>Ga0210095_1000152_pt1 | contig 21471 bp, 17 predicted proteins | sample China_Galinas_PW_FD_184861 | JGI IMG/M metagenome (GOLD analysis project Ga0210095, IMG submission 184861) | Wetland microbial communities from San Francisco Bay, California, USA, that impact long-term carbon sequestration - China_Galinas_PWA_D1... | ecosystem: Environmental > Aquatic > Marine >...
TCGACGAACAGGGGCACGCGGACCACGGCGCCGGTGGACAACTTGGCCGGCTTCACCCCCCCGCTGGCGGTGTCGCCCTTGATGCCGGGATCGGTCTCGACGATCTCGAGTTCGACGAAGTTCGGCGGCTCGACGAGCAGCGGCGCGTTGTTCCAGAGCGTGACCTGACACATGTCGCCGTCGCTGATCCAGTCGCGCGTATCGCCCACCGCGCTCTCGTCGGCGGCGTATTGTTCGAACGTATCGGGTTTCATGAAGTGCCAGAACTCGCCGTCCGTATACAGATACTGCATCGGGGTATCGATGACGTCGGCGGCTTCGATGCTCTCGCCCGACTTGAAGGTCTTGTCGACTGTCCGGCCGGTCTTCAGGTTCTTTACGCGAACGCGGTTGAAGGCCTGGCCTTTGCCCGGCTTGACGAATTCATTCTCGACGATGATGTAGGGATCGGCGTCGATGATGATCTTCAGTCCCGCGCGAAATTCGTTGGTGCTGTAATTTGCCATAATCCGGAATTCTACCCGAGTCGTCGGGGGGGTGCCCATGGGGGCCGCAATTATCACAATGAATCCGCTATTTGCACACCGAAATTTGATACCCGTCACGAATTTGACACGCCGGGAGAGACTGTCCGGGAGGCGGTGCTAGACTCAAAATCCTTTAACAGAATCCGTGTCGACCTGGACGTCGCCGGACCGTCGGAAGGGACGCAATTTGAACGGGCGCCACAGCATATCCATTGCAGTCCTTACCGAGAATCAGGATGACGTCGCTCTGATCAACGGCGCTTTGCGCGATGCGGGCCATGCCGCGCACTGTCACTGGATCAGGAAACCCAAGGACCTCGATACGACCCTCGCCGCAGAAGACGTCGAGTTGATGATCGTCAACTGCGACCGGTTCCCGGCCAGCATCCGCGAGATCGTCAAGCAGAAGGAACGCTATAACCCGGAAGTGCCGGTCATCGCCCTCAAGCAGACGGCGGACGAAAAGAGCATCCAGGACGCGATGAAGCACGGCGCCTGCGACCTCGTGTCGATCGGGCTCAAGGACCGCCTGCAGTCGGTCGTCACGCGCGAGCTGCGCGCCCTGCGCGTGGAGCGCGCGCTGAACTCAACGATCCATCACGCGACCGAGTACAAGCGCCAGCTGAAGGACCACATGCAATCCTCGAGCGCCGCCATCGCGCTGGTCGAGGACGGCATCATCACCGACGTCAACGACGCCTGGCTGAAGCTGTTCCGGGCGGCCAGCAATGACGAAGTCGTCGGCCTGCCGCTGATGGACAACTTCGAGACCGAAAGCCGGGCCGCGATCAAGGGAGCCCTGATTGCGGCGATCGCGGGCAAATGGGCGCCCGACGAGCGGCTTACCGCGAAGTCACTCGTATCCAACGACGACAGCAACGAAGTCCAGCTCGAGTTCCGCAAATTCTCGTTCGACAACGGACCCTGCGTGCAGGTCCGTATCGCGCCGCCCGACTCGGCGACGATCGAGCCGACGAAGCTCGTGCACGATGCGCTGAAACGCGACCCGACGACGCTGTTCTTCCACCGCGCCCAGTTCGTCGAGCGGCTGAAGAAGCGCCTCGCCAAGAAGCCGCCGTCCGGACTGCACGTACTCTGCTACATCCGGATCGACAAGTTTTCCCAGGTCTGCAACAAGGTCGGCATCCTCAATTCCGACGAGGTGTTGGCCCAGTTCGCCGATGTCGTGCGCAAACGCCTGCACCCGCGCGACCTGGCCGGCCGCTTCGAGGGCACGGCGCTGATGGTGCTGCTGCATCGCGGCAGCGCGCGCGACGCCGAGGTCTGGGGCAGGCAGCTCTGCGAGCATATCCGCAAGCTCACCTTCGACATCGAGGACCGCTCGGCCCAGCTCACCTGCACGGTCGGCGTGTGTCCGTTCAACGAGATGTACGGCTCGCTCGAGGAATTCGTGGCCGGTGCGGTCGACGGCTACATGCTGGGCAAACAGGCCGGAGGCAACACGGCCTACCTCAACGACACGGCGAAGGAAGACACCAAGCAGAAAGAGTTCGACGCGATCTGGGTCAAGCACCTGAAGGCCGCCCTGATGGAGGACCGGTTCCGGCTCGCCCAGCTGCCCATCGCCGGCCTGCGCAGCGACGGCATCGAGATGTACGACCTGCTGGTACGCATGCTCGACGAACAGGGCAACTCCGTGTTGCCGTCCGAGTTCCTGCCGGCCGCCGAGCGCAACAACATGATGAAGAATATCGATCGCTGGATGGTCCGCGCGGCGATCGACTTCTGTAACGAATCGGATGCCGACCGGGTGTTCGTCCGGCTGTCGCGGCAATCGGTGCTCGACGCCACGACGATCGCGTGGATGGAGGCGGAATTCGACAAGAAGAAGTTCGACTGTTCGCGTCTCGTGATGCAGATCCCGGAGCGCGAGGCAGCCAAGCACATAAAGCAGACGCAGGCCGTGGTAAAGAAGCTCAGGAAGATGGGCGTGGGGTTCGCGCTTGAACACTACGGCATCGACCAGGAGCGCTTCCAGATCCTCGACATCCTGAAGCCCGGCTACCTCAAGGTCGACGGCGAGCTGATGCACTCGCTGATGACCGACACCGAATTGCAGCAGCGCGTCGAGAAGATCGTGAGCGCGGCTCGCGAGCGCGAAATCAAGACAATCGCCGAGCGCGTCGAGAACGCCAATGCGATGGCCGTGCTGTTCCAGCTCGGCCTGGACTACATGCAGGGACATTATGTTCACGAACCCGAGGTCGTCCTCGAGGACGTGGGCACGAGCAAGCACACGACGCTGGCCGATCTGGTGGCCGCGCACGCCAATTAACTGCGTTGAGGACCCGAAGTGTGACGGGTGTCACGCTTTGTCTGCTGAACCATGCCCTAACGATGCGGGAACGGCAAAACATAGAATGCTTCATAGCGGCCCCGAACCGGCCGCCGATAAGCTGCGGGACTCAAGATATCGCGGGGTGCGCGAAGTGAAGAGATCGTCGAAATCGAAGACCGGACGCGTCCGGACATCCGAACAGGCTGCGAAGGCGCTGCTGCCGGCGCTCGCCGTGGTCGGCGGCAGTCTCGTCGCGCTGCCCGCGCATGCGCTCGAGCTCGGCGACCTGCAAGTGCACTCGTCGCTGGGCCAGCCACTGCGCGCCAGCATCGCCTATGCGCTGGCACCGAACGAGATCGTGTCCGACACCTGCGTCAGCGTCCAGCAGGTCATGTCCGCCGACCGGCTGCCGTCGGTCGGCAAGGCGTCGCTCATCGTCACCAACGGCGTCATCGCGATTACCGGCAGCCGCGTCGTGCAGGAACCGTTGATGTCGATGCGCGTCACCGTCGATTGTCCGTATACACCGCACATCAGTCGTGAATACACACTGTTCGTGGACCCGGTCGCGTTCCAGCCGGCGACCGATGCGCAACCAGCTCCACAGCCGCAGGCGGCAGCCGCTCCGGTACCGGCGCGACACAACGCGCCCGCGGCACGCGCTGCGGCCCGGCACGCGCCGATCGGCGCCGCGACCCGGTATCGTGTCCGCGTCGGAGATTCGCTGTCCGAGATCGCAGCGCGCATCGAGAATCGTCCGGTCGGCCTGTGGCCCGCCGTGACGGCCATCTTCGAAGCCAACCCCGACGCATTCCTCGACAATGACCCCAACAAGCTCAAGGCCGGCAGCTGGCTCGACATCCCCGACTTCGGCGCGGGTACGCCGCCGGTCGTGGCGGAACGCGTCCGAAATGCGCCGGCACCGGTATCGGAAGTTACCCAGACGGGCACGGCCTACGAGCCCGCTACCGGCATGCCGGCTGAATCCGCCCCGGCGCCCGATCTGAGGCCGGCCGAGCCGACGACCGTGAGCCCGGCGGCAGCGGCCGCTGCCGGCACGGCGGAATCGCCCGCTACGGTGGCTCCCGCCGAGACGCCGGCGCGCGGCGCGGCGGAAGCGGCGGACAGCCCGTTCGTCGACCTGCAGCCGGGCGACGTGATCCGCGAACCCGCATCGAAGGCGGCCGCAACCGGCGCCGGCGATCGGACGACGATCCCCGACACCTCGCTCGAGGGGCCGCGCACGACGTCTTCCTCACCGAACGGTCCGGTCGCCGTGATCCGGCCGGCATCGGACAGTACCGCCCGGTCCACGCACTGGCTCGTCTGGCTGATCGGCGGCGGCATCGCGCTCATCGCCGGTCTGCTGGCGTTCGGCCGGTTCCGCGACCGCTTCGGATCTTCGCCGATGTCCGCCGCGAGCCCGCATCCGCTGCGCCGACATTCCGATGGCGATACGCAGCGGGTGGAGGCCATACCCGAGGTCCATGCCGACGCCGACGTAGTCACCATCGACGACGACTCGCCGACCGCCGAGAATCTCGCCCTCGATGCCGACCTGGAAATCGGCACCGGCCTTCGCGAAGGTACGGACGTCGACATCGCGCAGGACTTCGCCTTCGCGTCGACGACGGCGCTGGACCTGGAGCTGCCCGAAGAGATGTCGAGTGGCGGCGACGAATCGCGCCTCACCGACGTGCTGCCGCCGTTGCATGCCGGCGACCTGGAGACCATCCTCGAGAGCGAGGTACTCCCCGGCGAGGCGGACGATTACGACATGTCCGTCATCATGGATGCGACGAAGGTGCCGCTGCCCGAGGACATCACGGAGCGCGACCTCGAGGCCGTCGCGCTGCCCGCCGACGACGAGACACTGATCACCGACGACTACACCGTCAGCCAGGAAGTCGATTACAAGATCCTCGAGCAGGATTACGAGGACGAGATGACCGCGACGCAGGCGCTGAACGCGGAAATCTCGCGCGCCGCCGAAGAGCTCGCCGCACGCATGGAAGAGGATTCGGATACCACCGGCATCTCGATGGCCAGCGTCCACGAACTGGACGTCACGGCGCAGTTGCGCAGCGGCAACGACGACGACATCGGCGACCTCGACGACACCGGCATCAACGAGCAGACCGTCAGCCTCGAGGCCGGGGACAAGACCGTCGAGATGAACGCCGGCGAGAAGGACAAGACCGCCGAGATGCCGATCAAGAAGCGCCGCGGCGCCTGATCCGCCACCGCCGACGCCCTCCGACCAACACCCGTAGGAGCGGCTTCAGCCGCGATCCCGGCGCCCTCCGACCAACACCCGTAGGAGCGGCTTCAGCCGCGATCCCGACGCCGATCGTGCCAAACGGAATCCCAGTGCGGATAATCGTCCGGGTCCTGTACGAGCCCGGCCCTGACCGGATTGTGAATCAGGTATTCGGCCGCTTTCCGGAGATCTTCTGACACCCGGACAGCGTGGTCGTGATATCCGGCCTGCCAGATCCTGCGTCGCTTTCCGCTGAGCAGATTGATCTGCCTGGCTGTTCGGCCTTTCAGATACCGGACCAGCAGAGCAAGTCGCACATTCTCATGCAACTGGACCAGCCAGTGTACGTGATCCGGCATTACGACATGCGCGAGGCTTACACACAGACCTTCAGCCGCAAGCCGCTCGAACTGTTCCTCGACGATCCGTGCATACGATGCGTCTTTGAAGCTCGGTGTTCTACGATAACAACAGGCCGTGATGAAGTAGATTCCGTGGTTCTCGGAGTAGCGGTGCTTGCGAAGTGCTCGACCCTTCGGAAATGACCGCCCCACCGCGAAGATTTTGACCGACGGAGTCGCGCTGTTGCGCGAGCTCAATTTGGTCTTTTCGTGTTGAAATGACGACGAGAGGATCGCGGCTGAAGCCGCTCCTACGGATGCTGGGCCAGGCGCGGTGGCACAATCGCGGCTGAAGCCGCTCCTACGGATGCTGGGCCAGGCGCGGTGGCACAATCGCGGCTGAAGCCGCTCCTACGGATGCTGGGCCAGGCGCGGTGGCACAATCGCGGCTGAAGCGGCTCCTACGGATGCTGGGCCAGGCGCGGTGGCACAATCGCGGCTGAAGCGGCTCCTGTGGGAGCGGATCAGGTTCCGGGTGGCATGCCCAGCAGGCGGTCGACGTGGCGCCAGCCGCGCGGTAACAGGGTGCCGCGCAATGCACGCTCGCCGTAGTAGGCGTCCGTGTCGTTCCAGCGAATGGTCATCGTGCGGGTGCCGCTGTGGACCTGCAGATCGCCGTCCTCGGGCACGACGGCGATCGCGACAAGTTTTTCCTCGCCGGCCTGGTACTTCTTCGACGGGATGTTGATGAGCTTGATGCCCTTGCCCTTCGCGAGGTCCGGCAACTCCTCCATCTCGAACAGCAGCAGGCGGCCGATCGAGCTGACGGCGGCGATCAGGCATTCCGTGCCGGGCGGCACCGCTGCGGGTACCACGGCGCGGCCTCCGGCCGGCACGCGGAGGATCGACTTGCCCGCCTTGTTGCGCGTGACGAGCTCCGACAGCGTCGCGACGAACCCGTAACCGGCATCCGATGCCAGCACGGCTTTCTGGTCGCCCTCGCCGATCATCACGCCGCAGAACTCGGCGCCGTCCGGCGGATTGAAGCGGCTCGACAGGGGCTCGCCCTGGCCTCGCGCCGACGGCAGCGATTGCGCGATGACGCTGTACACGCGACCGGTACTGTCGATGAACATGGCGAGCTGGTTGCTGCGCCCCTGCGCGGCCGCGAGGAAGCCGTCGCCGGACTTGTAGGACAATGCCAGCGAATCGACATCGTGGCCCTTCGCGGCGCGCGCGAAGCCGCGCTGCGAGAGCACCACGGTAACCGGCTCCGCGCTGACGAGCTGGGTCTCGTCGAGTGCCTGCGCCGCCTCACGCTCGACGATCGCGGTGCGCCGCGCATCGCCGTAGGTTTCGGCGTCCGCCAGGATCTCGTCCTTGATCAGGGTCTTCAGGCGTGCCGCGCTCTTCAGCGTCTTCTCGAGGGCGTCACGCTCGTCCGAGAGTTCTTTCTGCTCGCCGCGGATCTTCACCTCCTCGAGCTTGGCGAGGTTGCGAAGGCGCAGGTTGAGGATCGCTTCGGCCTGCGGGTCGCTGAGTTTGAAGCGCTTCATCAGCACCGGTTTCGGCTCGTCCTCGGCGCGGATGATCGCGATGACCTCGTCGATGTTGAGGTACGCGACGAGCAGGCCGTCGAGGATGTGCAGCCGGTCGGTGACGATCGCGAGGCGGTGCTGCAGGCGGCGCTTGACCGTCTCCTTGCGGAACGCCAGCCACTCGGTCATCAGACCGACCAGGTCGAAGCTGCGCGGCCGTCCGTCGAGACCGATGACGTTCATGTTGATCCGGCAGCTGCGCTCTAACGACGTCGTCGAGAACAGGTGCGACATCAGTTCGTCCTTGTCGACCCGGTTCGAGCGCGGCGTGATCACCAGGCGCGTCGGCTCCTCGTGGTCCGATTCGTCGCGCAGGTCCTCGACCTGGGGCAGCTTCTTCGCGCGCATCTGCGCCGCGATCTGCTCCAGCACCTTGCTGCCCGAGATCTGGTGCGGCAGCGACGTGATCACGATGTCGCCGTTCTCGACCTTGTACGCGGCCCGCAGTCTGAGCGTGCCGCTGCCGGTCACATACATCTGCTTGATGTCCGCGCGCGGCGAGACGAGTTCGCCGCCGGTCGGATAGTCGGGGCCCTTGATGTGTTTCATCAGCTGCGCGACGGTGGCATTCGGATTGTCGATCAGGTGGATCAGCGCGCTCGCCACCTCCCGCAGGTTGTGCGGCGGCACGTCGGTCGACAGGCCGACGGCGATGCCGGTCGTGCCGTTCAGGAGCAGATTCGGGAGCCGCGCCGGCAACACCTCGGGCTCGTCGAGCGTACCGTCGAAATTCGGTGTCCAGTCGACCGTGCCCTGCCCGAGTTCGTCGAGCAGCGTTTTCGCATACCGCGCGAGTCGCGATTCGGTGTAGCGCATCGCCGCGAAAGACTTGGGATCGTCGGTCGAGCCCCAGTTGCCCTGTCCGTCGACAATCGGGTATCGGTAGGAGAAATTCTGCGCCATCAACACCATGGCTTCGTAGCAGGCGACGTCTCCGTGTGGATGAAACTTGCCGATGACGTCGCCGACCGTGCGCGCCGATTTCTTCGGCTTCTGCCCCGCGGACAGACCCAGTTCGCTCATCGAGTAGATGATCCGCCGCTGCACGGGCTTCAGGCCGTCGCCGATCTGCGGCAGGGCCCGGTCGAGGATCACGTACATCGAATAGTCGAGGTAGGCTTTCTCCGTGTAGTCCTTCAGCGGCAGCTGTTCGACGCCCTCGAGATTCAGACTGTTTTGCATTTGTCGGCCTCCTCGGCCACGGAGCTCAGACTTCCGCCAGGTTGCCCTTGGTCTCGAGCCACTTGCGCCGGTCGCCGGCGCGCTTCTTCGCCAGCAGCATGTCCATGAGTTGATCGGTCTTGTCGCGGCCCGAGACGGTGAGCTGCACGAGCCGACGCGTATCGCGGTTCATCGTCGTCTCGCGGAGCTGCGACGGGTTCATCTCCCCGAGTCCCTTGAAGCGGGTCACCGAGACCTTGCCGCGCAGTTTCTCCGCGGAGATGCGGTCGCGTATGCCGGTGAGCTCGCTGTCGTCGAGCGCGTAGAACACTTCCTTGCCGACGTCGACTCGATACAGCGGCGGCATCGCGATATAGACGTGGCCGGCCAGCACAAGCTCCCGGAAATGACGAAGGAACAGCGCACACAGCAGCGTCGCGATGTGCAGGCCGTCCGAGTCGGCATCGGCGAGGATGCAGATCTTGTGGTAGCGCAGGTTGTCGAGCCTGGTTGCGCCGGGGTCGACGCCGAGCGCGATGCTGATGTCGTGCACCTCCTGTGAGGCGAGGATCTCGGCGGAATCGACTTCCCAGGTGTTCAGGATCTTGCCGCGCAGCGGCATGATGGCCTGCGTCGACCGATCACGCGCCTGCTTCGCCGAGCCGCCGGCCGAATCGCCCTCGACGAGGAAGATTTCGCACAGTTCGGGTTCCTGGGACGTACAGTCGGCCAGCTTGCCCGGCAGCGCCGGGCCCGAGACGATCTTTTTGCGAACGACCTTCTTCGCGTCCTTGAGCCGCTTCTGCGCCCGACCGATCGCGAGCTGCGCGATCGCATCGCCGGTCTCCGGGTGTCGGTTCAGCCACAGCGAGAAATTGTCCTTGATGACGCCGGCCACGAACGCGGCGGATTCGCGCGAGGACAGCCGTTCCTTGGTCTGGCCGGAGAACTGCGGATCTTCCAGCTTGGCACTCAGCACGAAGGTGAGGCCGTCCCAGACGTCCTCCGGTGCGATGGTCACGCCGCGCGGCACCAGGCTGCGGAAATCGGCGAACTCCCGGAGCGCGTTCGTCAGGCCGGTGCGCAAGCCGTTGACGTGCGTGCCGCCCTGCGGCGTCGGGACCAGGTTCACGTAACTCTCGGCGATCGCCTGGCCGTCCTCGCCGACCACCCAGGCCAGCGCCCAGTCGATGGCCTCGTTGTTGCCGGTGAGGCTGCCCGAGAACGGTTCGGCGGGCAGCAGCTCGGCGCCGCCGCTCGACTCGACCAGGTATTCGTCGAGCCCGCCCTCGTAGCACCATTCGAACTTCTCCCTGGTCTTCTCGACCTTGAGGCGCACCGTGAGGCCGGGACAGAGTACGGCCTTGGCACGCAGCGCGTGCTTTAAACGCGAGATCGAGAACAGCGGGGAATCGAAATATTTCGGATCGGGCCAGAAGCGCAGGGTCGTCCCGGTATTGGCCTTGCCGACCGTACCGACCTGCTCGAGCTTGCCGCGCTTCACGCCGCCGGCGAAGCTCATGTTGTATTCCTTGCCGCCGCGCCGGATCCAGATCTCGAGATTCTTCGACAGCGCGTTGACGACGGACACGCCGACGCCGTGCAGGCCGCCGGAGAACTGGTAATTCTTGTGCGAGAATTTGCCGCCCGCATGCAGGCGGGTGAGGATCAGCTCGACGCCCGGGATCTTCTCCTTGGGATGGATGTCGACCGGCATGCCGCGGCCGTCGTCGTCGACCTCGACGGAGCCGTCCTTGTAGACGGTGACCTCGATCTTCTTGCAGTGCCCCGACAGCGCCTCATCGACGCTGTTGTCGACGACTTCGTGTGCGAGGTGATTCGGCCGGCTCGTGTCGGTGTACATGCCCGGCCGGCGCCGAACAGGCTCCAGCCCGCTGAGGACTTCGATGTCCGCGGCATCGTATCGTTTCGCCATCTACCCTGTGCCAGAGGTTGCCCAAGCGATGTCCGGCCGGATTCTAGCGTGAATGGCTGGCCGGCGACAGCCGGGCAGGCGATCAGTTCAGGTCGTCGAGCAGGGACTGCCTGACGTTGTCGTCGACGGGCGAGATCTCCACCTGGTAGTTCGGGTGGTCGATGCCGGCGGCCAGCGGCGCGCCGCCGCGCAGCGCGTCGACCATCGCCTCGCTCAGCTCGAAGCGCAGGAAATGCACCGATGACGTCTTGGCGTCATCGGCGCGATCGAGATCCTCGTCGGCGATCGCGTAGACCTTGTCGAGATCGCCGATGCGCACGAACACGCGGTTCTCGACGTCGACGAGCCGGGCCAGCATGGCCTTGCGCTCCTCCACCTCCGGGAACTCGATCATGAACGTCGCCTTCCAGTTCGAACCGTCCGGGATCAGCGGGTTGTAAGCCTGCAGTTCGTCCTCGATACCGGCCTGTTCGAAGATGCGTTCGATGCGCAGCATCTCCTGCACCTGGTACTGCATCGTGAGCCGGTCTTCGAAGTACAGCGCGGCGTTGGTGCCCAGCGCGATGCGCCGGTTGCGCTTGTGCGCGATCACGCGCTCACGGAACTCCGGGCGCACGGTAGCGTACTGTTCGAGGCTGTACAGGTCCTGGCGGGTGAGCTTTTGCATGATCAGGAAACTCCGATCAAATAGTCATTGCGAGGAGCGCAGCGACGCGACAATCCACAGCTTGTTGTTTTCAAACACTGGATTGCTTCGCTTCGCTCGCAATGACGAACCATTTTCGAAGTAATCATGGTTTCCCTAGATCCCATAGGCATGTTTGAGCAGTGACATCGGATTGCCCGCGGCGTGTCCTTCGAGGCCAGCGGCGATCTGCTCGGCAGCCATCGGGCAGTCACTGACGAAGTGATCCGCCTCGGCCTTGCCGACCCTGCCGATCACCGGCCGTGCGATCTTCTTCGAATGCTCGTGAAACTCCTTCTTCACGGCGTAGGTGCCGTCATGGCCCGAACAGCGTTCGATCGCCTCGACCTCCGTTCCCGGCACGAGCTGCAGCACGTCGCGCGTCTTCAGGCCGATGTTCTGCACGCGGAGGTGACAGGGGACCTGGTAGGAGACCTTGCCGAGCGGATTTTTGAAGTCCGTGCGCAGCTTGCCGTCCTTGTGGCGCAGCATCAGGTATTCGAACGGGTCGAAGGTGGCGTCGCGGACCTTCAGGACCTCGGGATCGTCCGGGAACATCAGCGGTAGTTCCTGCTTGAACATCAGGGTGCACGACGGGATCGGCGTCACGATGTCCCAGCCTTTGTCTACCCAGCTCGCCAGTACCGGGACATTGACGTCCTTCGCCTTCGCCACGGCCTCGAGGTCGCCCAGCTCCAGCTTGGGCATGCCGCAACAGACCTCCTTTTCGGCGAGCGCAACCGGGATGCCATTGTGTTCGAAGACGCCGGCGAGGTCGACGTCGATCGCCGGATGATTGCGATTGCCGTAGCAGGTCGTGTAGAGCACGACCCGGCCGCGTGTCGAGGAGGTCGGCTCGGCGCCTTCGCCGGAGGCGCCCTCTTTTGCACGCAGCTGCTTGCGCGCGGACTTCGAGTGGTAGCTCGGGATCGGCGCGTCTCGATGCACACCCAGCGTTGCCTGCAGCAGTCCCCTTCCCGCGCTGCTTCGGTTCGCCGCATTGACGAGCTGCGCGACCACGGGGATGCCCGCCAGCTTGCCGATCGTGTCGGTTGCGCTCAGCGTGCGGTCGCGGAACGAGGCGCCCTGCGTCTTGAAGCGGGCCGCCTTGGCCCGCAGCATCAGGTGCGGGAAGTCGACATTCCATTCGTGCGGCGGGACATACGGACACTTCGTCATGTAACACATGTCGCACAGGTAGCAGTGGTCGACGACGTCCCAGTAGACCGGTTTCGCCACGCCGTCGAGTTCCATCGTCTCGGACTCGTCGATGGCATCGAAGAGCGTCGGAAAAGCATTGCAGAGATTGAAGCAGCGGCGGCAGCCGTGACAGATCTCGAACACACGCTCGAGTTCGGCGTCGAGCGCGGTCTCGTCGTAGAAGGCGTCGTTGCGCCAGTCGAGGGGATGGCGAGTCGGAGCCTCGAGACTCCCCTCGCGTCGGTCAGTGGGTCCGGCCATGTCTGATACCTCGGGTCGCAGCCACGCCCGCTGTTGCAGGCGCAAGAGCGCTGCTTGCCGGCACGACCGGGAGCGCGGCCACTACCGCCGCGCGCTCCCGTGCCGCGGCGGCTTATTTGTCGAGCGTGTCGAGCGCCTTCTGGAAGCGGTTCGCGTGCGAACGCTCGGCTTTGGCCAGCGTCTCGAACCAGTCGGCGATCTCGTCGAAGCTCTCGTCACGGGCCGTCTTGGCCATGCCCGGGTACATATCGGTGTACTCGTGGGTCTCGCCCGCGATCGCGGCCTTCAGGTTTTTCGCGGTCCCGCCGATCGGCAGGCCGGTGGCGGGGTCGCCGACCTCCTCGAGGTACTCGAGGTGGCCGTGTGCATGGCCCGTCTCGCCTTCCGCGGTCGAACGGAACACGGCGGCGACGTCGTTGTAGCCTTCGACGTCGGCCTTCGCCGCAAAATACAGGTAACGCCGGTTGGCCTGGGATTCGCCGGCGAACGCGTCCTTCAGATTGGTTTCGGTCTTGCTGCCTTTCAGTGCCATGTGAGGTCCTCTAACTGGAATAGCGACTTTTAGACTCAGTCTAATCAGATGTTACTCTATGCGCCGGACCGGTCGATGTCAATGCGTACTAGTACGCGTGCACTGCAGGGGCGCCGCGCCGAATTGACCCGATCCGGCGAGCGCTGTAGCGTAGCGCGCCTGCGACGCCGGAGCGACGCGATGAGCGCCAGCAAGAAGATCGATCTCGAAAAGGCCTTGACCGACCTCGAAGCACTGGTCGAGGACCTCGAATCCGGCGACCTGCCGCTCGAGAAGGCGATGAAGAAGTTCGAGGAAGGCGTGAAGCTCGCGCGCGGCTGCCAGGCCGCCCTGAAGGATGCCGAGCAGAAGGTGGAGATCCTGCTCAAGAGCGCCGGCGGCGAGGAAACGCTGGAACCGTTCGACGTCGACGACGAGGATTCGTAGGAGCCCGCCCCAGCGGGCGACCGTGTCCGATGTCGCCCGCTGGGGCGGGCTCCTACAGGCAGGCTATTACGTCGTGCCCTGCAAGCGGGTGATCAGCGCGCGCAGGAACACCTTGTTAAAGCGCAGCTGGCAGGCCGAGGAGACCTGTTCCATCAGCGTCGAGCTGACGCGCAGAATCGTGACGGCGCCGTCGGCCTGGATCGATGCCTGCCGCTTGGCGCCACGCACGTAGCTCGTCTCGCCGAAGCAGTCGCCGTTGGAGAGCGCGCCGATCTGCGCGCCGTTCGCGAGCACGTTCACCTTGCCGCTGACGATGATGTAGAAGCGGTCGTCGATCTCGCCTTCCTTGACGATGTCTTCGCCGTCCTGGTACTCGTGCCAGTCGGACGCGCGCAATACCTCCCAGATCTCGGCATGCGAGAACTCGTGGAAGAAAGTCAGCGTGCGCAGCACGTCGAAATGTTCCTGGTTGTCCAGGCTGTCGTACTTCTGGCGCAGGTCCTTGTAGACGCGCGTCAATTCCGCGGCCATCGCGGCACCGCTGGCCAGTCGCTTCGCCGGGTCCTTCTGCATCGTCATCGCGACGACGTTCTCGAGATCTTCGGGCAGATCGTCGCGATAGGTATGGATCGGCGGCGGGGTCGCGTAAACGATCTGGTGCAGCAGCTTGGACAGGTTGTCGGCGCGGAACGGGCGGAAGCCGGTGAGCAGCTCGTACATCACCGCGCCGAGCGAATACAGGTCCGATCGCGGCGTGAGTTCCTCGGACTGAACCTGTTCCGGCGACATATAACTCGGCGACCCGGCGATGCCCTCGATGCGCGAGACGTCGGAATCGTTCACGATCGCGATGCCGAAGTCGATGATGCGGACGTCGTTGTCGATCGTCAGCATGACGTTGGACGGCTTGATATCGCGATGGATGACGCCGCGGCCGTGTGCATAGTGCAAGGCCTTGGCGCACTTGTAGATGATCTCGATGACGTCGTCGACCCTGAGCAGGTTGTCGGGCCGGCAATACGCCGCCAGCGTGCGCGCGCCCTGGATGTGTTCGGTGACGACGTAGTAGCTGCCGTCTTCCTCGCCCGCGTCATAGATCGGCATGATGTTCGGATGCTGCAGCATGCCGACCATGTGCGCTTCGTTGAAGAACATCTTGCGTGACACCCGAGCGCGATCGGCATCAGAGTCTTCCTCGATGTTGTAGACCTTGATCGCGACGTCGCGGCGGTAATAGGGGTCGTGAGACAGGTAGACCGTGCCCGTACTGCCTTTGCCGATCTTGTTGATGATGACGTATTTGCCGATCTTCTCGGGCACGTCACCCGGGCGTTTGACTTGGCTTGCTGGACTGGCCATGTGTGCTCACATCAGGTCATAAGCCACCCGTAGAAAGCCAGTAACGGCGCGGCATACAGGGCAGCCAACAGGTCATCGAGCATAATTCCCAGGCCGCCGCCCAGTCTGTGATCCAGGTCCCGAATCGGCCAGGGTTTGACAATATCCAGGGCCCGAAACAGGCCGAATGCAAGTATCCATGCGCTGACGAGCGGAGGCGCCGCCAGCAGCGCGGCGTACATGCCGGTGATCTCGTCCCAGACGATGCCGCCGTGGTCGTGCACCCCGAGGCGGCGTGACGACACGCCGCAGATCCGTATGCCGGTCAGGAACAGTCCGATCGCGAGCGCGACGCGGGCAGGGAACGGGAAATCCATGGTGGCCCAGGCCAACAGGACGCCTGGCAGGGAACCGACCGTGCCGGGTGCGACGGGCGCCAGGCCGGTCCCGAAACCGAACGCCAGGAAGTGCATCGGATCGGTCAGCACGCGCCGTGCGAGATTTTCCTGTGATTCGCTCATCGGAAGTGATCGTAACCTCCGTTGCCGCAATCGACGACCTGGCCACCCTCGCGGCAAACCAGCTTGTCGCCGGCGACGACGGTGCCGATGGCGGTGACCCGGACGTCGCCGGCCGGCGGAAGGTCCTCCGGCCGGGCCGTAAAGACCAGTTCGTAGTCGTCTCCGCCCGCCAGCACGAAGCGTCGCCGCGACGCGGCGTCGAAAGCCTCGCGCAGCGCCTCAGAGATCGGCAGGCAGTCGACGTCGATCTCCGCGCCGAGGCGACTCGCATCGAGCAGCTTGCCGAGGTCCGCGATGAAGCCGTCGGAGACGTCGATCGCGGCGCTCGCGCGCCCCGCGAGAGACCGACCGAATGCGACGCGCGGAACGGGCCGGTAGTAACGCCCGCAGAGATCCCGGTCGGGCCGGCCTTGCTTTATCAGTTCGAGGCCTGCCGCCGCGTCGCCGAGCGTGCCGGTCACGAACAGCGTGTCGCCCACGCGCGCGCCCGAGCGCAGCAAGGCAGATCCCGCCGCGACGTCTCCGATGATCTGCACGCTGACCACGACCCTGTCGCCACGCGTCGTATCGCCGCCGACGAGCGCCACTTCGCCAGCCGCCTCGGTCAGGCCCGCGGCAAATTCCCCGAGCCATTGCTCGTCGGCCCGCGGGATCGTCAACGCGAGCGTCATCCAGCGGGGTCTCGCGCCCATCGCCGCGATGTCGGACAGGTTGACGGCGACGGCCCGGAAACCGAGGTCCGCGGCACGGATGTCGGCCGGGAAGTGCACGCCTTCGACCAGTGTGTCGACGACGGCGACGAGTTCGGCGCCCGGCTCCGGAACGAGCACGGCGCCGTCGTCGCCGATGCCGACCGGGACGCCGGGGGCGGTGCCCGCGCGCAGGAAGAAACGCCGGATCAGTTCGAACTCATCCATTGCCTGTCTCGGCGCGACGCAGCTCGTGCGCGGCGACGTCGAGACAGGCATTGATGTACTTGTGCCCGTCCGTCGCGCCGAACCGCTTCGCGAGATTGACACCCTCGTTGATCACGACCCGGTACGGCACGTCGCCTTGCGAGTCGAGTTCGTAGACGCCGATCAGCAGGATGGCGAGCTCGACCGGGTCGAGCTGTTCGAGCGGACGGTCGATCAGCGCGTCGATCTTGCGCTGGAGTCGCTCCTGGGATTCGCAGATCGCCACGAGCGCTGCGTCGAAGAACGCCTTGTCGACGCGCTCGAATGCGGCCTGCGCGTGAAACTGCTCGAGGAGTTCGTCGCAGCCGTGTCCGGCCAGCTGCCGTTGATAGAGGGCCTGCAGCAGCAACTCGCGGGCGCGCGTCCTGGCGCCGGTTGACGGAGCACCGCTCATCGCGCCGGCTAGTCGATGCGGCGCAGCAGGTTGACCATCTCGATGACCGCGAGGGTCGCTTCGATGCCCTTGTTGCCGGCCTTGGTGCCGGCGCGCTCGATCGCCTGCTCGACGGTGTCGCAGGTCAGCACGCCGAAGCCGACCGGGATGCCGTGTTTCTGTCCGGCCGCCGCGATGCCGCGAACGCACTCGCTCGCGACGTACTCGAAATGCGGCGTGCCGCCGCGGATGACGGCGCCGAGCGCGATGATGCCGTCGAAACGCCGCGTCGCCGCGAGCTTGTCGACCGCGATCGGCATTTCGAACGAGCCCGGCACGCGCACGACCTCGACGTCGGTATCGGCGGCGCCGTGTTGCTCGAGGCAACGCAGCGCACCCTTCAACAACGAATCGACGATGAATTCATTGAATCGCGACGCCACGATCGCGAACTTCGCGTCGCGGACGATCGCATCACCCTCGGTCGTCTTGATCTTGTCCATCGTGCGGCGTCAGTCTTCGACGTATTCCGTAATCTCGAGGTCGAAACCGGAGATCGCATACATGTGTTTGGGAGCCGATAATACACGGATTTTCGACAGCCCGAGGTCGCGCAGGATCTGCGCGCCGATGCCGTAGGTGCGGAGCACCGCTTCGCCACTGCGGCGTTCCATCAGTTCGTCGCGTTCGCGGTCCAGGCTGTACACCGCCTCCATGAAGCTGCGCGAAGTTTCCTGGTCACGCAGCAGGACGATGACGCCCGTCTCCTCTTTCGCGATCCGCTCTATCGCACTGCCCAGCGGCCAGCCGAGCGAGGCGCTGCGGACGCCGATGACATCGCCGAGCGTGTCCTGCAGATGCACGCGCACCAGCGGCTTTTCGCAACCGGCGAGGTCGCCCTTGACCAGTGCCACGTGCACGGCGCGGTTGATCTGGTCGTCGTAGCAGTACATCGTGAACGGACCGTGACGCGTTTCGATCGGCAGCTCGGCGATGCGTTCGACGTTACGTTCCTTCTCCAGCCGGTAGCGGATCAGGTCCGCGATCGTGCCGAGGCGGATGCCGTGTTTGCGGGCGAAGACTTCGAGATCCGGGCGCCGCGCCATGCTGCCGTCTTCTTTCAGGATTTCGACGATGACGGCGGCCGGTTCGAAGCCCGCCAGCCGCGCGAGATCGCAGCCGGCCTCGGTATGGCCCGCGCGGGTCAGCACCCCGCCAGGCTGCGCCATGACGGGGAAGATGTGGCCGGGCTGCCTGAGATCCTCGGGGCGGGCGTCCGGCGCGATCGCCGCCTGCACGGTGCGCGCGCGGTCGTGCGCCGAGATCCCGGTCGTGATGCCCTCGGCCGCCTCGATCGACACGGTGAAGTTCGTGGCGTGATGCTGATCGGTCTCCGTGACCATCAGCGGCAGCCGGAGTTGAGCGCAGCGGTCGCGCGACAGCGTCAGGCAGATCAGGCCGCGGCCGTGGGTGGCCATGTAATTGATATGGCGGCCTTCGACCTTCGATGCCGCCATCAGCAGGTCGCCCTCGTTCTCGCGGTTCTCGTCGTCGACCAGGATGACCATCTTGCCGTCGCGGACGTCCGCGATGAGGTCCTCGACTGCACTGAACGTGGAATCTCTGGCGCTGGGGTGGATGCTCGTTTTCTCAGACATAGCCGTTTGCTCTCAGGAATTCTTCGGTGATCCCGCCGCGTTCGCCGCCGAGCAGCCGTTCGACATAACGTGCCAGCAGATCGACCTCGATATTGACCACGGTCCCGGCCGCATAACCGCCGACGATCGTCGCCTCTGCTGTATGCGGAATGATATTCACGTCGAAGGCGTTGCCCGATACCTCGTTGATGGTAAGGCTGACCCCGTCGACGGTGACGGATCCCTTTTTCGCGACGTAGCGAACGTACTCGACCGGTATCTCGATGCGCAGCCGTATTGACCTCGCTTCCGGCGCACGCGAGACCACGCGGCCGATGCAATCGACGTGGCCGCTGACGAGGTGCCCCCCGAGCCGCTCGCCCAGTGCCAGCGCCGGCTCCAGGTTCACCACACTGCCGACCGCCAGCTTGCCGAACGCCGTGACCGCGAGGGTCTCGCCCGACACGTCGGCATCGAAACCGTCAGCGGAGACCGCCGCACAGGTCAGGCACACGCCGTTGACGGCAATGCTCTCGCCCACCGCGAAGCCGGCCGGCAGCAAGCCTGCGGCGCGCACCGACAGGCGCACATCGCCCCCCCGCCGCTCGATGGCGGAGACCGTGCCCCTGGCTTTGACGATGCCTGTAAACACCGAAATCGTATCCCTCAGTCCTTGAACCTGGCCGTGATCCGGGTATCGGCCCCGACGCGGCGCAGGTCGAGGATCTCGAGCCCGCGGCGCTGCGCCAGCTCGGTCCAGCCGGGCGTGGCGAACATTCCCAGGGTCTCGCTGCCCATGATATGGGGCGCCTGATAAATCACAAGCTCGTCGACGCGGCCCTGCCCGATCAGGCTCCCGGACAGCCGCGGGCCGGCCTCGACGAGCAACTCGTTCACTCCCCGCGCGGCGAGATCGGCAAGCACGGCACCGGGGTCGACCTGCCCGTCCCGCCTCGCAACCCGTACGACCTCGGCGCCGGCCTGCTCCAGCGGCCCACGGCGGCGGTCGTCGATACAGTACACGAGCGTCGTGCCCGGCAAAGCCAGCATCTCGGCCGCGAGCGGCATGCGCAGGCCGTTATCCAGTACGACGCGGAGCGGCTGGCGGCCACCGGTGTCGATCCCGGGCTCGCGCACGGTCAGCGAGGGATCGTCGGCGAGTACGGTACCGATCCCGGTCATGACCGCACCGGAACGGGCGCGCAGGCGCTGCACGTCCGCCCGCGCCGCGGCGCCAGTGATCCACTGGCTCTGGCCGTTCGCCATCGCGGTCCGGCCATCGAGGCTCGCCGCGATCTTGAGCCGCACGAACGGCCGCCCGGCGGTCACGCGCCGCAGGAACCCGGGGATCAGCGCCCGTACGGACGCCGCCATCAGCCCGGACCGGACCCGGATGCCGGCCGCTTCGAGCGCCGCGATGCCGGTACCGTCCACGCGCGGGTCGGGGTCCTCGAGGCCCACGACGACCTCGCCGACTCCGGCATCGATCAGCGCCTCTGTGCAGGGCGGCGTCCGGCCATGATGCGCGCAGGGTTCCAGCGTCACGTAGACGATCGCGCCGCGCGCCGCCACGCCGGCGGCGGCCAGTGCATTCGCTTCGGCGTGCGGTCTGCCCGCCGCCTCGTGCCAGCCTTCGCCGACCACGTCGCCGTCGTTCACGATCACGCAGCCGACGGCAGGATTGGGATGCGCCGTGTAGATCCCGCGCTCGGCAAGCCTCAGGGCACGCGCCATGTGGGCGCAATCGGTCGCCGAGAACCCGGGCATCGGCGTCAGCGCCGTTTCTTGTCGAGCAGTTCGGGCAGCAGGGACATCTGCTCGCGGCTGGCCGCAGCTTCCGAGATCTGCTGCAGGCGCCGGATCTCTTCCTCGAACTCGGTCACGTCCTGGAAGCGGCGGTACACCGACGCGAAACGTACATAGGCGATCTCGTCCAGCGCCCGCAGCTCTTCCATCACGAGCTGGCCGACGAGCCGCGACGGCACTTCGCGCTCGCCCATCGTGCGGAGCTTGTGCAGGAGGCGGGCCACCGCTTCCTCGAAGTCTTCGCTCGATACCGGACGCTTCTCGAGCGCCCGGATCATGCTGTAGCGGAGCTTCTGCTCGTCGAAGGGCTGGCGGCTGTTGTCGTTCTTGACGAGCCGCGGCATCACGAGCTCGGCCGTCTCGAAGGTGGTGAAGCGCTCGTTGCAGGACAGGCACTGACGACGGCGGCGGATCTGCATGCCCTCGCCAGCGAGGCGTGAATCGATCACCTTGGTTTCCTCGTGGCTGCAGAAGGGGCAGTGCATGGAACTAACGAATCATCTGTAGACGGGATACCGCGCGCAAAGCTCCAGGACCTGCCCGCGCACCCGCTCGATCGCCTCCTCGTTGTCGATGTCGTCCAGTATATCCGCAATCCAGTGGGTGAGCGTGCGCGTCTCGTCCTGCCGAAAGCCGCGAGTCGTGATCGCCGGCGTGCCGAGGCGCAGGCCGCTGGTCACGAACGGCGACTGCGGGTCGTTGGGTACCGCATTCTTGTTCGCGGTGATGTTGGCCCGCTCCAGCGCGGCCTCGGCCGCACTGCCGGTGGCTTCGTGGCCGATCAGGCTCACCAGCATCAGGTGGTTGTCGGTGCCGCCGGAGACGATCTCGTAGCCGCGGTCCTGCAGCACGCCCGCCATTACCTTCGCATTGGCGCAGACCTGCGCCTGGTAGTCCGCGAACGTGGGCTCCATGGCCTCCTTCAGCGCTACGGCCTTGGCGGCGATGACGTGCATCAGCGGCCCGCCCTGCGTACCCGGGAAAATCAACGAATTGAAGCGTCTCGTCAGCGTGTCGTTCTTGCGCGCCAGGATCATGCCGCCGCGCGGACCGCGCAGGGTCTTGTGCGTCGTCGTCGTCACAACGTCGGCAATCGGGATCGGACTCGGATAGTGGCCGGTGGCAACGAGCCCGGCGACGTGCGCCATGTCCACCATCAGGCAGGCATCGACCCGGTCCGCGATCTCGCGGAAGCGCTGCCAGTCGACGACGCGCGAGTAGGCCGAGAAACCGGCGACGATCAACTTCGGCCGGTGCTCCTCGGCGAGCGCCTGCACGCGGTCGTAGTCGATGAGGCCGGTCTCGTCCACGAGTCCGTACTGCACGGCGCGGTACAGCTTGCCGGAGAAGTTGACGCCGGCTCCGTGGGTGAGGTGGCCGCCCGCGGCGAGCTTCATCCCGAGGATCGTGTCGCCCGGCTCGACGAGTGCCATGTACGCGGCGGCGTTCGCCTGCGAACCCGAATGCGGCTGCACGTTGGCATAGTCCGCACCGAACAGCGTCTTGGCGCGCTCGATCGCCAGCCGCTCGACGTCGTCGACGTACTCGCAGCCGCCGTAATAGCGCCGTCCCGGGTAGCCCTCGGCATACTTGTTGGTCAGCACGCTGCCCTGG
>Ga0210095_1000154_pt1 | contig 21322 bp, 18 predicted proteins | sample China_Galinas_PW_FD_184861 | JGI IMG/M metagenome (GOLD analysis project Ga0210095, IMG submission 184861) | Wetland microbial communities from San Francisco Bay, California, USA, that impact long-term carbon sequestration - China_Galinas_PWA_D1... | ecosystem: Environmental > Aquatic > Marine >...
AAAAACCCACAGTTGTTGTAAAAAATCCATCCTTCTTTGTACCAGCTACTATCCCATCAAGCAAATCTTTATTCCCTGTATAATAACCCACATTAAAATTAAGACTTATGTCATTGCTTAAAAATGTATGAAATCCTGCCTGCCCTGTATAAAGCATTACACCTAATTTGCTTTTACTTGCACTGCATTATGGTAATTCAACACCATTTGCAACCTTTGGTAAATACCAGATATTTGATATACCCCTTATAAATAGGGAACAAATTTGGGGAGGCATCATAGCTATAGACTACTCCACCACCAGCCAGGACATAATCGGTAATAAATTTATCAGGGACAAAACGATTATCACTACCGGTAATTTTACCTAAGATACCTATACCTCTTAATCCAAAGGCTTGCTTAGAATTCATCTTAATATAATACTCTATAGATCCCATCATAGATAAATCCGGCCGCACTACTTTGTAATCATTAAAGCCAATTGTTAAACCAACAAATGCTGAGAAGATGAATGAGCCTGAAAAAGGATGCTAATTATTTTTTTTGAAATTGTTACGAGAACATACATTGTGCAAAAGAGAAAACTAGAATCAGAAAGATAGAATACTTCTTCATATTCTCTCCCATAAATTTTTGGCGGTTGTTATGGTCTAAATTACTAAATATTTTTAAATATTTCTATTGTATCAATTTCCCGCTAAATAGAAGATATTATCTTTGGTAAAATTGATTTCCACTAAGTCGATCTTTCGTCACATTTAATTTTGATTTTGGAAATAATATTTATAAATAGACACGGGAATATTCGGACGATAGTTTCTATCTTCAGAACAAATCTCTTATATTTATAAAATACTTTAATAGAAAAACGGAAAAACAATAGAGGATTGACAAATGAATGCTCTTGAAGTAAGGAATTTATGTAAGACATTCGGGTCTGTTAAAGCCGTTGATGATGTTTCCTTCAATGTCCCTGAAGGAAAAGTATTCGGACTGATTGGCAGAAATGGCGCCGGGAAAACTACGACAATTAGAATGATGATGAATATTTATCTGCCTGATTCGGGCGAAGTAATTCTTCAGGGAGAACCTGTAACTGATGAATTCAAACAAAAAGTTGGTTATCTCCCGGAAGAAAGAGGGCTATATAAAAAAATGAACGTTTGGGATACTCTTATGTTTTTTGCCAGTGTAAAAGGGAAATCGGGCAAAGAAACAGAACAGAAAGCAAACGATTACTTAAAAAGATTCAAACTATACGACAGAAAAACTTCAAAAGTGCAGGATCTCTCAAAAGGTAACCAGCAAAAAATCCAGTTCATTGCAACAATTCTGCACGACCCGGAATTTTTAATCCTTGATGAACCTTTTTCCGGATTGGATCCAATAAATACAGACCTTTTACGCCAGATAATAATTGACCTGAAAAATCAGGGTAAGGTAATTATTTTCTCCACTCACCTGATGGATTTTGCTGAAAAAATGTGTGACCACATAGCAATGATCGATAACGGTAAAATAATCCTCCATGGATCCTTGAAAGACATTAAGGCTAAGTATGGAAACAGGAATGTTAACCTGACCTACGATGGTAATATTTCATTTTTACAAAAACACCCGATAATAGATTCAATTCAGGATTTTGGTAATTCAACCGGAATTACTGTAAGAGAAAAATCTCAGACCCAAGAATTATTAAAATTACTGCTAGAAAATAATGTAACTATAAGGCGGTTTAATGCGAATGATATTTCCCTGCACGATGTTTTTGTAAAATTAGCCGGTGAACAGGATAAAGCGGATGAAAGTATGGAGGTGAGAAATGTTTAATTTTAGAACTCTTGCTATAATAAAACGCGAATTAAGAGAAAAGATAATGAGCAAGACATTTATCATCATGACTCTTCTTCTCCCTGTTTTTATGTTTGGAATAATGGCATTTCAAACTTTTTTATATACCTATGATAGTGAATCAAGCGCAAGCTTAATTATTGTAGCAGAAAACCAAAATTTAACACAAAGCCTCAAAGAGGATTTTGCTGATCTTGGGATTATAAAAAATGGTAAATATACTGCTACGTTTAAAACTTTAGACAATATACAATTACAATCATTAATTGAAAGTAATAAGAAAAATCTTTTAAACGATAAATTGAATGGGATAATCTTTGTTCCTGCTACTGCTCTAAAAGATAAAAAGATTGAATACTATTCAAAGAGTCCAAGTAACAGTGATCTTTTTAATAAAATTAACGGCGCTATTAATCAGGCACTTGTAGATAATTATTTCCACGATAAACAACTTTCCCCTGAAGATATAGAATACGCAAGAAATCGCGTTGACATAAACGGTTTCCGTATTTCCACTGATAACAAAATTGAAGAGACAAATAAAGGAGCACAAATAATTTCATTCGTATTTGCATTCCTGTTATACTTTAGTTTGATGTTCATTGGTATGATGATGATGAGATCAGTTGTAGAGGAAAAAAATTCCAAAATCGTGGAAGTATTACTTTCTTCTGTGAACAGCAAAGAATTAATGATGGGTAAAATTATTGGTACGGCCATAACCGGACTTTTGCAGATGGCGATTTGGCTATTACCTTTAGTAGTATTTGTTTCATCAAGTATTTTTCTAATACCCCCCGAATTTATTCCAAATATTACAATGGGTGAGATACTTTACTTCCTTTTTAACTATTTTGTTGGTCTCATAACATTCCTCGGATTATTTGCTACTGTAGGAGCAATTTTTGATAATGACCAGGATGCGCAATCCGGTATCTGGCCGATTATGATGCTTATTATGATCCCGTTCTTCATCAGCATTTCAATGGCTAAAAATCCAAACAGTGTTCTGGCTAATGTAACCTCAATGCTGCCTTTTGCATCAATTATGGTAATGCCTGCAAGAATGACCCTGATTGAAATTCCGGTTTGGCAGTTTGCAACGTCAATTGTAATCAATGTAGCAACTATGTTGCTTATCTTCCCTTTTGCAGGCAAGATTTACAGAGTAGGAATTCTACTTACAGGCAAAAAGCCACAATGGTCAGAAGTATTAAAATGGCTTAAATATTAATATTTATTACCTCCCTGCGACCATTGGTCGCGGGGACCTTGTCTTAAAGAATTCGAATAATTACGTATTATTTGCAATTCTGTTTTATTTAATAGCATCCATTCTTTATATTTTACACAAGTCTTATTTTTAATATTTTCAGTTTTTTGCTAACTGATAATAATCCGGGAAATCCTTACTAAAATATGAAGATTAATAAATTCAGATTAAATATACTCCTGAGACTGCTTATTATTATAATTACGATAATTTTTGCAGTCTATTTATTTTTTAAAGCAGAATATTATTACGGATTCTCTATAGTTTCCATGATTTTTATTTATGAAATATATTCTCTTTTCCGTTTTGTTGATAAAACAAATTTAGAATTAGCAAGATTTCTTAAATCTGTAAAACATTCGGATACTTCACAGACCTACATTTCCAAAAATTTTGGGAAATCCTATGATGAATTATTCTCTGCCTTCCGGAATCTCACTGAAAAAATATCTGAGACAAGAAGTCAAAAAGAAGAAAGTTACCAGTATCTTCAGACAATAGTAAAACACGTAGCAATCGGACTAATAACTTTTAGAAAAGATGGTGAAGTAGAATTAATCAATAATGCAGCAAAAAAACTTCTGAATGTTCAATCTCTTAAAAATATTTATAATTTAGGTTCGTATAATCGTGAATTGTTAGCCGTTTTATCAAACATAAAAGCAGGCGATAAAGCACTTGTAAGAATTCAGGGCGAAGGAGAGTCGAAAGAACTATCAATTTTTGCAGCTGAGTTTAAATTGCGCGAGAAAGAGTTTACATTGGTCTCATTACAGGATATAAAGAGCGAACTGGAACGTGAAAGACTTTCCAACGAGCTTGAAATAGCCCACCAGGTACAGACAAAACTTTTACCTAAGAATTCCCCGGTTATTGACGGATATTCAATTTCGGCAGTTTGCGATCCGGCTAAAGAAGTTGGTGGTGACTACTACGATTTCTTAAATCTGGGGGAAAATAAAATAGGGGTTGTAATTGGTGATGTTGCCGGTAAGGGGCTACCTGCTGCAATATATATGACACTCACAAAAGGGATATTCCAATCGTATTCAGAGAATAATAACTCTCCCAAAGATGTTCTTGTAAAGATTAATAAATTAATTTACCAGATAATAGAAAGTGGTTCATTTGTTACAATGTTTTATGGTATAATTGATTTCAGGGAAAATACATTTACTTATGCCCGTGCCGGACATGAGCCGCCAATATTATTTAAAACTTCGAGTTTAGACTATACAATGCTGAGGCCTGTTGGTATGGCCCTTGGTTTTGAAGAAGGTGAAATTTTTGAAGAAAAAATGGAAGAAGAGACAATAAAGTTGAAAAAAGGCGACAAAATTATTTTTTACACCGATGGTTTCACCGAAGCGAATAACAAGTTGAATGAAGAGTATGGTAAACCCAGGCTACTGGATTTAATTAAAGAAAACCATACTCTTGATTCAGCACAAATGCTTGATCATCTATTAGAAGATGTAAAAAATTTCTGCCAGGGTACAGATCAGTTTGATGATATGACGAGCATAATCATTCAAAGAGATTTGTAAATTACTCAGGGCTTATTGTTGAAATAATTTTTTGTTTCAGCTGCCACAATAGTTCCCAAACCTAAAAGTCCCACAAGATTTGGAACAGCCATCAAACCATTCATAATATCAGCGAATGTCCAGACTACATCCAGTTTAGCTACAGCCCCAATAAAAACAAAAATACAAAACAATATTCTATAGGGCATTATAGATTTGCTTCCTAATAAAAATTCCAGTGATTTTTCACCGTAATAACTCCATCCCAGTATTGTGGAGTAGGCAAAGAAAATTATTCCAAGTGAAACCACCATTCCTCCCCATTCTCCCGGCAAAGCAGTTGTAAATGCTGATGATGTTAAAGGAACGCCAGTCTCACCGGAATTCCATAAGCCGCTTACCAGTATAGCAAATCCGGTTAGTGAACAAATTACAATTGTGTCAATAAAAGTTTGAGTCATTGATACAAGTGCCTGTGTAACCGGGTGTTTTGTCTGTGCAGCTGCAGCAGCTATTGGAGCACTACCCAACCCGGATTCATTGGAAAAGACTCCCCTTGCAACACCCATTCGCATTGTTAGCATCACTCCCGCTCCAAGAAATCCTCCGGTAGCAGCAGTTGGACTAAATGCTTCACTCAGGACCCATCCTATTACTTCAGGTACACGTTCAATGTGAATGATTACGACAAACAATGCCGCAAGCATATAGAAGACTATCATAAACGGAACAAGCAATCCTGTCACACTGCCAATACTTTTTATTCCGCCTAGTATAACCAATGCTGTAGCTACAGCAAGCACAATTCCAGTAACGTAAACTGGAATATTAAATGAATGCTGCACAGCATCGGCAACAGAATTCGATTGCACCATATTACCAATTCCAAATGCAGCTACTGATGCAAAGATGGCAAATATAGAACCGAGCCATTTTAGATTTAATCCTTTAGTTATATAGTACATCGGTCCGCCACTCATAGTACCGTCTTCATCAACTTCCCTGTACTTGACGGCCAAAACAGCTTCAGCATATTTAGTCGCCATTCCAAATAATCCTGTTATCCACATCCAGAATAGTGCGCCCGGTCCACCAACAGCAATTGCAGTAGCAACACCGGCAATATTACCAGTTCCCACAGTCGCAGCTAAAGCAGTCATTAATGCCTGAAAGTGAGTAATATCTCCGGGATTATCCCCATCATCCTTCCGTTTGATTAATGCAAGCCAAAGGGAATGAAACAACTTCCTGAATTGTAACCCTTTTAATAAAATTGTCAGATATATTCCTGTACCGACTAATAATACGAGTAGCGGAACTCCCCAGACAAAGCTACTTATGCTTGATAACACATCCTGTATTTGCTGCTGCATATTACTCCTGATTATTAATTAATGCTGGATATAACAAAGTAGATGTACTTTTTTTAAGATTTTAATAATTAGTTCGATTTGAATTGCAAATTTATATTAACAATATGTAAATTCTAATTTCAAAAAGCACGTTTAAATTTTAAAAAGATATTCATTTTTATTTCAAAATATTATTTAATTTTTCTGAATTAAGCGGAGGATCTCTATGCAATACAGACATCTGGGCAGAACAGGATTAAAAGTTAGCAACGTTTGTCTTGGTACAATGAATTTCGGACCATATACACCGGAAGATGAAAGTTTTAGAATAATGGATAAAGCCATCGAATTAGGGATTAATTTTTTCGATACTGCAAACGTATATGGCTGGGATAAAGGAGTTGGACTGACTGAACAAATTATAGGGAAATGGCTTTCCAAAGACAAAGCAAATAGAGAAAAGATCGTACTTGCAACAAAAGTTTACGGAAAAATGGGAGATGGCCCCAATGATACTAAACTTTCAGCATATCATATAAAAAAAGCATGCGAAGATAGTTTAAAAAGATTACAGACTGATCATATTGATTTATACCAGATGCATCATATTGACAGAGATACCCCCTGGGAAGAAGTGTGGCAGGCAATGGAACAATTGGTTCGTGAAGGAAAGGTGCTTTATGTAGGAAGTAGTAATTTTGCGGCCTGGAATATCGTAGAAGCAAATTACAAAGCAAAAGAAAGAAATTTTTTAGGTTTAGTTTCAGAACAAAGTATTTATAGTTTGAGAAACAGACATATTGAACTAGAAGTTGTTCCAGCATGTGACGCTATGGGAATGGCATTGATTCCTTGGAGCCCTATGGGGGGCGGGATACTATGTGGTGTGCTTGATGGCAAGAATGAAGGACGAAGAAACAGAGATCAATTAAAAGTATCTATTGAAAAGCTAAAACCGCAGATTGAAGCGTATGAAAATCTTTGCAAAAAGATTAATTTATCCCCTGCTGATGTTGCACTTGCGTGGGTGTTGAATAATCCTGTTGTTACAAGTCCGATTATTGGCCCAAGGACTGTTAAACAATTGGAGGAAAATGCAAAAGCAACAGAAATAGAACTATCAAAAGAAACTCTTGACGAACTCGATAAAATATGGCCGGGTCCCGGTAATCAGGCTCCGGAAGCGTATGCCTGGTAATTTAGATACCAAGATTGTTTAAGAAATTTATAACATTATTCATAATTGCAGTTAACTCAGGATGAGAAGCTTCAAATTGCTCCGTGGAATCTTTGAGCTGGTCCATTAATGATAAATGTTTGTCTGATATCTTTTTGTCGTCCCTTTCAAGCAGATCATCAATATCAGTCCTTATCTTGTCCAGCAACTCTTTGGAACTTTTATCCACCTTTTGAGTGTTTTCAATTTCAGAACTAAGTTTTTGTAGTAATTTTCGTAATTCCTTATCCGGCATTTTGGGTAGCCCGTAATTGATTGTTAAAATTTACACTTGTTATATATAACATTATATCTTCTTATTCAAGATCAATAAATCACAGCATGTTTTCATCATAATTATTTGGGTTTTTAAATCCAATCTAATTATATTAAAAAATTGAACCACTGGGGATTAATTTATTTTCTTTATAATTTTATTCCGCGAGTACAGATATGAAAATTAGTCTGAAACTTTTCTTACTCCTTTTTTCCTTCTCATTACCAGGCATATTATTTGCCCAAGACAGCAAATATGATCAACATAAGGTATTTGATCCAACATTCTTAAATCAACCCGGTACCGTTTACAGAAGTGGCAGCGGACAACCCGGAGCACAATACTGGCAAAACAAAGCTGATTATAAAATAAACGCTGCACTAAATACAAAAGAAAACAAAGTAACCGGTTCTGAGACTATCACCTACACAAACAATAGCCCGAACAATCTTTCATATCTTTGGCTTCAACTCGATCAAAATCTTTTTACAAAAGAATCACGCGGAGCAAAAGCAACTCCATTCGAAGGAGGAAGGTTTGGTAACCAGCATTTTGATGGAGGTGATGTAATAAAATCTGTAAAGGTAAAAATTGATGGAGATAGCTATACTCCACATTATATAATTTCAGATACCAGAATGCAGCTAATTCTGCCCAAAGATTTAGAGGCTAACGGAGAAAAAGCTGAAATTGAAATAGAGTGGAGTTTTAATATTCCGGAATATGGTTCTGATAGAATGGGCAAACAGGAAACCAAAAAAGGAACCATTTATGAAATAGCACAATGGTACCCGCGTATGTGTGTTTATGATGATGTTGAAGGATGGAATACACTCCCCTATCTCGGGGCAGGAGAATTTTATCTTGAGTATGGAAACTTTGATTACAGAATTACTGCCCCCGCTGATATGATTGTAGTTGGTTCAGGAGAATTACAAAATCCAGATGATGTTTTAACATCTATTCAGCAGGATAGATTAGCAAGAGCCAGAAAGAGCGACAGCACGATCTATATAAGGACTGCCGATGAAGTTAAGGCCCTTGATTCTGTATCAACAGCGACCAAAACAAAAACCTGGCATTTTAGAATTAACAATTCCCGTGACGCAAGCTGGGCAGCATCCAGAGCTTTTGTCTGGGATGCTGCACGAATGAACTTACCAAATGGTAAAAAAGCTCTGGCAATGTCTGTCTATCCGATAGAAAGCTCTGCTGATACAGCCTGGGGCAGATCAACTGAATATGTTAAGGCTTCAATTGAATATAACTCAAAACAATGGTACCCGTACACTTATCCAGTTGCTACAAATGTTGCAGGAAGAGTTGGTGGAATGGAATATCCCGGGATTGTATTCTGTAGCTGGAAATCTAAAAAAGGAAGATTATGGGGTGTGGCCGACCACGAATTTGGACATAACTGGTTCCCAATGATAGTGGGATCAAATGAAAGGAAATATATGTGGCAGGATGAAGGATTAAATACTTTTATAAATATTTACTCCACAAAGAACTTTAATAACGGTGAATATAAATCACGAAGAAATTCCGCACGAAATATTGTTGAATATCTGAAAGACAGTGATACTGAACCGATAATGACCTATCCGGATGTTGAAAAATCTTCCGCACTCGGACTTGAAGCATATTATAAACCTGCACTCGGGCTTTATATGTTAAGGGAGTACGTACTTGGACACGATAGATTTGATTATGCATTCAGAACATATATCAGAAGATGGGCTTTCAAACATCCTCAACCAAAAGATTTTTTCAGAACTATGAATGAAGCTGCAGGCGAAGATCTGAACTGGTTTTGGAAAGAGTGGTTTTTTAAGGACTGGTTTCTTGACCAGTCTGTTAGAGATGTAAAATATATTGATAATAACCCCACAAAGGGAGTGTTAATCACTCTACATAACCTTGAAAAAATGGCTATGCCTGTAACAGTCGAAGTAAAAGAAAAAAATGGTAAATCCGGAAAAGTAAATTTACCTGTTGAGATTTGGCAACGTGGGAGTAAATGGACATTCAAATATAATTCCACAAGTATGATTGATTCTGTAATTGTTGATCCTGATGAACAATTGCCTGACATAAATCCTGATAACAATATCTGGACGAGCGGAGTAATAAAAAAAGAAAGTACAGGTAGACGCAGATAAATCAAAATTAAAAAAAATATGAAAATCATTAAAATATTTTATTCTCTAACTACAGCAATAATTCTGCTGGGCTTGTGCACCCGGGCTCAGCAGAATAACTTCAATCGCCTTGATGCATTCAACCCAAATTTTATGAATAACTTTGGGACTGCTACAAGAAATGCTGATGGAAGTCCCGGGAAAAATTACTGGCAGAATAAACCTGATTATACAATAAAAGCTTCCCTTGATGAAGAATCCGGAATGCTAACAGGAAATGAAACGATAATCTACACTAATAACAGTCCTGATAATCTCGACTATCTATGGCTCCAGATGGATCAGAATATAATGAGGAAAGATTCCAGGGCAGTGACAACAAATTATCCGGTAGATTCTCCACGCGAAGTTACTGAAGGATATATTTTAAAATCGGTGAAAATACAATACGACGGAAATATTCTAGATGCTGAATATATTATAAATGATACGAGAATGCAGATTCGACTTCCACATTCACTCAGAAGAAATGGCGGTATAATTAAAATACTGATTGAATACTCGTATCTGATACCTGAGAAAGGAACTGGCAGAAACGGAAGGATGAAATCCCAAAACGGAATGATCTATGATATGGCACAATGGTTTCCAAGAATGTGTGTGTATGATGATGTAATCGGCTGGAACACTCTTCCCTATCTTGGTATGGGTGAATTTTACTGCGAGTATGGTAATTTTGATTATTACGTTACTGTTCCTGCAAACCAGATTGTTGTCGGCTCAGGTGAACTGGTAAATCCGGATGAAGTTCTTACAAGGATAGAAAGAGAAAGACTTTCAAAAGCATCAAAAAGTAATAAAACGGTAATAATCAGATCAGAAAAAGATTTAACAAATCCGGCCTCCCGAGCAACAAATAAGAAAATGTTAACCTGGCATTTTAAGATGAAAAACTCCCGCGATGTTGCATGGGCTTCATCAAAAGCTTTCATATGGGATGCAGCAAAATTAAATTTGCCGAGTGGACACAAGGCAATGGCAATGTCAGTTTATCCTGTTGAAAGTGCCGGAGATTCTGCCTGGGGACGATCAACAGAATATTTAAAACAAAGTGTTGAAGAATTTTCAAATAACTGGTTCGAATTTCCTTACCCTGTTGCTATAAATGTTGCCGGACCGGTTGGTGGAATGGAATACCCGGCATTAGCATTTTGTCACTGGCGGTCAAAAGGGAAAAGCTTATATAATCTAACTGCTCACGAAATTGGTCATACCTGGTTCCCAATGATAGTTGGTTCAAACGAGAGAAAATATGCCTGGATGGATGAGGGCTTCAATACTTTTATTGACATTTATGCTGCTGATAATTTTAACAACGGAGAATTTGCTCCTAAAAGAGACGGTGAATATGCTCCTGACGGAGGAAATCCCTCACAGGAATTTGTGAAATATTTTGAAGATAAAAACTTCCCTCCAATTTTAACTTATGCGGACGATATTCAGGGACAATATCGTCACCCATCTCAATATTATAAACCTGCTCTCGGTCTTGTAATTCTTAGAGAATATGTCTTGGGCAATAAAATATTTGATAACGCTTTCAAAACTTATGTCAAGAATTGGGCATTTAAACATCCACAACCAGAAGATTTCTTCAAGACGATGAATTCAGCTACCGGCGATGATTTAAATTATTTCTGGAAAGGATGGTTTGTCTACAATTGGAAAATTGATCAGGCAATTGAAAGCGTAAAATATATTGGTAATGACACAACAAAGGGCGTAATAATCAGTATCAGAAATAATGAAAAATTACCAATGCCCGTTGTTGCGGAAATTACTCAGAATAATGGTAAAGTTGAACGACTGAAATTCCCCGTTGAAATATGGCATAATGGGTCAAATTTTTCTTTCTTTTACCCTGTACAGAGTACTATAAAATCAGTTATACTCGATCCTGATGCATGGCTGCCGGATATCTATGACCCGAACAATGAATGGACTTCCAAATACGAAGAGTAACAAAAAAGGACACTTTCAAATACGAAGGGTAACAAAAAAGGACACTTTCAAGTGTCCTTTTTTATTAACTACTTTCCAAAAGTATATTTTTTAGCTTATAATTGTATATGCTATTAGATGAGATAAAAAATAATCCATCCACTCCCCTGCAGAAAATTGAAGACCCAATTACAAGAAAATTCGGAGTAAATTTATTTATAAAACGCCTTGACCTGGTTCATCCTGAAATTTCAGGTAATAAATGGTTCAAACTTAAATACAATTTACTCGAAGCAAGAGCAAAACGTTTTGAAACCTTGCTTACATTTGGCGGAGCATATTCAAATCATATTTATGCTACGGCCGCCGCAGGTAATATATTTGGATTTAATACAATTGGAATTATCCGCGGTGAAGAACACCTGCCATTAAACCCTACTTTACATTTTGCTTCAGAATCTGGAATGGAAATATATTATCTCGACAGATCCAATTATCGTATGAAAAATTCTGAAAATATTTTAGCACAACTAAAAAATAAATTCGGACGCTTTTATTTAATTCCCGAAGGTGGTTCAAATAAACTTGCTGTAAAAGGTTGCCGTGAGATTATTACTGAAATTGATCAAAGCTTTGATTATATCTGCACTGCTTCCGGAACCGGTGGAACTTTGGCAGGGATTGTATCTGCGTTATCTTCAGACCAAAAAGCACTTGGGTTCTCTGTATTAAAGGGAGGAGATTTTCTAAATGAAAATATTTCAAAATTATTAAATGAAAGTAACTCAGATACTGAAGGGAAATGGAAAATAATCACTGATTTTCATTTTGGAGGGTATGCCATAATTACAACCAAATTGATAGAATTAATAAGAGACTTTGAGAAAAAATCAGGAATTACATTAGAACCGATTTATAGCGGTAAAATGATGTATGGAATATATGACCTAATCAGGAAAAATTATTTCCCCAAAGCCAGCAATATTATTGCCCTGCATAATGGTGGTATGCAGGGCTTGAAAGGTATGGAAGGAAAAATCAAACTCTTGGAAAACTAGAAAGTGCTCCTGACCCAATAAATATTATAATCCCGATTACGTAAAGGACAAAAAGTACAATTGAAATAAGAATCAGGATTTTATAAATAAAGAAAGAAGAATTTTGCAGATTTAATGCCCTGCTAAGTGTTTCTTCCGATTTATTTTCACCATAAATCCTTAGGTTCTCTCCAGCATCTCTCAATCTTGATCCGGCAATAAACATTGGTACACCGACAATAGCTCCGATAATCGTTAGGCTGGTCAAAACACCGACCACCATGTAGTAGATGCCTATAAATCTCATATTACCCGCTAACCTGGGAAAAAGGAATTCATCCGGGAAAGATTGCATTTTTCACCTCTTTGTTATTTATTAATTTTACTGTTATAGTTATCAATAAATTTTTCTAAATAATCAGGTAGTTTAACATTTTCTCTTAGCTCTTCATCTGGTATAATATCTGTAATTTGAGATTTCAATTTAAGCAGGCCTGCCCATACATCAAGATTATAATCTTGATTATCGTCAGAAGGTGGTCCGGTTCTAATTTTCGCGGATGCTTCATCTATCTTAAATTTTAGAATCATAGTTGCAGATAATTCTTTTTCATTTGGCAGGCGTGCATCTTCCCACCTTCCGGGTATTAGATGATCGCTGAAAGCTTTCAGTACTTTCATTTTCTCATCTTTTTCTTCTATAATTTCACCCTTTCCAAATAATACAACTGAATGATAATTCATTGAATGATGAAATGAAGATTTTGCAAGAACGTAGGCATCTAGCCGGGTGACACTGATACAGGCATTTATCCCTTTCCCCAGATTGTTCATCATTCTGTTTGCCTTTGCACCGTGTATATAAATGGAATCACCAATTCTGACGTAAGCAATGGGTATAATATAAGGTTGATTATTTTCAGAAAAGCTAATATGACAAATTACCTCGTCGTCTAATATTTGATAAATAGTTTCTTTGTCGTAGTACCCTCTTTTGGGCAGACGTTTAATTTTATTTTTATCTGTAACAGGAAAATCAGACATTTATTCTCCAGACAATTCCGGTTTGTTTTTGAATAATATACTACAAAAAAAGCACTGAAACAGAAAATTATTTAGATATAACTCAGGAAATAATTTTTTATCTCAGAGCTAATAACTATTTTTATCACTTAAGATTACGTATTTAATTAACCGGGCAGAGAATATGGAATTCATACAGTATTTAATTGATCTTCTAATTCATCTTGATGTGCACCTTAACCAATTAATAGTTCACTATGGAACACTTACGTATCTGATATTATTTCTTGTAATCTTTGCTGAGACTGGATTTGTAGTAACTCCATTTCTTCCCGGAGATTCTTTAATTTTTGCTGCAGCAACTTTTGCTGCAAACGGTGCATTCAATATACATTTGCTGTTTGTTATTCTGTCCATAGCGGCAATTCTTGGTGATACTATTAATTACTGGATCGGAAATTATTTCGGGCCACGAATAGCAAATTCTGAGAATATTCGTTTTATAAACAAATCACATCTTGAAAAAACTCACAAATTTTTTGAAAAATATGGCGGAAAGACAATAATTATAGCCAGGTTTGTTCCTATTGTTAGAACATTCGCTCCATTTGTAGCCGGAATTGGAAGTATGACTTATAAAAAATTTATTTCTTATAATGTTGTTGGGGCTATACTGTGGGTAGGACTGTTTTCTTATGGCGGATATTATTTTGGTAATCTTTCTTTTGTAAAAAACAATTTTACATTTGTCATTTTTGCAATAATATTTCTTTCAATACTTCCACCAATTATCGAATTCATAAAACATAGAAGAGAAAAGAAAAATTTATAAAGTGAATTTATTATTCCTGAATACTTAGAAGAAGGTTCCTGTCAATCTTACTGATCAATTCACTTGGTGATATTGGTTTCACAATAAAATCATCCACATTTTTCTCATCATCAATGCCAATTTCCATATTAATAGTTTTGAACATAATAATTGGAAGATGTGCGTTTTCTTTTTTTAACTTGGTAGCAAGTACGAAATTATCTAGCCGGTTGGTGTTAGTGGAATCTAGTATAACCAGATCAGGATGTTTTTCTTCTATTATCCTTTGTCCATCTGAAAGATTGTTTGAAGTTATGACCTCATATCCTTTTGCTTCAAGAATCAGGTAACTTGCATCAAGTAATTCCTTATCCTGATCAATAACAACTATTCGAACCATTTAAGCCCCCTATAATTTCCTGGTTCCCTCCCCTTGGAACCCCGGAAATTTTATTAGATTCTTAAGTAGTCTAACGAAAGTGTTATAAATTAGGGCATTTTATGTGCCACAGCATAACAAAAAACCATATTGCTAAAAACGCTTAATTTCAATGCTTTTTATAATAAATTGGAATGGGCATTTCTTGGAATTAAGAAGCTATTCCCATATCTCAAAAGAGGAGTCAAATCGGATTAATAGATTATCTGTAGGTATAGAGAATGCATTAGGTTATATTACAATTTATAGCTATCTTTAATACTCCGAAATTAGTCGGATTTTTATTTTATTATTTTTTTAGAGGTTCTAAGTGAGTACTAAGTTATTTGTAGGTTCTTTGCCCTGGTCAGTTAATGATCAGTCATTACAAGAAACGTTTGAAGCACACGGTACAGTTGTTTCAGCAAAAGTTATTATGGATCGTGATACCGGAAGGTCAAGAGGTTTTGGCTTTGTCGAAATGTCTGATACCCAGGAAGCTAAAGAAGCTATGACTGCATTAAATAACTCAGAATTAAACGGTAGAAATATTATAGTTAACGAAGCTAAAGCACGTAATTAAAAAATATTTTAAGTTTTTCTGTAAAGCGCCTTTTAAGGCGCTTTTTTTATACCCCAACTATTTCTCTTGAAATACAATTCATCAAAATTATCTTGCCTTATCTTTTTATTCTATTTAAGTTAAAACGTTTGGAACAGATTTATGATTACTGCTTATCTGTTTCAGATAAATTTTTAATTAAATAATTCATCATAAACAAAGTGCAATAACATGAAAAAAGTTATACCTGTTTCAATTGTTTTCTTAATTCTATTGTTTTTGTCACAGACAATGGTCAAGGCACAAAGCAATGGTTTATACATTCCGTTAAATATTAGAAAGTCCATCGATAATGGAGTAAGATCGATGGACGGAAAACCCGGTCCAAACTATTGGATAAACCACTCCGACTATAATATAAATGCAGAATTGTTCCCCGATAGCAGTACTTTAAAGGGGAACGAAGATATTACGTATTATAATGAAAGTCCGGACACACTAAAGAGAATTGTCATTAGACTTTACCAGGATATTATGAAAAAGGGTGGTGCGCGCGAATTCCCTCTTGGCAATAGTCCTGATCTCACCAATGGAGTAGATATACAGCTACTAGTGGTTGATGGAGATACAATTGATGTAAACAGTAATTCAGCATCAAGAGAAGCAGGCTTTTATAAAACTGGAACAAACCTTATTGTATTCTTAAAGAAACCAATGCCTCCCAAAAGCCACATTAATATTTCTGCTGAATGGAGTTTCCATATCCCAAAGATTGTAAAGATAAGGATGGGCAACTACGGGGATGGAGAATTTTTTATTGCCTACTGGTATCCCCAGATTGCAGTTTATGATGACATTGATGGATGGGACATGATTGATTACACAGGATTTGTAGAATTCTATAACGACTTTTCAAATTACAATTTTAATATCACGCTACCTGATAAATATGTTGTCTGGGCTGTTGGTGATCTTCATAATCCGACTGATGTATTAAAAAAATCAGTTCTTGAAAAAATAGAAAAAGCAAAACATTCTGATAGTGTAGTTAATATTTTAAGACCCGATGATTATAAAAAAGGCAATGTCACAAAGAGTAATGGGAAAAACACTTGGAAATTTGAGGCCGATAAAGTTGCCGATGTTTCTTTTTGTGTAAGCGACAGCTACGTATGGGACGCTGCAAGTGTCCAGGTTGACAATTCAGGGAGAAGAGTCTTGACCAGTGCAGTATACGAAGACAGCACAATACACTTTGAAGAGGCAGCAAAATTTGCAAGAAGAACAATTGAATACTTGTCAACTGAATTGCCGGGTTATCCTTATCCATATTCCCATTCAACTAGTTTCTGCAACAAGCAAGGCGGCGGCGGAATGGAAACCCCGATGATGGCTAATGATGGTGCACCAAAAGACAGAGGCCGCAGTATTGAAGTTATCTCCCACGAAATCGCTCATACTTTAATGCCATTTTTTATGGGAACTAATGAAAGAAAATATGCCTGGATGGATGAAGGCTGGGCATCTTTCTTCCCTACAGAAATTGTTGATGGTTTTGTACCTGATTATCATTATCAGGCAAAAGAAGTAGAACGTTATGAGAAATCAGCAGGTAACGAAGACGAATTACCTATGATTACCCCATCTTTTACTTATAAAGGAGCATTTGCTGGTTTGGCTTTTTATCAAAAACCAGCCACCTTCTATTACCAGCTCGAAGATCTTTTAGGGAAAACAATGTTTAAAAATTGCTTGTTAATGTATATGGACAGGTGGCACAACAAACACCCTCTACCAATAGATTTTTTTAATACGTTTAGTAATGTTTCCGGCGAGAATCTTAGCTGGTTTATTAAGCCATGGTTTTATGAGTATGGATATCCAGATCTTGCTCTGAAAGAAGCCAAACAAAAGGGAAACAGGATTAATATAACTGTTGAAAAAATTGGAAACATTCCTACTTCAATTGAATTAACATTAATTTATAAAGACGGAACCAGCAAAATTATTACAAAATCTGCACGTGAATGGAAAAGGGGTAATAGGAGCATATCCATAATCTTTAAGAGCGATAAAAATGTAAAAGAAGTAAGACTGGGAAGCCCTAATATTCCAGATAGTAACAGAAAAAATAATATAATCATAATGTAACTACCATTAAAAAAGCCCCGAATTATTCGGGGCTTTTTAATTACACAATTGTCTGAATATTTTATTTACTTATTGTTGACTAATCTTTATTTCAACCCTCCTATTAGCTGCTCTTCCTGCAGCAGTAATGTTAGAAACAACCGGATTAGCTTCTCCCATAGGTACTATCTGTAACCTATTTCTATTGACACCTTTTAGTATCAGATAATCTGCTACAGCCTGTGCTCTTTTTAGGGAGAGCTTCAAGTTGGCTTCTTCAGAACCAATGCTATCGGTATATCCCAAAATCCTTGCATAATAATCAGAATTATTCTTTAGGGTAATTGCAATTTCATCAAGTTTTGCAAACGCATATGGCTGCAATTCTGCTTTGTTGTATTCAAAATTTGCATCGCCGCTCATAACTTCTGATTTAACTTCTTTCTTAACTGTGCAACCATTTGCATCAACTTCTCTATTCTTAGGAGTATTAGGGCATTTATCTTTATCATTTTGGATACCATCACCATCGGAATCCAACGGACAACCATTTGCATCAACTTTAACCCCAGAAGAAGTATTAGAACATTTATCCATATAATCAGCAATGCCGTCATTGTCAGAATCAAAAGGGCAGCCGTATTCGTCAACTTTTATACCTGCCGGTGTATTAGAACATATATCCATATAATCAGCAACACCATCCTTATCAGAATCGAGAGGACAACCATTTGCATCAACATGAACGCCTGATGGTGTGTTTGGACACTTGTCTATATAATCCCCTACACCGTCATTATCATTATCCAGCGGGCACCCAAAAGCATCAACTTTTACATTCATTGGAGTTCCCGGGCACACGTCCATAGGATCACCGACTCCATCACCATCTGAATCCACAACTCTGTCTATGTAATATGAAAGTCCAACAGTAGCAGTAGCTACCCAGTCCTTATGATTTCCGATTGTATGCCCATCTATGTTATCTTCGTTACCATCATCAAAACCAGCCATTGCACCGCCAGTAATGTTTATGCTAAAATTATTACTTACCATAAAACGGAGACCAAGTTCTCCGTTGAATGCTAATATTTTAAACATTTTTTTAAAATTGACATTATTATTATCCCTGGGATAGACCCACATATGAGACATGCCTATAGAAGCATAAGGATATACAACATCACTAGCTGCATACATAATGGACAAGCCACCACCAACCAGATGAAAAGCGGTTCTTAATTCCTGAGGAATAAATCCCGACTTTTTCCCACTAACAAATCCTTTTGCTGCAAAGATTCTAAAACCAAAAATAGTTTTACTGTTGGTGTCTAGAAAATATTCAACCGAGCCTTTCCCAATAAAGTCCAGTTTAATATTATTATAATCGGTTTGTCCAATAGTAATACCACCCTCACCCGAAAGTACAACAATACCAGCTAAAGTATTTTTCACTTTTATGTCAATTGAATTCTGACTGAATCCAGCCAGACTAAAACTCAAAATGAGCAGCATCACAAAGAGTAATCTTTTCATTATAGTAATCCTCTATGAATATTTTATGCATATTTTCAACAATTAAGAAAATCATTCTGACATATTAGAAGTAGATGCATTCCTTTGATTCTAATTCCTTTTATTGCTTTTTGTCATAATATTTAAGAAGGAATAACCTCAAATTAACTAATAAGTCCTAATTACAAGTAAATTTTTAATCATTTCAGATGGCCGATATTAGCCTAATTAAACCCCTAACTCCTTCGTTTACAATGCATTTACAAGATAAGGGTATTTATCACTACTTCAAATATAAAAAATATTTTAGGATTTTATTGATCTTGCGGTCTGTTTCATTGAGTTAATTGTAGACAGGACATATGGTGAGGTTATACTAATTTTCTCTTTATATTTAATAACTGAATACAACTGGCAAAAACTTATAATGGACATAACCAAGTTTTTTAATTTTCTTTTTGAAGGATTACTATAAATTCGAGTTTTGATAATAACAAAAGCCAATTATTAACCGGAAATATATTAATAGGATAAGAATAGCTAAATAGTGAAGAGTTAACTACTCATAACGAGAATGGACAAGATATTTAGGATTTATTTATTAATGTCAAAAAGCCCCGAAAATAGTTCGGGGCTTTTTATACTAATCAACTTAGCTGAAGTTATTGAACATTGATCTTAATTTCAACTCTTCTGTTTGCAGCTCTTCCAGTTTTAGTTTTATTTGAAGCAACCGGGTTAGCTTCTCCCATTGGAACAACCTGCAATTGACTTCTATTTACTCCCTTTGAAGCAAGATAGTCAGCAACTGCTTGTGCTCTTCTTTCAGAAAGTTTTAAATTATATTCTTCAGATCCTATACTATCTGTGTAACCTTCAATTCTGGCAGAGTAATCGGAATTAGCTTTTAAAGTTTCAGATATTCCACTCAGGCTAGCAAATGCTTTTGGAAGCAATTCGGCTTTATTAAATGCGAAATTAGCATCACCACTCATAACTTCTACTTTAACTACTTTCTTTACTGTGCAGCCGTTTTCATCAACTTCCCTACCTTTAGGTGTATCAGGACAATTATCCTTATAGTCTGCTACGCCATCTCCATCAGAATCTAACGGGCAACCTTTTGCATCAACTTTTGCTCCGGCGGGGGTGCCTGGACAACTATCCATATAGTCTGCTACTCCATCATTGTCTGAGTCAACTGGGCAGCCATTGGGATCTACAGAAACACCGGCAGGTGTGTTAGCACATTTATCCATATAATCTGCTACGCCATCATTGTCAGAATCAAGCGGGCATCCGCTTGCATCAACTTTAGCACCGGCAGGTGTATTAGCACATTTATCCATATAATCGGCAACACCATCATTGTCAGAATCCAAAGGGCAACCAAAATTATCTACGGTTACTCCCATTGGAGTGCCAGGGCACATATCTTTTGGATCACCTACACCGTCACCATCAGAATCTGTTTCTCTTCCTATATAATAGGAAATACCAAAAGTCCCAGTGTAAATATAGTCCTTAAAGGCACCCCGAATTGCTCCATCAAGTTTATCTTCATTTCCATCATTTTTTCCAGCTATCAATCCGCCTATAAGGTTAACACTGAAATTATCACCAACCATTATTCTGAATCCAATTTCAGGATTCCAGGTTATTATTTTAAACATTGGCACTATGTCTTGGTCATTACTATCATCACGAGGGGAAGTCCACATGTGAGACACTCCAAATGCTAAATATGGATATACTCTTTCTCCAAGAGGAAATGTCAATGAAATTCCTCCACCTATTAAATGAAATGCTGTTTTTAATACTGGTGGAGTTATAGAATTACTTTCTCCACCAAAATAGCCTTTCGCACCATAGATTTTCATACCGAAACTAACTCTATCTGACATCGGTACAAAATATTCTACTGTACCTTTTCCCAGGAATTGCATCTTATTAGTAGCGTAATCACTCTGGCCAATAGTAATACCACCTTCGCCGGTTAATGCTACTACGCCGGATAAGGTATTCGCAACCTTAACACTACTTGAATTTTGACTAAATCCTATCTGGACCAGCCCAAAACTCATCAAAAGAACAAATAGTAATTTTTTCATTTTACAAGCCCTCACTTATATGTTGTTAATAATTTAATTGAAAAATTAAATGAAAACAGATTACAAGATTTTATA
>Ga0210095_1000156_pt1 | contig 21269 bp, 22 predicted proteins | sample China_Galinas_PW_FD_184861 | JGI IMG/M metagenome (GOLD analysis project Ga0210095, IMG submission 184861) | Wetland microbial communities from San Francisco Bay, California, USA, that impact long-term carbon sequestration - China_Galinas_PWA_D1... | ecosystem: Environmental > Aquatic > Marine >...
GACCGAACAGAAGTATGAGCGGATAGCGGCCTTCTGCGAAACCCATTCGCACCGGGAAGCCGAACCGACGGGGGGATGATACTATGAGTTACGACAGCACACAAAGCACCAATGAACACATCATGCGGGTGCAGCGGAATATATTCGATGCCTTAAAAAACTTGCGCCAGCGCGCCATAGTACACGATGACAGCAAGCACCGAGAGCCGGAAAAGTCGCTTTATGATGAATGGCAACCGAAACTGCGTGAATTGACCTACGGCAGCGATGAGTATAAGTCCGCACTTGCGCAGATGGGGCCAGCGTTGCAACATCACTACCAAGCAAACAGTCACCACCCTGAGCATTATCCCGATGGCGTAATGGGCATGAGTTTATTCGATATTATCGAGATGCTGTGTGACTGGCGCGCAGCTAACGAGCAATATGGCGGGGACTTTTTAGAATCTATGGAAAAGAGTTTCCAGCGATTCGGGATTGAGCAGCGGTTTGGTGCGATCCTAATAAAGACAGCCGTTGAATTGGGTTGGATTGAACATGAATGACTCAACCACTTACACCAGTGTGAGAAAATTAGAGGATGCGAAGCCAAACGAGCCCAAAGTAACCGTCATCTTCGACATGTGGGGCCAACGTTGCGAGACTGTGTTCGATGTCACTTCCGAGCTTGACCCATTGACTTGGATCGGGCGGATGGTGGAAAAAGGCTGGATGCTCCCCGTAGAGGTTCTGTCGGCGGATGGCGTTGTTTTATATAGTGAGGATCAGTTGAGGGAACTCGATCAATGAACATAACCTGCACCCAATGCCGCCGAACCTACAACGGCCAAGCCCACCTGCACCAACGCCCAGCGCCGGCCCTGGGCGCGGACGCAATTGACATCTACCTGCAATGCCCATACTGCGACCTGGAGCAGCACACGCACTACGTCAACCGCGAGATCACGCGCTTGCAACGCCTGGTGCAGACAAGGCTCGCCCGCTTTCAGCAGAAGCCTACGCCAGAGAATGAGGCGGCGTGGCGCAAGGCGGTCGCCAATCTGCAGCCGGTCTTTGACGCGTTGAACCCGCCCAAGCAAAAGGAGGCGAAAGGTGCCTGAGTTTGACGAACGTGAACTGAAGGAGATCCGCTTGGCGCTCTTTTATGCCAAGCACTTGGCGCATGGTACAGCCGGCCACAACCGGCTAATGCTGCTGGCGAAGACGGCCGAAGCAATGGGCTTTCTTCTTGACGTCGAAATGAAGCTTCGTCGTTATGGCGACCCGTTTAATGTGAAGATTCCGCCGGTGACGGAAGTGCGAAAAGGGATTGTGATGGATGGGACAGGAATGGCCGGCGTCACTGGCTGGCATACAATTGGCAGAAAGGGACTAACAGATGACGCCTAATCCGGCCCATCGCGGTCGCCTGCTTGCCGCCGCCCTATTACTCGCCATTGTCGGCGTGATGATCTGGCTACTAGCCTACCGGCCGCCCGAACATGTGTCCGCCGATACGGGGATCGAGCCGCCCGTGATCATCATCATCGGGCCGGTGGAAAAAATGCCGGAGCCGACGCCGCAATTTACATTTTCTGAGGGGTGACAAATGACGCCTAATCTTGAACTTGCACAAAAGAAACCTTCGCCACCGAAACCGAAGCCGCCGACGCCACCGAAACCCAAACCCAACACCGATCCCATTTGGGTTCGTTAAGGATCGTCCATGTCCTACGTATTCGACGCCGTTTCAGATCGCTACCGAAATACCGAAAACGGGCGCTATGTAAATCGTAGCGACGCGCTAGCCTATGTCGAACGCTCGTTCGGAGCTTCGCGTGGCGTGGTGAACGGCTATGCCGAAGCGGTCGTCTCTTCCAGTCTTTCGCCTAGCGATTGGAATACGCGAATGCGCGAGGAGATTAAAGGCGAGTACATCCGCCAGTACCTGCTTGGGCGGGGCGGGCGCGGCAGCATGACGGACGAAGACTGGGGCAGCGTGGGCGGCATGATCGCTGACCAGTATCGCTACCTGGACGGCTTCGCCGCCGAAGTTGCCGCCGGTGACATGAGCGAAGGGCAGATCGCCGCACGAGCACGGATGTACGTCAACAGCGCACGGGAAGCGTATGAGCGGGGGCATTACAGGGCGGTGCGCGAGACGAAAGGCGAAGGGCGCTGGGACATCGACACGGGCAAAGAGAATTGCGACGACTGCATCGCCCAAGCGGATCGGGGCTGGATTCCGATTGCCGAAATCGACATATTCCCCGGTCAAGGACAAACTAAGTGCAAGACCAATTGCGGCTGCTCTTTTTCGTATCGTTAGCATTGGAATACCGATGAACCTCAGACCCTGTACCAACCTCAGACTAACGCCACGCGAGCAGGATGTTGCGGAACTCCTCGCGCAAGGGAAGCGACAGGTGGACATTGCCGAGGCGTTGGTCGTCAGTGTGCGCACGGTGCAGGATCATGAGCGCAACATCCTAACAAAGATGGGCGCGTCGTCGCGTTTTGAGGCTGCGTTGCGGCTGTGCGTGCAGATGATGATGGGCAACAATTAACAAAAACCCGTAGAACACACGTTTTTTTACGTGTGTTCTACGGATACACAACAGAACTTGCAGGCTCTATCCTTGTGGATAGAGCTTTTTTATTTGGAGAGACATCGTATGAGCAACCTACTCGACAGACTGATGACGGCGATCCGGGGCGCAATCAACACTGAAATCGCCGGCATCGATACAATAGAGAGCGCCACAGCAGAGCCCAACCAACAGCCGCAGACCCGCGCCCTGACGATGGAAGTCATCTATAACGAGGTCTGCGAGCAAGGCCGCGAGATGTTCCCCTCCGGCACGTATCTGGCCCAAATCTATTTGGGCGATGACGGCACGCTCTACGCCCTCTGGAGCCGGGAAGCGCGGCTCTACCGCACGCCGATCATGGTCGAAAACGGCATGATCGCGGTGGGCGATCAAGAAGAAGTGCGGCAAGAGTTCGCGCCGGTCACCCGCAGCCGGGTTGTCTTGCGCGAGCTGCCCAACGGCGACGTGCGCTTTTTCTTGGTGGCAGCGACCGCAGTCGTTAACCGCGTTGGGCAGATCGATAGCACAACCCTCTTCGACAACATGGTCAAGCGTGCCGAGGAGCTGCAATTCTATCCGCGCTTGGACGCCTACCATTTGGGCAATCTTGACCCGGCCTTCGAGTTCGGCCAATTCGACTTTTTGGCGCGTGAGGGCGTGGCCTATCTGGCGTCGGGCGTCATGGATGGCACGCACCCGCTCACTCGCGCAACCCTGAGACTGTACCAAACCAACCCCGACGCACTGGGCGCAAGTATCGAATACTATGCGCTAGAGGATGCTTTTGAGGATGTAGAAGTCGGCGGGCTGACAATTCGCACCTATTTGGATGGCGTCAATACCCGCATATCAATCGTGATGGAATCGGACGCGGCCAGCTGGTTTACGTCCATGTTGACAGGAGAGCACAGTATGCAGAAGCGAACATTGGATGACGCCACCAAAGCCCGGCTGATCAAGCTGTTTGGTGACGACGAGGAAGCCCTGACCGAGTTTCTGGATGGGGTGGGCGGCATCGGGCGCGCCGTGGAAGACCTGGGCCTGATCCACCGCGACAAGGCCGTTAATAGCGACACCGTAACAGTCGCAGCGGACGCCAATCAGGACGCCAACGGGACGGTAGTTTCCAGCCTGGAAGCGACCGCCGAAGTCGAGCTTGACGACGACACCCTGGGCCTAATCGCCGATGAGGTTGTCAACCGCTTGGGCGATCAGCACCTGAAGACGGTCAACACGCAGATCGCAGAGTTGACCGCGGCGGTCAAGAAGCTGACGACCAGCACCGCCGAAGTGTTGCGCCTGAACCAAGACCTCGCCGGCCGCGTCGAATCGCTCGAAGCGGATGACGAAGCCAAGCAGCGCGAATGGGTCGCTGATCTCTCGCCACGGCAAAAGATCAGCGTCACCCATCGCCCACGCGTCACGCGCCAAGCCGACGAGCCGGCCAAAGAGAAAACCTTTGCCGACTTGGCCGAGGAGACCCTTGCTGCCTTGCCCGATCCCTTCGGCGGCAAACACTAACCGTATCCGTCTGTGTTGAGTATCGAATACCTATTATCGAACGGAGATTAAATTATGCTAATTAGCCCACAGCGGATGCAACAGCAGGTTTTTGCGCAAGCGCAACTGCAACAGCGTGCGCTCACCTTGTCCACGTCAGCAACCCCGCTGGGTTGCTGCAACTTCTTCGACCGGTGCGGTAGTGGCGACCTGATGTCGCTGCACTTCGCCGGCGCACTGCCGCTCTTGGATTACTTCGGTTTCACGGTCGGGGACGAATGCTATAAGAGCGTTGAGTTCATCACCTACGTGCGCCCTGAAATCAGCGAGGGCAGTGCAACCGCCGGCCACCTGTCGCAGCCCTGCGCAGATCCCAACGGCTGGGAGTTTGGCAGCGCCAAGCTCACCATTGAGGACTTTGGCCGCTACGGTCGCCATGGCCCCACCCGCGACATGATGAAGCCCATGAAGTATTGCGCCACCGACCCGCGCTGGCGACTGGATGGCACGCCGGTCACATCCGAGCGTGAATGGGACATGCGCTTCACGATGGAAGTCATCGTCCAGGACATCAGCCGCCACGTGATCACCGGCAACGCGGCGACCGCTGGCCAGTTCAACGGCCTCGAAAACCTAGTCAAGACCGGCTATGCCAGCTCCATGTTGGATAGCCAGGTGATCGACTGGGCCGGCAATCCGATGACCGGCGGCGCGGGCATGACCTGGAATGGTACCGCCATCCCGGCCACCGCAGACTTTGTTGACGTGTTGCGCGCCGTGGTACGGCGCATCAAACAGCGCATCAGTTGGTCGCCCATGCTGGCCAATCAGCAGATGAACCTGGGCGACATGATCCTGGTTATGCCGACCGTGGTCGCTGAGGAGTTCCTGGACTTCTATACCTGCTGGTCTGTCTGCCCAAGCACCGACAGCGTGACCGCGCAACTTCAAACTTTCGAGGCCCGTACCTTCCGTAATCAGTTGCTTGGCGGCCTCTATGGCTACGGCCAAATTACCATCGACGGTATCCCGATCCCGATCATGGCCTACGACTATGAACTACTCAAAGGCCCGAAGACCGCCGACATCTATCTGCTGACCGGCGGCATGGGCAGCGTGCGCATGTGGGAGGCCGAACACTTGAACGCCCAGACCGCGGCCAGCACCTACGGCAACCTGGGTTACTTCGCCACCGACGGCGGGCGCGTGCTGGGCACGGACGTGGTCGAAAACGAATGCGCGCAGCTGAAGTTGTTCATGCACCCGCGCCTCTGGACACGTGCGCCGTGGGCGCAAGCCCGCTTCCAGTCCGTCCAGTTCACCACGCCTGGGCCTGTGTGGAGCGCTGATCCGTTGGAGACCTCGTTCTTCCCGCTGACCAGCTTCGGCGGCGATACGGCGGTGTGCCCATAACATGAAAATCGGATGGGTCATTCCGACAGTCGGTATATTTGGTGCTGTGCGCGAGATGGTCGAGGTAAGTAACGTCTTCGTCCGGGCTGGGCATGAGGTCGTCATCTACAGCCCGGACGGCCATCCGTGTAAGTGGTTGCCTTGCCTGGCGGCGAGCCATCCGCTGCGCAAGCTTTCGCAGGTGCGACTGGATGTGCTCATCGGGATCGTTGACTGGCAACCGTCGCTCTTCGACGCCATGCAAAAGGCGAGCGCAAAGCTCAAAGTTGTCTGCATGATGGGCTTTACCCCATCCGACGAAATGGCGAGTGCGTTGCGCGGCGAGACGACCGGCAGCGACCCAGCCTGGAGCATGATGCGCAGTGCTATCGAGCAAGGCTATTCGTTTATGGCTGATTCTAGTTGGCAGGCGGATTGGATGCGTGAGGCGGTCGACGTTGACATGCTGCCACCGTTTGGCGGCATCAATCTGTCGATGTTCAAGCCGAGCCAAAAGACGAAGCGCACGCGACCGCTCTTGGCCGGCAGTGGCGACCCACGACAGCGCAAAGGTTACGACCAGGTAGAGGCCGCGATATACGGATTGTCCGCCGTCGCCTTCGACTATGAGACCTACTGGGGCCAGCGCTTCACGCAATTGCAGCTAGTTGAGTTTTTGCAACAGGTTGACATCTTCGTCGATGCGCACATTCGCGGCGGCTGGTGCAATCCCGTCGCAGAAGCGATGGCTTGCGGGGCAGCGGTAGTCTGCACTCAGATCGGGGCAAACGCAGACTTTGCCCAAGACGGCGAGACGGCGCTAACAGTCGATCCCGATGGGCCCATCAGCGACAACTTGCGCGCCGGCATTGAGCGATTGCTGGCCGATGCAGAATTGCGCCAGCGCCTTGCGCAGAACGCACAGGAGCGCATCGCTCAATTCGATTACGAGCTGGTTGCGCCTCGTGTCCTAGCGGCGTTAACGGAGCGGCTATGATGGAAAATCTCACAGTCGTCATTCCGTTCTACAACGGCCATGAGGAGATCGGACGGCTGCTGAAAAGTCTCCCGCCAGACCTGCCGGTCATCGTGGTAGACGACCAAAGTGCGGTCCCCTACGCTTGCACCTTACCAAACGTGACGGTCATCCGACCGGCCACCAAAGGCTATTTCACGGGCGCGGTGAATGTCGGCATTGAGGCTTGTCAGACCGACGTGCTGGTCTTGAACCAAGACGCCTGGCTAGAGGGCGATGAATGGCAGACGCTTCTAGCTGAGAACCGTTCTCAATACGCCCTGATCGGCGAGCGCATCAAAGGCGAACACCCGGCCTTTCCTTATGGCTACGTGCATGGCGTCTTTCAGTTCATGCGCCGCGACGCCATCGGAGCCGCCGGCCTTATGGACGCTGAAAACTATCCGCTGTGGGGCGCGTCAGCGGTGTGGCAGTGGCAGATTTGTCGCCATGGGTTTGAGTCGCTGCCGGTGGCGACCGTGCCCGGCCTACGCCATGACCGCAAGCCCGATCAGGCATACGGGCGCTCGATTCGCCAACTGCTGGCCGACGAACCGGCCAAAAAAGAATGGATGATTCGCACGCCGCCCCTGATCAGCGTCGTGATCCCGGCCTACAATCCAGGGCCCTACATTGACGAAGCAGTCGCCAGCCTGATCAGCGGCCCAACCAGCCTGGGGCCGCACGCCGGCCAGACGTTGCAAGCCTTTGAGATCATCATCGTCAATGACGGCTCGGACGATGATAACACGGCCCGCATTCAGGCGCTGCGCAATGGCTGGAAGGGGATCAGCGTCATCCACCAGGCCAACAAGGGCAGCGGGGCAGCCATGAACACCGGCATCAAGGCCGCAGTCGGACGGTACATCTGCCGCTTGGACGCCGACGACATGCGCGAGCCATGGAGCTTGGCGGATCTGTACGCCACCGCAGAGGCCAACCCGCACAGCGTGATCTATGACGAGCCGGTGCTGGTGACGAACAACAAGCGCCAGAACAAGATGCGCCTGGAAGCCTACGATTTCGACGGGTTGCTCAGGCGAAACTGTATTCACGCCGGTATCCTGTTCCCCCGTCAAGCCTGGCGCGAGACGGGCGGCTATCTGACTGAGGGGGCGCTGCGCTTCGGTCGCGAGGACTGGGCATTCAACATCGCCCTGGGCGTCAAGGGCTATTGCGGGGTCAAAGTCGAGCGCAGCGGCTACCTGTATCGCCGGCATAAGACCAACCGCACAAACCGAAATACAAACCCGGAATGGCAGCGGCGCTTTATGGCGCAGATGTTTGAATCGTTCCCGATAATTTACAGGGGAGGTAGACCTGATATGTGTTGTGGAGGCAAAAATACTGTGGCAAAAAAATCATCTAGCCCAGCAAGAGCGGCTAGCGCGGCCCCGGCGTTCGACGTGCAGGGCATGATCCTGTTGGAATACACCGGGCGCAATGTTGGCAGTGCGCAGTGGGGCGGGCCGGGCAGCGCCCCGACCGGGCGCACCTACGTTTTCGGCGCCAACAATCGCGACCGCGTCAAATACGTGGATGAACGAGATGTTGCCTATTTGCTGGCTCGACGGGTTGACGGTCAAGCCGTCTTCGTGCATCGCCAGACGATGGCAGCGCCGGAACCGACCGAACCCGACGCGCCAACCGAACCGGATGCGCCAGAACCGACCGCCATCGACCCATCGAAACTGACCATTAGCGAGATCGAGGCGCTTGACTTGACACCCGAACAATGGGCGGCGCTCTACGAGGCCGAAAGTACCGGACGCAACCGCACGGGCGCGCTGACAGCCATTAAGGAACATTTGGAAGATGTCGCTGTTTGACCTGGTCGTCTTGGGCCTGGCCACCTACCGCGTGGCGCGCTTGATCACGGTCGACGAAGGGCCGGCGCAAGTCTTCTTCCGCCTGCGCTACCGGATGGGCGTTTACGACCTGGGCGAGAACGGCCAGCCGGCCAGCGCCTGGGGACGGGCCTTTGAGTGCCCGCACTGCATCGGTGTTTATGTGGCCCTGGTCTTGTGGCTGCTCTATCCGCTGCCGGGGGGCGCAGTTGTGATCGACATCTTGGCAATTGCCGGGTTGCAGTCATTTTTGATGGGAGTACAGGCGCATGGCTAACGAGATTCTCCAAAAACAGAAGACAGCCATCACCTGGAAAGCGTCCGGCGGTACGGCGGCGCTGACGTTGACTAGCCTGGCTGCCAGTGCAGGGCGCAAGGGCGCAAGCGCCGACATGGGGGCCGTGTTTGCCGCCCGTTGTGTGGTGGAACTGCTAACCAAATTCGCCTCAGCGCCGACCGCGGCTACTGTGCTGGAAATTTACTGGTGCTCAAGCCGCGATAACAGCGCATTTGACGGCGGTCTATCGAGTGCAGATGCGGATTTTACGGACACGGACATCAACAAGCAACTGCACTGGATTGGCTCGTTCATCGCTGACAATACGACCAACGCCCAGCAACAAAGTTGGCTCTTTATGTTGCCGGGGCGCTACGGCTTCCCAGTGGTTTACAACGGTGCCGATCAAGCGCTAAGTAGCACGGCGGGCGATCACGTACTGACGATCACGCCGTTAGCGGACGAGGTGCAATAGATGCCAGGCTGGCCATTTCGTCACCCGCCCAATACCCGCTTTAAGCCAAACAACGAATCTTGGCAGGCGCGTGGACTGGTTGCGTGGTGGCCACCGCTTGGAAGTCGGGGAGAGACCCTATTACGCAACTACCTGCCGCAGTTCAATGACGGCTCTTTTCAAAATCAAATGGAGTATATCTTTGATGGCGAAATGGGCTATGCACTTAACTTCTTGGGGTCGAACGATTTCGTCAACGTAAGCATCTATGACGCCATCGACTTTGGGAATGAAGATTTCACCGTCGCGATGTGGGTAAAGCTTGAAGATGTATCGGCGGACAACGAATTCCTGTACAAGGGGACGGGCGGCACCGGCACGGACACCCGTTATCGGATGCATTATAACTTTTCGTCTGATCGGTTGCGTTGGTCAATGACAGACAGTGCAACGGTTTCTGCAGTCGAGTGTGACGCGCTTGGTTCACCAGCGACTGGCGTCTGGTATCACCTGGCAGGGCGCTTAAATGCGGCGACAAGCGAGATAGCCATCATCGTCAATGGTAGGCTAAAGAGCACTGACACCGCCCCGGCAGGTTCGGCAGCCGGCGGCGATCTGCGGCTCGGCGGAACCGGCTTTAGCTCGAAGGATTTTACCGGGCGCATGGGCGATCTACGCATTTACAACCGAGCCTTAAGCGATGCAGAAATCTGGTGGCTATATGATCCGCGCACACGTTGGGAATTGTATGCGCCGGTCGTGCCGGCAGTTTGGGTGGTAGGTGCATCATTCGGCAGCGCGCTACTAGAAGTTGTTAGCGAGGCCATCGACGTTGACGAAGCCACCGGCCAGCCACGAGTTATGCGCCGGATTTTTGGTGAGGCGCTGGAGGTGACTGAGGCGCTACTACGACCACGAACCATGTTTCGTCTGTTGGCGGAAACCGAAGGCATTGGCGAAGCCGATCTACGCTTCATGGCCCTAACTCGCAGTGCGGCTGAATCCGTTGGTCTCACGGAAGCAACCGGCCGAGCGCGTACATTAGCCCGCATCATCGCCGAGGCGCTGGGAGTAACTGAGGCCACCCTGCGAGCCAGGGCACTAGCCAGAGCCATCGGCGAAGCGGTCGACATAGGCGAAGCGTCTAACTGGCTTGCGAATCTTGTACGACTGGCCAGCGAGACCGCCGGCGTGACGGAGACTGTCAGTCGAGTGCGCACGTTGGCTCGCCTGGTCAGCGAAACGGTTGGCTTGACCGAGACCACGCAGCGCCTATTCGAGTTTGTGCGGCTAGTTGGCGAAGTGACCGGCATCACGGAGACGGTCGTCAAGGCCGCAACTTTTGTCCGCATCGTTGGCGAAACGGTCGACACGACGGAAGCAATCGACCGGCTCAAGGCGATGGTTCGCACAGTCAGCGAGGCGACTGGTATCACGGAGACGGTCGCCAACCTGATAGCCCAGCCATCGAAGTTTGTGCGAGCCAAGTTCCGCGGCATGTGGCGCAGTGTATTCAGGCAAATGGACTGATATGAAATTTTTACTTGGACTCATTCTATATTGCATCGATCCTCGGTTTCGCCGACTTGTCAAAGCGAAAGCGAAACGGGGACCAAATGAAACGGTCAAAACCGGCGAAACGGTGATCTGTGTGCTCAAACGAGCGGGGGATTGACATGAATTTTTTACATAAATTGTCCGCAGTGCGGCACAACTATCGCCGGCAGATGCCGCAATACTGGCTCGACGCCCTGGTCGACCGTGTTATGCGCAGTCAGCCGCCGGGCGTCGGCGTCACCATTCGCGGCACCGTGCTGGCTGTCCTGCGCAATGAGTGGGCGGACATGGAACTGATCGTACCCGGTATCAACATCGTGACCGACGATGGCGATGCGTACTACGCCCAAGCCGCGATGGGTGAGACGCCGGACGACGACTTTCCTGCCGGTGGTCTGCGGCTGGGCGATGACAATACCTCGCCCACCAAGAGCGACACCGATGTGACCAACTTTTTGGCCGGCACTGGTCACGCCATCACGGCCACCTATCCCAAGACCAATGATGGCGACAGCGACAACAGCGGGGCTGGCGTGGACATTGCAAGCTGGCTTTTCAGCTACACGACCGGCGAAGGCAATGCAGCCGACATCATTGAGGGCGCGATTGTGGATAACACGACGACGCCCACTGCCGCCCTAACGCATTTCCTGTTTGGAGCCGCATTCACGAAAACGAGTTCGGACACACTGAAGGTGTTTGTGAATCATACTTTTACCGGAGCCTAACATGCTGCTGTCTGGAGACTGGAGCCTGAACCAACAAAACATGATCCTCTTCCCGCTGGTTGACAGCAGCGGCAATGAGGTCACGGGCATTGGCGACGCCTTCACGCTCCGACTCAGCAAAGCCGGGGCTGCGTTCGCAGCCAGCGCTGGCACAAAGGCCGAGGTCGGGCTGGGCGTCTACAGCTACCTGACGACCGCCGGCGAGGCCGATACGGTCGGGCCGGTTTTTGTGGTGGTGACACACGCCGGCACGGTGCAACAAAATTTGGAGTATGTAGTCGAACAACGGGCGGTCAATGCGGTGCAGTTCACCTACACATTGACCGATGATACAACCGGCGACCCGATTGTTGGTGCGCAGATTTGGATCTGCTCGGATAGCACCGGGGTGCAAGTGTTGTGGGCTGGAACAACCGACGCCTCCGGCGTGGCAAGAGACGCCAACGGCAATCTGCCACGGTTGGATCCTGGGACTGTGTACGTTTTCAGACAGAAGGCCGGGTATAGCTTTAGTGATCCGGACACAGAGGTGATCGCGTAATGGCTAGCGGCAGCGGAGTAGGAACGCCAATCAGCGGGCCGGGTGCGCCCTTCATTAACGCAGCGCGCACAACCAACCCGTGCGCCATCAGCCTGGCGCGCTATGCGCAGATCATCGGTTACGACGAATGTGCATTTTTCGGCATTTTTTACACTGGCCAAGAAGAGTACCCATGCAACAGCCTGTGGAGCGAGTGGCAGCGCCAAGCCATCGCACGGGCGCTGAGTCAGGCGCAACAGATGCTAGAAGACTTTATCCGCTATCCGCTCTGCGTGACCTGGATTAGTGGCCAACTTGACGAAGACACGGACGGGCGCTTCGTGGACGAACAGCCGTGGTGCAATAACCCGATTGTCACTCGCTGGGGCTATGTGCTACGCGGCGGCGTGCAGGCCAACGCCGACCTGAGCCTGGGCGAAGCGGTTGACCTCTCCGACCCTGACACGGCGGTGATTGGCCCCTTCGCCGCCACCATCACGGACACAAGCGAGGTGCGCATTTACTACCCGGACGGTGAGCGCGAGATTACGCCCAGCCGCATGACCTACAGCGGCGGCGACCTGACGATCTACGTGCCACGTTGCCGGCTGCTACTAGAATCGCTGCTCTTGACGACTGGCGGCAATACGGGCCCGGACAAGGCAGATGACAGCAACTTTCTGACCACGGTCGACGTGAGGCGGGTCTATAACGACCCGACGACGCACGCCCAGCTTATGGCCCCGCACGCGTGCTCGATTGTCTGCACGGTCGACGGCTGCACGGAAAGCAGCGACGACGCCTGCATCGTCGTCAAGCAGGGCGTGATTGGCGTAATCAGTGCCTTGCGGGCCAACAACGTTGACGGGACGTGGACGCGCACCACAACGCAATGCTGCAACCGCTACGACCGCGTGCGCCTCAACTACATGGCCGGTCAGAAGACGTTGATGCCCAACACGGAGGATGTCATTGTTCGCCTGGCTCATAGCCTCATGCCCACCGAGCCATGCGGCTGCGATGTCATCAAGCTACTGTGGGAGCGCGACCGCTTCACGCCGGACATTTTGACCCGTGAGCGGCTGAACGCTCCCTTTGGCACATCAGACGGCGCTTACTTCGCCTACCAGTGGGCCAAATCGAATGCAATCATGCGTGGGAGGTCATTCTGATGTCGCTGGTTTTCAAATATAAGACGATTAAGCCGAAGCGCCTGCAGGACAAGAACATGCGCCTGGAACTGCTCAACGGCATCCGTAAGGTGGCGCGCGGCGTGCAAAAAGACTTCGAGGCGACGGTCAAAACCTGGGAGCACAAGCCCAAGTTTGAGCAGGTCATCAGCCTCAAGGGTGTCGGGCCGCAGTTCTTGGTGGGCACGGATGACGAAGTCTATGGCTACGTCAATGCGGGCACACGGGCGCACAACATTTTTCCAAAGCGCGCCAAAGCCCTGCGCTTCATGGGCACGTATCGCGCCAAGACTAGCCCCGGCGTCATCGGCAGCGGGGCCGGCGGCGCAAGCGGCGATGAGGTCTTTTCACAGGGCGTCCGCCATCCAGGCACGAAGGCACGCAAGTTCGATGAGGTCATTAGCAAGAAGTGGGACAAAGCCTGGCGCAACCAGATGATCGAGGCAATGCGTCGGGCGGCGAAGAAGTCGGGGAATGAATACCCATGAACGTAAAAGTCATTACGAAAATTGACGAACACGCCCTGATCGAGTGGGTGGACGCCGGCCAGATCAACCGCTCGATTGTGCCGGCGAACGAAGTCCGGGGCAACACATGCGAGCATCCCGAATGGGGCGTTCCTTATGGCGAGGATTGGGCGGCGCTTCTGTCCGAACTGAATGTCGATCTGCTGGTCAGCGAACTGCACCGGCGCGGCATCTGGACGGCGGATGATCTGCAAGCCAACCACAAGGCCGCGCTTGGCGCAATCCATACCGTGGCCGGGGAGTTATTTAATCGTTTGTTGAGTTCTGCAAAGGCGCGCAAAGCGCAAAATAACGGAGGTCTATGATGGCTAGTAAACAACAGGGTGATGTACTCCACACCCGCGACGGTGCGCTATTTGTGCAATTAGAATGGAATGGGCCTACTCATTATGTAGGGTGCGCCGATCTCGATTCGGTCAGTGAGCCAGGTGGCGGCATTGATTCGCTGATCCGTTGCTTCCGCATCGACGGACAGGGCTGGGACACCGTCAGTAGCACACGCACCCCGCCCGATCCGGTGACGACCACGATCACGGAGCTGGTGCGCAAGCGCCGCAGTGTGCTGGAAACGGTGAAGGGTTGCCCGATTGCGCTCTGGGTACATCAGCGCGATTGCGGCTATGCCAACCAGTTCAACAACTATGTACGTTCGGTTATGCTGCCTATCGCCTACGTCGGCGACCGTGGGCGCGACAGCTTGGTCATGCAGGAGACTGACGAGGCAAGCAAGCGCACTTATGCACTCTCGGCGTTTCCACCTGTTTACGACTTGTTCAAGCTGGCGCTCTCCCGCCCCAGTGTGGCCAGTGCGACGGCGCTCAACGACGTGGCCTTTGTCGATGCGGTGCGCTGCGCCGGCTCGTGTGGCCCAGCGCAGGGCATTTGCCAAAAGGGTTTCGCCGTCGCCGACCCGGTGGCCGGCTCGGCCAGTAACACCGCCAACGTGTTCTACACGTCCAACTATGGCGTGACCTGGACAGCGACGGCCACCGACCCATTCGTCGGCGCTGAGTCAATCGCCTCGGTCGTGACCGTACCGGTCAGCGCATCGGTCAACCGGGTCATCGTGGCGCGTGGCACCACTGACGCCGGCAACCCCGCCGAGATTGCCTACAGCGACGACAACGGCGCAACCTGGACGGCGGTGGACGTTGGCGCAGTGAACGGCGCTTTTGCGCAAGGTCCGAACGCCCTGTTTGCTGTGGACTATTACAACATCTGGATGGTCACGGACGGCGGCTACATCTATTACAGCGACGACGGCGGCCAGACCTGGACGGCGCAAGAAGAGGGCGTTGCCACCTCCGAGGATCTGTACGCCATTCACTTCATCGACAGCCTGGTCGGCTACGCCGCGGGCGCCAATGATGCCATCCTCAAGACGCAGGACGGCGGCGATTCCTGGTCACTGACAACTGCCGATCCGGGCACGACCGACACCATGAACGCCATCCAGGTGCTGGACAGCCAGCGCGCCTGGGTTGGGACAAGCGGCGGCGACATCTATTACACCGACGATGCCGGCGAGACTTGGACGGCAGGCGACTTCAGCGGCTCCGGTGCGGGGGCAGTCAAGGACATGGTATTCGTGACCGAGTCCATCGGCTGGATGATCCACGACACGGCCGCGCCGGTGGGCAGCGTCTTCCGCACAATCAACGGCGGCTTTTCGTGGGAAGCCTGGACGGCTCCAACCAACGCCGGCCTGAATGCCCTGGCTGCCTGTGACGAAAACGACGCCTACGCCGTGGGCGAAGTCCAGGGCGGCACGGCGGTCATCGTCAAAGTGCAGCCGTCGCAGTAGTTTGTCAACTGAATAAGGTCTGAACAGGTGGCGGGAGAGCCGGAAAGCCGGATGACCCCCTCTTGTCGCCTGTCAGACATAGCGAAGGGGTCACGTTATGTCGAATAATAATAACAGTAAGAAGATTTACACCTATCAAGCCGCATCGGGCTACGAGCTAATCCTAAACCCGTTGCCCCCGCTGCAAATTCAACTCGTGCGCGACGCCGCCATCAAAGAGGCCGAGAAGGTCTACGGCGAACGCCTCGGCAAGCCCACCTACACCATTAGTACCGATGACGGCGCATCCGAGACGCACGAGCACGATGAGGCTACCATCGCCCAAGACCCAGAAGCAAAGAAGGCTTGGGACGCATGGCAGGCGCAAGAGGCGCAGATCGACGCCTTCGCCAACGAGAAGATCATGCGTTTCATCCTGCTGCGCGGCGTCAGCTTCGAGATGCCGGAGGCGGACGACTGGATCGAGATGCAGCAATACTTCGGCATCGACGTTCCAGAGGCCGGCCTTGATCGCCGCTTCCACTACATCCAAACCGAGATCATAGGCAGCGTCACCGACCTGACCGGCCTGATGTCCAAGATCATGGAGATCAGCGGCGTAGACGAGGAGACGGTTGCGGCAGCGCAAGCCACGTTTCGGGATACGATGGGCGAGCAAGGACGGGCCGGAACTAGCGAGTCTACTCAGTAGGCTTGACGGAGCGGGCGGCAAACGTTGGTTTGTGGCCCCGCGATTTGGTGAATTGGAAGCGGCAAAAGCCTGGGGTATCGCGCCGCACGTGTGGGATCGGATGCCGGAGAACAGCCGGGCCGAGATTGTGGCCTTTGAGCGGAGCAAAGCAGGTATGCAAGCGTATGAGGATGACCTGGCCGAGCGCAAGCGGCTGAGCGACCAGTCAAAGGCGAACTTGAAATAATGCCCGAACAGATCGGTCTTGCTGGCGTCTTTGACACCAAAGCCTTTGACGCCGGCATCAAAAGCTATATGGCATCCATCGACAAAGCGGTCGGCAAGACGAGCGCGGGCGCGGGCGGCATGGCCAAAGCTTGGAGCAGCCTGGGCGGGGCCGTGGGCGGCGTCGTCAAAACGCTGGGCGTTGCCGCGGTCGGAGCCGCCGCGGCCGCCGGCGTTGCGATGGGTGCATTTGTGACCGGCGGCATTAGCAAGGCCAAAGACCTGCAAGAGCAGATGAGCAACATCGCCGCCATCATGAACAAGACGACGGCGGAAGTTTCTCCCCTCAAAGACCTGATCCTGCAATTGGGCATTGACCCGAAACTGAAAGTTGACGCCACCGAAGCCGCCAGCGCCATCGAGATGCTGGCGCGTAACGGCCTCAGCATGGATCAGATCCTCAACGGCGCGGCGCACTCCACCGTGCTACTCGCCAACGCCACCGGCGCAGACTTCGGCACGGCCGCCAACATCGCCACCGATGCGATGGCGATCTTCAAAATCAAAGCCGAAGACATGAACACGGCGGTCAATGGCATTTCGGCGGTGACCACCAACAGCAAATTCGACATTAACGATTATGCGCTGGCCTTGTCGCAGGGGGCCGGCGTCGCCGCGTCGGTCGGGGTTTCGTTTGAGGATTTCAACACGACCATCGCCGCCACCAGCCCCCTATTCAAGAGCGGATCGGACGCCGGAACGAGTTACAAAACTTTCCTAACGCGCCTGAATCCAAGCACGCAAGAAGCCGCCGATCTGATGAATCAGCTTGGCTTAAACTTTTTTGACGCCAACGGGCAAATGAAAAGCGGCTCTGAGATTTCAGCCGATCTAAATAAGGCTTTTTCCGGCTTGACCGAGCAGGAAAAAAATCACGCCGGTCAAGTACTGTTCGGTGCAGATGCGATGCGGACGGCTTTTGCGTTGGCTGATTCCGGGCGAGTTGTCTACACAGACCTAGCAACTGCGTCCAAAGAAACCGGGCTTTCACAGAGTGAACTGAATAAATACTTGGATGGCGGCATTACGCAATTCGAGCTGCTCCAAGCCCAGATGAGCAAGACCGACGCTGCCGAGCAAGCCAAGACCCGCATGGACAACCTTGCCGGTTCAATGGAGATTTTGCAGGGCATCATTGACACCATTCAGCTAAGAATTGGCGAGAAGTTCCTACCGATCTTGAAAAACATGGCCGATGCTGTCGGCTCATTCCTGGACGCGCACGCCGATCAGTTTGTTGCCTTTTTCGACAACGTCGCTGCCGGGGCCGAGGCGTTGATCGGTGCCGGTCAAGTCTTCGCCCAGTTCTTGCAGACCGGCGAGCAGGTCAGCGCCGCCGAGTTTGGCCTGGACGAACAAACCGCGGCGCTGGCGGATAGTTGGGTCGATCTGGCGTTCAAGGTCGGTGAGACGATTGCGGCCATCGGGAAAGCGGTGCAGCCGATCCTTGATATAGTTGCTAAGTTTGTGGACTGGAAGGATGTCATGATCGTGCTGGCTGGCGCGTTGGCTACCGTGGTTGTGCCCGCCATCGGCGGCTTTATCGCGGCCGTCGCGCCCGTGTTGCTCATTCTGGCCGGTGCCATTCTGGCCGTGGCCGCCGTCCGCACTGCCTGGGAGAGCGACTTCCTGGGCATCCAGACGACGACGCTGGCTGTGATGCAAGCTGTTCAGGATGCCATCCAGCCGGCATTAACTGCTATTCAGAACTTTGGCCAGGGCGCGCTAGCTGAAATTTGGGCCTTTATCAATGGCAATGAGACCGGCTTCGCCAACCTCAAAGCCATCTGGGACGGGGTTAAAGAGTCGGCGGCAAATCTGTTTGACGCCCTGAATGGCTACTTGGAAAGCGTCGTCCCTGGCTGGGCAACCATTACCGACACGCTCGCCTCCGTCGTCGGCACGTACATCGAACAAATTAAGCTGACCTTTAACACGGTCGTCGCCATCTGGCAGAATGCGGTGGCGCTGATCACCGCTGCGGTCAACGGCGATTGGGCTGCAGCCTGGGAAGCCGCTAAGGCGCTTGTCTCTACGGCGCTAGATTTCATCGTCGGCACGATCCAAAACTTCGTCTCTATCGCCGTGGCGCTGTTTGGGCCACTAGCCACCGCGGCTTGGCAGTGGATTGTCGATGCTACGCCGCAGGTGTTGACGCAACTTGGCGTGCTCTTTGGTCGCTTGATCGGGTATGTCGGTCAACAGTTGCCGGTTTGGGTTACTGCGTTAGCGGCCTGGGGTGCGGCGGCCATCCAGTGGATCAGCGATGCGACGGGCGCGGGGCTGACGGCGCTCAGTGCTTATTTGGGAAGTCTCTTGTCGGCAGCGGCGGCCCAACTCCCTAGCTGGATTGCCGGTTTGAGCGCGTGGGCTACAGCTGCCTGGCAGTGGATTGTCGATGCGGCCGGGTTGGTTGTATCGAAGCTGCAAATTTGGCTGACAAACCTAACCGGCTTCGTGGCCGGCCATTTGTCCGAGTGGAAGACTGCGTTTCTAAACTGGGCCACCGCTTCATGGCAATGGATCGTTGACGCAACCGGCCAACTGGCGGCGAAGGTTACAGCCTGGTTTACCTCCCTCAAGGCCGCACTGGATGCCAAGCTCCCACAGTGGAAAACCGCCTTCACCGACTGGATTACGGCCAGTGCGGATTGGTTGACGCAATCCGGGCCAACGCTCGTTGAGAATGTCGGCAAATGGTACACGAGCCTGACCGGTGCGCTTGGCTCAAAGCAAATCAACTTCAAAAATGAAATGCTGAAATGGGCCACGTCGCTCGTGGCATGGATCAGCGATAAGGCCGCCGATGCCATCCCAGCCCTGGGCACGTGGCTGGGCAAGATTTTGGCTTGGATTCCGCTGGGCATCATCGCCCTGGCCACCGGCTTAGCGAAGATGGCGGCGGCGCTTATTGGCTGGATTGCCAGCGACCCGGACAGCGCAACCAGCAAGACAGATCCTGAACTGGCGAAGTTCCAGAAGGCGCTGGGCGACGGGATTGCCAAAATCGGTACGGCGCTCGTGCTGGCCTTCCAGAACATGGTGACTGAATGGCAGACCACCATGAGCGAGTATATAGATTGGAACGCACTCGGCCAGACGATCATGGGTCGGTTGAAGCTGGGCATCATCAGCATAAGAGAGGACATTAAGACCGTCATTACCAATCTTACGCAGGCGCTCTACGACATCGTTTACAACACGGATTGGCTGGGGCTTGGTAGTGATCTGATTGCCGGTATCAAGGATGGCATCAGTGATGCGGCAAGTAAAGTCCTTGACACGATGGCGAAACTAGCAAAAGATGCGGCCAAGAAATTCTTGGACTTCGATTGGAAGGGTCTTGGCAAAGATATTATCGACGGTATTATGAAGGGGTTAAAGGATAACGCGGGCAAAATCGGCGAGTATTTGCTTGGTGTTATGAAGGACGCATGGAGTAAAATCACCGGCTTTTGGGATACAGGATCGCCATCTAAACTCATGGCCGAGCTTGGCCAAAACATTATCGAAGGCTGGCTGATCGGGATGCAGCGCACCGCCGGACGGCTTTACATCGGCCTGGACAGCATCCTGCAAAATGTCTATGGCCGCATCAGCCGAGGTCGGCAATCCGCTCTGGAAGGACTAGCCAACGCCGCCAGCGACTTCCTGAGCGTGGCCGAAAGCTTCAAGGACCCAACGTTAGCCTTCAACGCTTCGGGCAACTACTCGACCTTTACAAAGCAGACCCTGGACGCCTACGACCAACAGGAGAAGGTCAACGAGGCGCTGCAACGCCAAGTGGACCTGGTCAAGCTCATTCAAGCCGCCGGTGGCAGCGTCAACCAATTCTTGGGCCATCAACAGCTTGGACGCAACGCCGATCCGACCTATCTGCTCGCGGCCACGACCAGAGCGACCGCAGCGCTGAATGACCAGTTGGAAGCGCAACTGCGTATTGCGCAGAAGGGCTACAACGTCCTGGTTGACCAACTGGCCAGCACACGCGAGGATGTCGCGGCCATCGAAGCCCGCAACCAACACGAGAGCGTGACCGGCCTGGAAGCGTACAAAAACCGCGTCACGAAGCTCGACGACCAGATCGCCGCCGCCGAGGTGGAACTGCTTAATACCGGCTCGGAGGCGTGGGCCAACCATCTGCGCACGTTGACCACCCAGCGCAACGCCGCGGCGCGTGAGCTTGAGGCGTACATCGTCAAGTGGAATGAGTTCTCCGGCATCTACGACCGTGCAACGCAACTGGTCGCCAGTTTCGGCAGTGATACACCGGCAGCCGCCAAAGCCGCGGCCTATTTTGCCGACAGTATCGCCCCACTGTTGGATATGTTCCAGAATCCAGCCCTGTCCGCCGGTGACCGCAACACCCTGTTTAATCAATTGATGACCGCGTCGGCGCGGCTGGGGCAATACAAAAACACGGTGGCCGCAACGGAAGCGGCGCAGGCCAGCTTTGATAGTCTGGTTGCCAATTCGACCTTCGGCGATACCATTGCCGCCAACATTCAGCCGGCCATTGATGCGCTCTATAGCATGGGGCTGGACGCCTCCCAGCGAGCACGGATCCTCAGCAGCCTGAGCACGTATCGCAACAGTATTACCAGCGTCGTGTCCGCCCTGGATTCGCTCAAGGGCGGCGGCCAGTTCATGGGCGACCTGTTGGACACCTATGTCAAGCCTTACGCTCAGGCATTGATGGACATCAACAAATCAGCCTATGAGCGCGCCAAGCTGACCCAGGATTACACCCGCGCCCTAACCGCGGCGCAGACGATTGAGCGGCGCGAGGCGGTGGTTGCAGACATCCAGCAGCGTATTGACCTCATGCAAAAGGTGGTCGATCTGGCTGACCAGATGGGCAACAAAAACTACACGCAGTACATCCTGGGCGGCATTGACCTGCACAACTCGATTACGCCGGAGCAGATTGCCG
>Ga0210095_1000160_pt1 | contig 20951 bp, 19 predicted proteins | sample China_Galinas_PW_FD_184861 | JGI IMG/M metagenome (GOLD analysis project Ga0210095, IMG submission 184861) | Wetland microbial communities from San Francisco Bay, California, USA, that impact long-term carbon sequestration - China_Galinas_PWA_D1... | ecosystem: Environmental > Aquatic > Marine >...
GGGCCCGTCATCGCCCACCGCCAGTACCATGCCGCGGCCGGCCGGATCCGGTACGGACTGCCGGACGGAGATCGATACGCGGCGGTGGCACCACTTGCAAGCGTTGTCGAGCAGGTTGCCCGCGAGTTCCAGGAAATCGCCCTTGTCGCCGCGAAAACGGACCCCGTCGTCTATGTCCACTTCGATCAGGGGCGCCTTGTCGTGATACACCTTGGCCATGCCGTCAACGAGGCGTTCGACTTCCCTGCGTACCGACATGGCCGCCAGGACGAGCTTGCCGGCTCCGTGCGCCGCCGGCTTGCGCAGCTGGTAGCGCACGATCTCGTCCATGCGGTCGATCTGCTCGTTGAACCGATCGGCGAGTGAGCGAAGCTTCTCCTGCTGCAACAGCGCCCGCATCGCGGCCAGCGGCGTCTTCAGGCTGTGCGCGAGATTGTCCAGCGTGGTCTTGTACCGGTCCAGCCGCGCGCGTTCGCTGTCGATCAGGAGATTCATGTTGCGGGCCACGCCCCGGAGTTCCGTCGGGAACTCTCCGGCGAGCGATTCGCGCCTGCCCTCCTCGATCTCGCCGATCTGCGTTTCGATCTGCCGCAAGGGGCGCAAAAGGCGCCTGAGCAGCGCCGCGATGGCGAGCAACATGATCAGCGCGACGGCCGCGAACCAGCCGAAGAGCTGATGCCGGAATTGCGCCACCTGCGCATTGAAGGAATCCAGGCTCTCGGCGACCTTGAACACGAAAGGCCTGAGCTGCTCGTCCGGGAACTCCCATTCCACGGCCATGCTGAGTGTCAGCAAGGGCGTCCCATCGCCGAGTTGCTCGTGCAGGAACAGCAGGTTGCCGTCCTTCGAGACGGCACCGAAGGGTATCTCGATGCCGAGCGCGGAGCGCGACCGCCAGACGGTCTTGCCGTCGGCGCCGCGGATCTCCGCGTACAGGCCCGAGCCGATCGTGCCGAAGCGCGCCTCATGCAGGTCGGGCGGCATCTCCAGTGTGCCGTCGTCGGTCGGTTCCGCGGCGGCCAGCAGGCCCATGAGCTGGCCGTCCAGGATGTCCTCCTGAGCCTGTTCGCCCGCCTTGCTGAAGGCGATGTCGAGCACGGCGATCGTCGCGCCGAAGAAGAACAACAGCAACACGCTGACGGAGATCAACAGGCGGGCGCTGAGCGAGGACACGGTGTTCCTCAGTCGGTCTGCTGAGTACGTTCCAGCGCGAAGCGATAGCCGCGTCCGCGCAGCGTCTCGATCGGCTTGATCGTGTTGTCCGGATCGAGTTTCTTGCGCAGCCGGCCGATGAAGACTTCGATCACGTTGCTGTCGCGTTCGAAGTCCTGGTCATAGAGTCTTTCGGTCAGTTCCGTCTTCGAGACAACCTGGCCGGCGCGGACCATCAGGTATTCCATGATCTTGTATTCGAAGCTCGTCAAATCGACGGCGACGCCGTCAACGCTGACTTCCTGTCGGGACATGTCCAGCTTCACCGGGCCGGCGGTCATGACGGACGACGCCCACCCTCCGCTACGGCGCAGCAATGCGTTGACTCTCGCGGTCACCTCTTCGACGTGGAACGGCTTCACGACGTAGTCGTCGGCGCCGGCGTCCAGGCCGTCCACCTTGTCCTCCCAGCGGTCACGCGCGGTCAGGATCAGGATCGGGAAAGTGCGTCCCTTCTGTCGCGCCTCACGGATGATATCGAGCCCCGAGATCTCCGGGAGTCCGAGGTCGATAATCGCCAGGTCGATCGGATATTCGAGTGCGCAGTACAGGCCTTCCCGGCCGTCCGCCGCCTGCTCGACTGCGAACCCCGCCTCCGAAAGCTTCGCAACGAGCGATTCGCGCAGGGTTGCATCATCTTCGATCACGAGCAGGCGCATCGGGATATCGTCCGGCCGATCGTGCTAGTGATCCCGGCGACAGCCGCGAATCTCGATGGTCCTGACCTTGCCGTCCTTGGTCAGCACCTTGATGCGGTGAACCTCGCGGTTACCGTTGATCTTCGTCTTCGCACTCAGGATCTTGCCGCCGGTCTGCCTTCGTACCTGCTCGATCGCTTCCGACAGCGACAGGCAGCCGTTTTTCTGCGCGGTACGGTTGTCCGTCCTTGCGGCGCCGTCATCGAAGCGAGCGAGCAGGTCGTCGGACGCAGCGTCGCGATGGAAGGCGTAGGCTGCCACCGGAGAGATGGCGAGCACGGTGCTCAGGATCAATGTCAGAAGGAGTCGCAAAGCGTTATACCGGAGGTTCGTGGCGAAGTTATCGGTCGGCGCGGCACAAGTGTGGTACGCCGACCGATGGATTGCAATGCGCTGCCTCACACCCGGGTGGCGTCGTTCAGCCCGCCGGACGCACGTTGACCTGCACGCGAAGCCGCGGGCCCGGGTCGTACGGCATGCGGGTCTGGTACTTCTGGCCGTGGTAGCGGTAGACGACGTCGTAACCGTCGATCCGCTGTTCCTGGTGCGTCGTGTACCGAGTCTCGCAACGGCGCACGGGCTGCGTACGTTCGACGTAGCCGGACGCATAGCCGGCACGTCGCCTCGCGGAATCGTTGCCGATTGCCGCACCGACCAGGGAGCCTGCTACGGTCGCCGCGTCCCTGCCGCTGCCGCTGCCGAACTGGTGCCCGACCACGCCGCCGATGATAGCGCCGAGGAACGTGCTGGCGCCGACGCCCGGAGGCCGCTGGTATTCCCGGTAGGTCTCAGTGTCGTTCCAGCATTCCTCGACCGGCGTCCTGACGGTGACGTAGCGAACGACCGGCTGCGAGCTGAGTACGTTCGCATAGTCGTACACGGCCGGGCCGCGTCCGTCTGCGAAAGCGGAGCTGGAAACCCCGAGCAGCACAGCGGCTGCCGCCAGACCTGCTGTCACTCGTTTGCTGTTCATAGCCCTCTCCATTGCCACTTTGCGCCGGCTTTGTGCCAGCCACGGTGAGAAGACTACGACCGTGCCAATGAACCGGGCCTGAATAAACGGGTATCGCGGCTGAAGCCGCTCCTACAGGCGCTACTAAGCCACCGCGGTCAATTCGCATCCGTAGGAGCGGCTTCAGCCGCGATCAGTGGTTACGGCACTAGCCCACGCGGGCCTTGGCGGCGCACCATTCCTCTTCGAGTACGTCGAGCGACAGGTCGGCGATGCCCCGGCCCGCGGCGCCGATGGCCTGCTCCATGTCGCGGAACCGACGCTCGAACTTGCGATTGGCGGCGGCCAGCGCGGTCTCCGCGTCGACACCGAGATGCCGGGCCAGGTTCACGACGGCGAACAGCAGGTCGCCGAATTCCTCGTGGGTTCGCGCCGCGTCCCCGCCGGCGTCGGCGAGCTCGGCCAGCTCCTCGTCGATCTTGTCGCGGGCGCCGGACGCATCCGGCCAGTCGAAACCGATGGCGCTGGCGCGTTTACCGAGCTTCTGTGCCCGTTTCAGGGCAGGCAGTGCGTGCGCGATCCCGGCGACGGCGCTGGAGTCGTCCACCGCCTCCCGTTCGCCCGCCTTGATCCGCTCCCAACTGCCGGGGACGTGCCCGGCCGCCCGTTCGGCGGCATCGCCGAACACGTGCGGATGGCGGCGTAGCATCTTGTCGGTGATCGCGGCCGCGACGTCGCCGAACGCAAACAGGCCCGCCTCCTCGGCCATCCGCGAATGAAAGACGACCTGGAACAGCAGGTCGCCGAGCTCGTCGCGCAGGCTATCCGTGTCCTCGCGCGCGATCGCGTCGGCGACCTCGTAGGCTTCCTCGATCGTGTAGGGGGCGATGCTCGCGAAGTCCTGGGCCAGGTCCCAGGGGCAACCTTCGTCCGGATCCCGGAGCTTTGCCATTACTTCAAGTAACTTATCAATATGCTTCATAACTAATTGTTAAATAATGTTATTAATGAAGCGGTCGATGATGAAGGCCGTCGCGCCCCAGATGCGCCGGCCGTTGAAATGGTACTCGGCCATCGTGACGGTGCTGCCGTGAAGTCGGCGTTCGACGAAGACGCGGTTGGCGGGTTCGAGCAGGAACGCGAGCGGTACCTCGAAAGCACTGTCGACCTCGATCGTGTCGATCGCCGGTTCGGCGCCGCGCTCGACCAGGCCAACGACCGGCGTCACGGCAAACCCCGTCACGGTCGGCATCGGGCGCAGGAAGCCGATGATGTCGACCTGCCCGGGAGCGATTCCAACTTCTTCTTCCGTTTCCCTGAGCGCCGTCGCGGCGATGTCGCCGTCGCAGGCCTCCATCCGTCCGCCGGGGAAACTCACCTGCCCGGCATGGTGCCGGAGGCCGGCCGATCGCTGCGTGAGCAGCAAGGTGAGCCTGCCGGGGTCGTGCTGCATGACCGGAATCAGTATGCCGGCCGGAGTCAGCGACTCGGTGAGTCGTTGCCGGGTGTCGACGGGCCAGTGTTCGCTCCCGGCAGGCAGGACGACGTCCAGGGGATCGCTCGGGAGCGCCGTCACCGCCAGGCGCTGCTTCAAATAGTCGGCGGTGATCGCGGGACTGATTGCCATCTAGTTCTTGATGCCGCCCTCGGTCAACGCGGCCGGGTCGAGCAGTCGGTCGAGTTCCTCGTCGGTCAGGTCCGTCATCTCGCGGGCGATCTCCTTCACCGGGCGGCCTTCCTTGTACGCCTTCTTGGCGATGGCGGCGCCCTGCTCGTAGCCGATGACCGGATTCAGCGCCGTCACCAGGATCGGATTGCGGTCCAGGGCGCGGTTGAGGTTGTCGACGTTGACGGTGAAGCCGGCGATGGCCCGGTCGGCGAGACAGGTGCAGGCGTTGGACAGCAGATCGATGCTCTGCAGCAGGTTGAGAGCGACCACCGGCAGCATCACGTTGAGCTGGAAATTGCCGGACTGACCCGCGACCGCGACGGTCACGTCGTTTCCGAACACCTGCGCGGCGACCATCGTGACCGCCTCGGGGATGACGGGATTCACCTTGCCCGGCATGATGCTCGAGCCCGGTTGCAGGGCCGGCAGCGCGATCTCGCCCAGGCCGGCGAGCGGCCCCGAGTTCATCCAGCGCAGATCGTTCGCGATCTTCATCAGGCTGACGGCCAGGACGCGCAGCTGGCCGGAGACTTCCACGGCCGCATCCTGGCTGCTCAGTGCCTCGAATCGCGATGTCGCGACGGAGAACCCGATCCCGGTCTGCTCGCCGAGCAGCACGGCCACCTTGCTGCCGAATTTCGGATGCGCGTTGATCCCCGTGCCTACCGCGGTTCCGCCCTGCGCGATCGCCGTGAGACGGGCGAGTGAATCGGTGAGGCGTTCGGCGGCATGATCGATCTGTGAGCGCCAGCCGTCCAGTTCCTGGCCCAGCGTTACCGGCATCGCGTCCATCAGGTGCGTGCGGCCCGTTTTCACGATGTCACGTACCTCGTCTGCCTTGTTCTCGAGGACCTCGGCAAGATGCCGCAACGCCGGCAGCAGCGCCTCGTGGATCGCGATCGACGCACTGACGTGCACACAGGTCGGGATGACGTCGTTGCTGCTCTGGCTCATGTTGACGTGATCGTTCGGATGCACTTCCTTGCCGAGGTGTCCGCTCGCCAGATGGGCGATGACCTCGTTGGCGTTCATGTTCGAACTTGTGCCGGAGCCGGTCTGGAACACGTCGATCGGGAACTGGGCGTCGTGCTCACCGGCGACGACTTCCTTGGCCGCCTTCTGAATCGCAATCGCGACATCGCTCTTCATGAGGCCGAGTTCGGCGTTCGCTCCGGCAGCGGCCCATTTCACCAGCCCAAGCGCCGAGATGAAGCGCGACGGCATCGGCATGCCGCTGATCGGGAAATTGTCGACGGCCCGCTGCGTCTGCGCGCCCCACAGTGCGTCCTCCGGGACCTGCAACTCGCCCATGCTGTCGTGCTCTGTACGAAAACCCTTCTTGCTCATAGCCTGCCGAACCCCATGGTCTATGATGAGCGCTGCCGCGGATGTATCATTCGCGCTTCGCGCGCGCAAGTCTACACCGGTTTCCACTGCATGAAAGTCTCGACGCTGAGAGCCCTTTCACCGACCGACGGGCGCTATGCCGACAAGGTCGAGGGCCTCAGAGACATCTTCAGCGAATTCGGCCTGCTCTCCTACCGAGTGCTCGTCGAAGTCCGCTGGCTCCAGTGGCTGGCCGACGAACCGGAGATCGACGATCTGCCCGCGTTGTCGCCCGTCATGAAAGACGTCCTCAACCACATCGTCGACGATTTCGGTCTCGACGATGCCGAACGCATCAAAGCGATCGAGGCGAAGACGAATCACGACGTCAAGGCGGTCGAGTATTTTATCCGCGAGCGGCTGGGGGACGGTCCCGAGACGCGCAGGGTCAAGGATTTCCTGCATTTCGCCTGCACTTCCGAGGACATCAACAATCTCGCTTACGGGCTGATGTTGCGCACGGCGCGCAGCGACGTGTTGTTGCCCCCGATGCGGGACGTGCTCGCGAAGCTGAAATCGATGGCTCGCGAACATGCCGATCGCCCCATGTTGTCGCGCACGCACGGACAGACGGCGAGTCCGACGACGCTGGGCAAGGAGATGGCGAATTTCGTATCGCGACTCGATCGTGCCCAGCGCAAGTTCCAGAACGTCGAGGTCCGCGGCAAGTTCAACGGCGCGGTCGGCAACTTCAACGCACACGCAATCGCGTATCCTGATGCAGACTGGGTCCGAATCGGCCAGAGCTTCGTCGAATCCCTGGGGCTGGATCCGAATCCGTACACGACACAGATCGAGCCGCACGACTGGATTGCCGAGTACGCGCACGCGCTCATGCGCTACAACACGATCCTCGTCGATCTGTGCCGCGACGTGTGGGGCTATGTCTCGCTGGGCTATTTCCGGCAGCAGGTCGCGAAGGACGAAGTCGGATCCTCGACGATGCCGCACAAGGTGAATCCCATCGATTTCGAGAACGCGGAAGGCAATCTCGGCGTCGCTAATGCGCTGCTGGGCCACTTTGCCGCGAAATTGCCGGTCTCGCGCTGGCAGCGTGATCTCACCGATTCGACGGTGCAGCGTAATCTCGGCGTGAGCCTTGCCTATATCGTGATCGCGCTCAAGTCGTTGCGCAGGGGTCTCGACAAACTGCTGGTCGACGACGCGGCGCTCGCGGCGGACGTCGACCGTGCCTGGGAGGTGCTGGCCGAAGCCGTGCAGACCGTATTGCGTCGCTGCGGCGTGCCGGAGCCGTACGAGAAACTGAAGGCCGTGACGCGCGGACGCCCGGTGAGCCGCGAAATCCTCCACGAGTTCATCAATTCCCTGGATATTCCCGCCGCGGAAAAGACCCGGCTGCTCGCGCTTTTGCCCTCCGGGTACACCGGGCTCGCCGGCGATCTGGCCAAACGCCTCTGAAATTCGCGCAACTTGTTCATAGTTGATCACCGGGACCCATATGTGAAACCGGACGGGTCCGCCGGCGACGTCTGCCGCCGGGCTGAATCCCGCACCGCGCAACGGATGGGAATAGTTCGCATCGCCGGCAAGTGCTCTCAAAACGTGACGCAGTTGGCACAGTGGAACTTGTCCACCCGGTAAGATGCGGTCCTGCGAGCATATTTGTTTTCTGCGGGAATCCGACGCGCGAGATATGGAACAGGCACGAGAGAGAGGCAGACGCTGGGTCATATCGACGCATGAGGAAATGCGTCAGGCAGTGATCGATGTCGCTCGCGAAGCAACCCGCAAGGTATCCATCTTTACGCACGACCTGGAGCCGGGCATCTACGACGATCCCGATTTCCTCGAGGTCATCAAGCGCCTCGTGCTGTCGCAGACATACGCGCGCATCCGCGTCCTGATCGCGGATCCGTCTCGCGCTATCAAGAACGGCAACAACTTCGTGCACCTCGGCCGGCGCCTGAATACCTACATCGAGTTCCGCCACGTGCGCGAAGACTTGCGCACGCATGCCGAATCGTTCTGCATCGCCGACGAGATCGCCCTCGTCTACCGCCTGCAAGCAAACAAATGGGAAGGCATTGCAGACACCTACGAGCCTGCCGTCGCGAAGCTGTACGGCAAGATGTTCGACGAAATATGGCTCGCGAGCGAAGTGGAAGTGGAATTCCGTCAACTGGGAATCTGAAACAACAAGAATGTATCCGACGGACCTGACAGTCTCCGCGGTGGTGAAGGACAACGGCCGGTACCTGATCGTCGAGGAACGTGCGGCGGGACGGACCGTGCTCAACCAGCCCGGGGGCCACATCGAGGGCGGCGAATCACCCGAAGTCGCCGTAATCCGCGAGACCCTCGAGGAGACCGGCTGCGACGTCGCCTGCGGCGAACTGATCGGCGTGTATCTCTGGATACACCCGCAGACCCGCCAGCAGTTCCTGCGAATCGCCTACGTCGCCAAATACCTGGCCTGCGATGAACAACGTGAGCTCGACCAAGCCGTGGTAGCCCGCAAATGGCTGACGCGCCAGGAACTCGAGAACCGGCGCGACCGGCTGCGCTCGCCGCTCGTGCTGCGCTGCATCCGCGACTACGAGTCAGGCCGCCGGCAGACCGACATCCTGTTCTCCGGCATGCTGCCGCTGCAACATCACGTCGACGCCGTCCTCGCCACCGCCGACCTGGTCTGATATTCGCGGCTTCAGCCGCGATCCCCCGCCGTCCCGTTTGACACATGGCGGTACAATAAGCCGATCATGTTCGAGGAACTTCGCAATCGGAAGATCGTCGTCGGCCTGTCCGGCGGGGTCGATTCGGCCGTGGCGGCGCTGCTGCTGAAAGACGCAGGCGCGAACGTCGAGGCTCTGCACATGACCAACTGGGAAGACGACGACGGCTACTGCGAGGCGGCGCGTGACCTGCAGGACGCGCGCCGCGTCTGCGAGCAGCTCGGAATCGTCCTGCATCACGCAAATTTCGCGAAGCAGTATCGCGAGCTCGTGTTCGAGCATTTCCTCGCCGAATACCGCGCCGGGCGCACGCCGAATCCGGACGTGTTGTGTAATCGCGAGATCAAATTCGGCGTGTTCCGCGACCATGCGAAGCGCCTCGGTGGCGAGCTGCTGGCGACCGGGCATTACGCCCGCACGGCACGGGTCGACGGCGAACCGGCGTTACTGAAGGCCGCGGACGCGGACAAGGACCAGAGCTACTTCCTGCACGCGGTAAGCTCCGAAGCACTGTGCGAGAGCGTGTTTCCGCTCGGCGATCTCGTCAAGGCCGAGGTGCGGGGCATCGCACGCGATCGCGGGCTCGTCGTGCACGACAAGAAGGACAGCACCGGCATCTGTTTCATCGGCGAGCGGCCGTTCCGTGAATTCCTCGGCACCTACCTGCCTGCGCAACCCGGGCCGATGTTGACACCCGACGGCCGGCACATGGGGGAGCATCTCGGACTGATGTACTACACGCCGGGCCAGCGCCAGGGGCTGGGCATCGGCGGGCGCGGCGACGCCGGCGGTGCACCCTGGTACGTCGTGGACAAGGACCTCGAGCGCAACGCGTTGATCGTCGATCAGGGCGACAGCCCGCTGCTGTTCAGCAGCGCGCTTGTCGCCTCGATGCCGCACTGGATCGGCCGGTCTCCGGCCGGGCTGGCCGGGGGACTGAGACTGGCGGCGAAGGTCCGCTATCGGCAGCCCGATCAGGACTGCACGGTGACGGTAGCGACGGACGATGCGCTGGAAGTCCGCTTCGAGACGCCGCAGCGCGCCGTGGCGCCGGGGCAATACGTCGTATTCTACGCCGGGCAGCGTTGCCTTGGGGGCGCGCTGATCGAACGGGCCGTGCGCGAAGGATCGGCGGCGGTGAGCCGTGTCGCGTTCGGCATTTGACGGGCCACGCCGCTTCACATTCGTTATAATGCGCGCCCTCTGGCCCCGAGCGGGCCACCGTGGGCAACCATCCCGGAGAAAAGACGATGAAGGACAGCTTCGGCGCGCGGTCGACGCTTGCCGTCGGCGATGACAGTTTTGAAATATTCCGCCTCGATGCGATCGGGGAAGGGCACGTGGATCGACTTCCCTACTCCCTCAAGGTGCTGCTGGAAAACCTGCTGCGCAACGAAGATGGTCGCGACGTGACCCGCGAGGACATCCTGGCCCTCGCCAACTGGGACCCGGAAGCCCTGCCTTCGACCGAGATCTCCTTCACGCCGGCCCGGGTGATCCTGCAGGACTTCACCGGCGTGCCGGCGGTCGTCGATCTCGCCGCCATGCGCGACGCCGTCGTCCGGCTCGGCGGTTCGGCCGACCGAATCAACCCGCTGTCGCCGGCCGAACTCGTCATCGATCATTCCGTGCAAGTCGACCACTATGGCGCCGCGAACTCGCTCGATCTCAACAACAAGATCGAATTCAATCGCAACAAGGAACGCTACGCGTTTCTGCGCTGGGGCCAGACGGCCTTCCAGAACTTCCGCGTCGTGCCGCCGAATACCGGCATCGTGCACCAGGTGAATCTCGAATACCTGGGACGCGTCGTGTTCGACGTCGACGCGAACGGCACGCGCCGCGCGTACCCGGATACGCTCGTCGGCACCGACTCCCATACGACGATGATCAACGGCCTCGGCGTACTCGGCTGGGGCGTCGGCGGCATCGAGGCCGAAGCGGCCATGCTCGGACAGGCGATCACGATGCTGATCCCGAACGTCGTCGGCTTCAAGCTGACCGGCTCGCTCAAGGAAGGCACGACCGCGACCGACCTGGTTCTCACGGTGACGGAGATGCTGCGCGCCCGGGGCGTCGTCGGAAAGTTCGTCGAATTCTTCGGCGACGGCCTGTCGCATCTGCCGCTGGCGGATCGCGCGACGCTGGGCAACATGTCTCCCGAATTCGGCTCCACCTGCGCGATCTTCCCTGTCGACGGCGAGACGCTCCGTTACCTGAAACTGTCCGGCCGCGATCCGGCCCACATACGGCTCATCGAGACCTACGCAAAGGAACAGGGATTGTGGCGACACGACGGCCAGCCGGATGCGCTGTACAGCGACGTGCTCGAACTGGACCTGTCGACGGTCGAGCCCAGCATCGCCGGGCCGAAACGGCCGCAGGACCGTATCGCCCTGAGCGCCGCGAGCAAGACGATCCAGCGCCACGTCGCGGCTGCCATTGCAGACCGTGAGTCCGGCGGCACGGTGGCGGTAGAACTCGACGGCGAGTCGTTCGAGCTCCGCGACGGGGCGGTCCTGATCGCGGCCATCACGAGCTGCACGAACACCTCCAATCCGGAGGTCATGGTGGCCGCCGGCCTGCTCGCCCGCAACGCCGCCGCCAGGGGCCTAAAGACGAAACCCTGGGTCAAGACCAGTCTCGCGCCCGGCTCCAGGGTGGTCACCGGCTACCTGCAGAATGCCGGCCTGCTCGACGACCTGGACGCCCTCGGCTTCTACACGGTCGGCTACGGCTGCACGACATGCATCGGAAACTCGGGTCCGTTGAAAGCGGAGATCGCCGCCGCCGTCGACGAGGCCGATATCGTCGGCGCGAGCGTATTGTCCGGCAACCGCAATTTCGAGGGTCGTATCCACCCGCAGGTGCGCATGAATTTTCTCGCATCGCCGCCTTTGGTCGTCGCGTACGCGCTGGCGGGCAACATGGACGTCGACCTCTACGAGGACCCGCTCGGCACTGATAACGACGGCAAGCCCGTCTACTTGAAGGACATCTGGCCGAGCCGCAAGGAGATCCAGGACGTCATCGGCGCCAACATCAATTCCGGGATGTTCAAGTCGAACTATTCGAGCGTGTTCGCCGGCGACGCCAACTGGAACGGCATCGACGTGCCGGAAGGCGAGATCTACGAATGGGACCCGGAGTCGACCTATGTGAAGAACCCGCCCTACTTCGAGAACATGACGGCCGAGCCGGCCGCAGTCGCCGACATCCACGGCGCCCGGGTCCTCGCGTTGCTGGGCGATTCGGTGACGACGGATCACATATCGCCGGCCGGCAGTATCGCCAAGGACAGCCCGGCCGCCGAGTACCTCGAGTCGCACGGCGTTAGACTCGCGGATTTCAACTCCTACGGCTCGCGGCGCGGCAATCACGAGGTGATGATGCGCGGCACCTTCGCCAACATCCGCCTGCGCAATCTGCTCGCGCCGGGCACCGAAGGCGGCTGGACGAAGCATCAGCCGAGCGGCGAACAGATGACGATCTTCGATGCGGCGATGCGCTACCAGCAAGAGGACACGCCGCTCGTCGTCATCGCGGGCGCCGAGTACGGTACCGGCTCGTCACGCGACTGGGCGGCCAAGGGCACCCTGCTGCTCGGCGTCAGGGCCGTCATCGCGAAGAGTTTCGAACGCATCCATCGTTCGAACCTGATCGGGATGGGCGTCCTGCCGCTGCAGTTCGCCGAAGGCGAAGACGCGCAATCGCTGGGCCTCGACGGCACCGAGACCTATGACATCGAGGGCCAGGCCGACCCGGCCGCCGGCACCGTCACCGTGACGGCGACGCCCGCGTCCGGCAAGCCCGTGCGCTTCGAGGCGACCGTTCGCATCGACACGCCCAAGGAACGCGATTACTTCGAACACGGCGGCATCCTGCACTACGTGTTGCGTCAACTCGCCGCCTGACGCCTGCGGCGGAACCGACGCTTGGCGGCGACGACGCAGCTCCCGGCGGCGCTCGTCGCGCGGCTGCAACGCGCGGAGCACGTCTGTGTGCTGACGGGTGCCGGGATCTCCGCCGAGAGCGGCGTGCCGACCTTCCGCGACGCGCAGAGCGGACTCTGGGCGCGTTTCGATCCGCTCGAACTCGCGACACCCGAGGCCTTCGAGCGCGACCCCGCCCTCGTCTGGCGCTGGTACCGCTGGCGCCGAGAGCTGGTCCGCGCGGCAGAGCCCAACGCCGGGCACTTCGCCCTGGCACGGCTCGCGCGTCGCGTACCGCGCCTCACACTGGTCACCCAGAACGTGGACGCATTGCACCAGCGGGCGGGAAGCGAGGACGTCATCGAATTTCACGGCAATCTCTTCGAGACGCGCTGCGTGCGGCAAGACTGCGCCGTCAGTTGTGACGATTCGGCCGACGTGCCGCGCTGTGCGGACTGCGGCGGTCCCCTGCGCCCCGGCGTGGTCTGGTTCGGGGAGGCGATCGACGCCGCGAGGCTCGAGGCCTCGTTCGCCGCCGCAGCGGCCTGCGACCTGTTCCTGTCGGTCGGCACCTCGTCGCTGGTCGTCCCGGCAGCCGGACTGGCCGATGTCGCGATGCGCTCGGGCGCGGCCATCGCCGAGATCAATCCGCAACCGACAGACATGTCGGCCGCATTCGATTTCGCCATCGCCGCCCGGGCCGGGGCCGTGCTCCCGGAACTGGTAGACTCGTTGCAGGACTAACTGGCGACGCGCGCAAAAAAGGCAGAGGATCGAAGTGCTGCAGAAAACGGCTACGAGCCTGCTGGGCAGGCCCCCATGGATAAAGATCTCGCTGTGGCTGCTTGGCGCGCTGATCCTGGCGGGCTGCATCCTGGATATCTACTGGTCGCGGACGCCGGACGTGTTCTGGGTCAACCGCACGATCGACGACGATCGCGTGGTCGTCGGCTACTCGACCACGGATACGCTGATCCGGGTCGCCGAGACGCTGCTGGACAAGCCCGGCGGCTACCTGTCGAACGATCGCATGCCGCCGAGCGTGTTCCTCGACAACATGCCCAACTGGGAGTTCGGAGTGTTGCAGCAGGTGCGTGACCTCGCGCGCGTGATCCGCAACGACTACAGCCGCTCGCAATCGCAGTCCAAGGAAGACCCTGATGTGGCGCTGGCCGAGCCGAAGTTCTTTTTCGACAACAATTCCTGGATTCTGCCGCGCTCGGAGTCGGAGTACCGCGACGCAATTGCGGGTTTCGAACGGTATCGCGACCGGCTCGTCGGCAACGGCGAGCCCGAGGCCCAGTTTTACGCGCGCGCCGACAATCTGCGCGAGTGGCTCGCACAGGTCGAGAAGCGCCTCGGCAGCCTGACGAAGCGGCTCGGCGACAGCGTTGCGACGACGCGCATCAACGAGGGCCTGGCGGGCGACCGCTCCGCAGACGCGGCAAAGGCCCAGCCCGACACGATCGACGTGCGTACCTCCTGGTTCGAGGTCGACGACGTGTTTTTCGAAGCCAGGGGCACGGCCTGGGCACTCGTGCATTTCCTCCGCGCTGCGGAGTTCGATTTCCACCAGGTGCTCGCGGACAAGAATGCCGAAGCCAGCCTGCGCCAGATCATCCGCGAACTCGAAGCCAGCCTGCAACCGATGCACTCGCCGATAGTGCTCAACGGCAGCGGCTACGGCTTCTTCGCGAATCACTCGCTGGTCATGGCGAATTACCTGGCGCGCGCCAATGCCGCGGTGATCAACCTTCGGGAACTGCTCGACCAGGGCTAACGGCCGCTCAGTGCAGTCCTACCCAAGCCGGGATCTGCGTCCAGGCCTCGCCGAGCGCCTTGTCGAGCCTGCGGTACTCCGGTTCGAAGCGCCCGACGCGTTGCCAGAAGCGCCGCGAATGATTCATGTGCCGTGCATGGCAGAGCTCGTGGATCATCAGGTAGCGCAGCAGCACCGGCTCCAGGAACAGCAGGCAATAATTGATGCTGATCGTGCCGGACGACGAGTGGCTGCCCCAACAGCTGCGCTGGCCGCGGATGTGCATCGCCTTGAAGGGGCTGTCGGTCAGGACGGACAGCGCGCGGAGGCGCGGCGCGAATTCGGACCGCGCGATCGATCCCAGCCAGCGTTTGAGGGCGGACACGCAGAGCGCTTCGTCGTGCGTGCCGCCGCTGAGCACGACGACGTTGTCGCGGCAGCGATAGCGTACCGTGTCGGCGTCGTGCCGTCGCTCGTAGCGGATCCGGAAGCTCTGCCCGATCGCAGGCAGCTCCACCCGGTGGGGGAGCACGAACGGCTCGGGTGCCACGATGCGGGCGAAAGATTCCCGCGAGCGCTCGATCCATTCGCGGTTTTCCTCGACGAAGGCCTGCACGTCGCGCGCCCGTGTCCGCCTCGGGACCACGACTTCCACGCGGCCGCGCGGAAAGACCTTGATGGACAGTCGTCTCGCCCGTGCGCTGACGCGCACGGAGAAGGCCGGCAGAGCCCCGGGGGCGTCGCTGTCGGGAAACAGACGCAGTTGTTCGGCCGTGCTCTGCACGGCGCTATTCTACGGGCGTCTAGCGCGGAATCGTAGCGCTATCAGGGCCGCTTGCCGGAGAAACGAACGGCATCGTCCATCGACATGACGCCTTCGACGCCGCCGACCTCGGCCGATTCGCTGATGAAGAGCTTGACTTTGCGCTCCAGCCTGATCGTGCCTTCCACGCGCGATCCCGGACCGATCACGATTTCGGGCGGATGCGAATCGTTTCCGAACCACGAGTGCGGCTTCTTGACGATGAGATCGCCGGCGATGACCGCGCTGCCACTGAGTTCGACATCGCCGTTGACCGTCGTCACGTCGCCCCGGACGCGGCTGCCGTGCAGGTCGATGCCGCCGTTGACGGTACTGACGTCGCCGCCGGTGGAACTCCCGTCCTCCAGCTTGATGCGGCCGTTGACCGTGGAGATTTCCTGCGCGGTCACCTTGTCGCCGACTTCGATAAACCCGTTTACCGTGGACAAAGCGCCACTCTTGACGCCGTCTTCGATGGAGATGCTGCCGTTGACGGTGCTCGCATCCTCGATTACTGAATTATCGCCCACGCGGATATCGCCATTGACGGTCTCCAGATCCCCGGTTACCGTCGCTCCGTCGCCGACGGTGATGCTGCCGTTGACGGTCGATTCGCCGTCGGAGTGGGCTCCTGCCTCGACGTTGCGGCTTTTGTTAACATCGGCGCCGTACACCGGGACCGCCATCAACACCAGCAGCAGGCTGACCGTAAACGTGCTCTTTAGCAGGACCTTGTTCATTTCCCCATCCTATGGCATCCGTCTACCTGTTTGATACCGGCCAGCCTGAAACGGTTGCAAGATGCCGTACGAGTTGATCGACATCGGCGCGAACCTGGCTCACGACGGCTTCGACGCCGATCGCGACGCCGTGATCGGCCGCGCCGCCGAGGCTGGCGTGCGGCGGATCGTAGTCACCGGCAGCAGCCGCGAATCGAATGTTGCCGCGGCCGGGCTCGCGCGCACCAGGCCCGGCTGCCTGTATGCCACGGCCGGCGTCCACCCGCACCACGCACAGGACTACGACGCGGCGACCGCGGACCAGGTCCGCGATCTCGCCCGGCAAGGCGCCGTCGTCGCCGTCGGCGAATGCGGACTCGACTACTTCCGCAATTTCTCGCCCCGCGAGGCTCAGCTCGAGGCCTTTCGCTCGCAGCTCGAGATCGCCGCGACGACCGGATTGCCGGTATTCCTGCATCAGCGCGACGCCCACGACGACTTCGTCGCGACGCTGGAGACGGCGCTGCCTTCGATCTCGAGGGCCGTGGCGCACTGCTTTACCGGCGACGCGGCGACGCTCGCGGAGTACCTCGAGCTCGGCCTCTGGATCGGCGTCACGGGCTGGATCTGCGACGAACGCCGGGGCCGCGAGCTCTACGAATCCGTTGCAGCCATCCCCGACGACCGGTTGATGATCGAAACCGACGCGCCCTACCTCCTGCCGCGGACGTTGCGGCCGAGACCGAAGTCGCGGCGCAACGAACCCGCGTACCTTGCGGAGGTCCTGCGCATCGTCGCCGCCGCGCGCGGCCAGACGGAAGCGCACGTCGCGCGCATCACCACGGCCAACGCGATGCGGTTCTTCGATCTCAGCGAGGCCGATCGTCGTGCAGGGCCTGCCGCCGGATCAGCTCCCAGTGCGGCTCGAACGCCTTGACCTTGACCTTGGCCGCGGCCTTGTCCGGTTCACCGAACTCGGCTTCCAGGCGGTCGAGATTCGTGACGAGGCCCGGCACGCCCTTCGTGAACTCGGCGGTGTCCAGGAACAGCAGCCGGCCGGCGACCGGCACCTGACGCACGATCTGGCGGACGGCCGCGATCCGGTCGTACAGCCCGGCCTGCGGGTTCGGGAACGTGTAGCGCCGCTCGGAACTGATGACCGTCCATTCCTGCATCTTGTCGCTGCCGAACACCCTGCCGACGACGTCCTTGACGTCCAGGATCAACAGGCCCTGCGACGTCAACAGCAGGTGGTCGATCTGGATTTCGCCCTCGTCGCCGTTCGGGATCAGCAGTCCGTCGATGCGATCGTAGGCGATCTCCGACAGGACCTGCTGCAGGCGCGGCAGGCGCCGGAACCGACGATAGAGCGCCCAGCCGGCGACGAGTAGCGCCGCGGCCCCGGCCAGCCACGGCCACTGGAGGGGGATTCCTGTCGGCAAGTCGGTCACTCGAAGTGATTATCCATGGCGTCCCGCATCGCCGCCAGTTCGGGCTCGATGCGCGTCGACCGGCTGGGGCGCGACAGGATCGCCGCCAGCTCCGGCGGCAGCGGCAGGTTCGTGCCGATCAGCGGTTCCACGATCGTCTCGAACTTGGCCGGGTGCGCGGTCGCTACGAGTATCCAGTCGGTATCCCGCCGGGTGGCGGCGTCGAACTGCCGCCACGCCCAGGTCGCGGTCGCGGTGTGCGGGCAGGTGGCGACACCGAATTCCCCGAAGTCGCGACGGATTTCCGCGGCGATCTGCTCGTCGTCGACGGCCAGGACGCCGAGCCGATCGCGCAGCACGTCGGCATCGCCGAGCAGGCTCCGCAGCCGCTCCATGTTGCTCGGGTTGCCGACGTCCATGGCCGAGGCCAGCGTGCGGACGCTCGGCCGCGGCACCCACTCGAGCGTCCGGAAGTAGTCGGCAATCGTGCGATTCGCGTTCGTCACCAGCACTACGGGGCCGATTGGCAGGCCCATCTCGCGCGCCAGGATGCAGGCGAGCGCATTCCCCAGGTTCCCGGTCGGGATGACGAACCCGGGCGCGTTGCCGGTCTGCCGATAGTGCCGCAGGCTCGCATCCGCGTAGTAGGTCGTCTGCGGCAGCAACCGGCCGATGTTGATGCTGTTCGCCGAGCTGAATCGATAGCGGGCCGCAAGGTCCCGGTCGGCCATCGCCGCCTTGACGAGGGCCTGGCAGTCGTCGAAGGATCCCGCGACGGCCAGCGACAGAACGTTGTCACTCCAGCAGGTGAGCTGCTGCTGCTGGCGCGCCGAGACCCGCCCCTCCGGGAACAGCACGACGACGCGCATGCCGGGACGCCGGTCGAACGCGGCAGCCACCGCACCCCCGGTATCTCCCGACGTGGCCACGAGGATCGTGAGCGGCGCCGCACCATCGCCCTGCAGCCGGCTCAGGCAGGCTGCCAGGAAGCCCGCGCCGACGTCCTTGAATGCCGCCGTCGGGCCGTGGAACAGCTCCAGCAGCCCGACGCTGCCGCTCTCGGCCGGGAGCGCCGTGACCGGGATCGGAAATCGGAAAGTCTCCGCTACGACGTCGCCGAGTTCGCCGATCAGGGCAGACTCGGTGAAGAACGGCCGCAGCAGCCGGACCGCGACGTCCTGCACGGTGTCGGCGCCAACGAAGGCATCGATGCCGAAGGCCGGCAGCGATTCCGGGACGAACAGGCCGCCGTCCGCCGCGAGCCCCTCGACGAGTGCCGTGTCGATACCGACCGGCTCGCCGCCGCGCGTGCTGACGAAGCGCACGCTCAGAAGTCCAGCCGGGCGCCCGGCGCATCCATCGGACTGACCCAGGACTCGCACTGGATGCCGAGGTTCCGGCATGCCTGCTCCATCGCCATGGCCAGGTTGCGGGCCCGGGCTTCCTCGCAGAGTGCGAACAGGCTCGGCCCGCTGCCGGACAGGCTGAAGCCGAAAGCACCGGCCTTCAGCGCGGCGTCGCGCACGGCCTCGAAGCACGGCACCGCCGCCGAGCGCTGCGGCTCGATGACGATGTCCTTCAGGGTCTTGCGCATCAGGCCGATGTCGCCGGTCGTGCAGGCCGCGATAAACCCCGCGAGGTAACCCTGCTGTCCGAGCCACTGTTCCATCGAGTAGCCCTTCGCCAGGCTGCGCCGGGCGTGTGCCGTGTTGATCTGCAAGTCGGGGTGGATCAGCACGGCCGCGACGCCGGCGGGCGCGGTCAGGCGCACCGTCTCGGGCAGCAGGACCGCGGGGCACAGCACGAGCCCGCCGAACAGGCTCGGCGCGACGTTGTCGGCATGCAGGCCCCGGCTCGCGAACTGTTCCCCTTCCAGCGCGAACGGCAGCAGCGCGTCGATCGCGAGCGGCTGCTCGAGCAGCGCATTCACGGCGACGACGGCGGCGACCGCGGATGCGGCCGAGCTGCCCATGCCCGATTGCAGCGGCACGCCCTTGTAGACGCTGATCTCGACGCCACCGCCCTTGCCGTGCGCGGTCCACAGCGCCTGCGCGGCGATCGAAGCCGTGTTCTGTTTCGGATCCCGCGACAGGTACGGGTGCGGCTCGCCGTCCAGCCCGAGCACGTCGCCGATCGAAATACCGGCGCCGTCCGTGCGGCGTGCCGACACGCGGTCACCCACGCCGGCCAGCGCGAGCCCGAGCATGTCGAAGCCCACCGCCAGGTTGCCGATCGACGCCGGCGCGAATGCCGTGACCGTCTCAGACATAGCCCGCACCGGTGCTCAGGTAGGCGGCAAGCCGCAACAGGTCGGAGAACACACCGGCCGCGGTCACCTCGGGACCGGCTCCGGGCCCCTGAATCACCAGCGGATTGGCGGAGTAGCGCTCGGTCTGGAATTGCACGATGTTGTCAGTGAGGTTGATGTTTGCGAACGGGTGCTTCGGTTCGACGGCTTCCAGGCCGACGGCCGCATTGCCCTCGGCGTCGAGCGTGGCCACGTAGCGCAGCACCTTGCCGACGGCCGCCGCTTCCCGATACAGCTCATCGATCTCCTCGTCGTGTTCCGGCAGGCGATCGAGGAATTCCTCCAGCGAGCATTCCCGTAACGGATCCGGCACCAGATTCTGGACCGGGAAGTCGCCGATCTCCAGCGGCCGGCCCAGCTCCCGCGCGAGGATCGCCAGCTTGCGGGCGACGTCCATGCCCGACAGGTCGTCCCGCGGATCCGGCTCCGTGTAGCCGCTCGCTTTCGCGGCGCGCACGATCTCCGAGAACGCCTGCTTGCCGTCGTACACGTTGAACAGGTAGGCGAGCGTCCCCGAGAAGATGCCGCGGATCGAACGCACCTGGTCGCCGGTATAGATAAGGTCGCACAGCGTATTGACGATCGGCAGCGCGGCGCCCACCGTCGTCTCGTAGAAATAGTGGGAACTGCCCGCGTCCGCCGCCTCCTGCAGCGTCTTGTAGTAGGCATACGGGCCGCTGAAGGCTTTCTTGTTCGGCGTAATCACGTGGATACCGCGCGCCAGCCAGTCCGCGTAGCGTGAGGCGATGTACTCGCTCGCCGAGCAGTCGATGATCACCGCGTGCGGCAGATATTCGGGATTGACGTGCGCTTCGAACGCATCGAGGTCGGTGTCGATAGCGCCGGTCGCGAACAGGTCCTGCCAGGAGGGCAGCTCGATGCGCCGTTCGGCGAGCAGCATCTTTTTCGAGCGCGCAATCGCGCGGATCCGAAGGTCGATGTTGAAGTCCTGCTCCAGCTTCGGTCGCTGCTTCTCGAGCTGCCGGAGCAGCGTACTGCCGACGGTGCCGGGACCGATCAGGCCGATCGAGAGCGTTTTGGCCGACAGGTAGAACCCCGAGTGCGCGGCTCTGAGCGCCCGCGTCGCCTCGTCCGAGTCGACGACCGCGGAGATGTTGCGTTCCGAGGATCCCTGCGCGATGGCCCGGATGTTGATACCGGCGCGGCCCAGGTTACCGAAGAAGCGGCCGGCGATCCCCGGCGTACCGGCCATGCCGTCGCCGACGACCGCGACGATGCTCTGGTGTTCCGTCACGTCGACGCGCTGGATCTGCCGGCTCGTGAGTTCGACGGCAAACTCGTCCTTGATCACCTGGCGCGCCAGCGCCGCTACGTCCTGCGGCACGGCGACGCAGATCGAATGCTCCGAGCTCGCCTGCGAAATCAGCGTC
>Ga0210095_1000163_pt1 | contig 20808 bp, 19 predicted proteins | sample China_Galinas_PW_FD_184861 | JGI IMG/M metagenome (GOLD analysis project Ga0210095, IMG submission 184861) | Wetland microbial communities from San Francisco Bay, California, USA, that impact long-term carbon sequestration - China_Galinas_PWA_D1... | ecosystem: Environmental > Aquatic > Marine >...
CAGTTAAGAGGATCTTAATGCAGCTATTCGATTACCTTATCATCCTGGCATATTTTATTTTCTCAATCAGCATTGCACTTTACTATTCTAAAAGAGCCGGAAAGAGTACTGATGAGTTTTTTCTTTCGGGGAGAAATCTTCCCTGGTATCTTGCCGGACTTTCGATGGTTGCTACAACTTTTGCTGCAGATACTCCGCTTGCTGTTACCGAGCTGGTCGCAAAGAACGGAATTGCCGGCAACTGGCTGTGGTGGAATTTTGCTTTTGGAGGTTTGCTGACTGTTTTCTTTTTTGCAAAGCTTTGGCGTCGTGCAGGCATAATGACTGAAGTTGAGTTTGCGGAGATTCGCTATTCAGGTAAACCCGCAAGGTTTCTCCGGGGCTTTCGCGCTCTCTATCTTGGACTTTTCATGAACCTGATCATTATGGGGTGGGTGAATAAAGCAATGGCAACTATTCTGGTTGGGATGTTCGGGGTGCCGGAGTCACAGGTTCTGTATTATGTGTTTGGGTGTATGTTGCTGGTTGCCGTGTATTCCGCACTATCAGGATTGTGGGGAGTAGTTGTGACAGATGCTTTCCAGTTTTTCATTGCTATGGCCGGGAGTATTATACTTGCTGTTATTGTTGTATCATCATCACAGGTCGGGGGTATAGCCGGCCTGCAATCAAAACTACCGGCATTTACTTTTAAATTTTTTCCGACCATTTCAGACACAGCATCATTAGGAGGTGCTTTTGCTTTAACTGTGGCTTCTTTTCTGGCGTATGTTGGGATAATCTGGTGGGCCTCCTGGTACCCGGGAGCTGAGCCGGGCGGCGGAGGATATGTTGCTCAAAGAATGATGTCTGCAAAGGACGAAAAACATTCACTTTTTGCCACACTATTTTTCCAGATTGCGCATTATGCTATTCGCCCCTGGCCATGGATAATAGTGGGATTATGCACGCTTCTTCTTTATCCTCATCTTGGCCCAAATGAAAAAGGACTTGGCTACATTTATGCAATGAGAGACTATCTTCCCGTAGGCTTGAAGGGATTATTAGTCGCCGCATTTTTTGCCGCTTATATGAGCACAATTGCTACGCAGCTTAACTGGGGGACTTCATATATAATTAATGACTTCTACAAGAGATTTGTAAAAAAGGGAAAAGAAGAAAAACATTATGTAAAAATATCCCGCGCTACAACAGTTCTGCTTATGTTTATCTCTGTATTTGTTACAATGTTCATTAGCCGAATTTCAGGTGCATGGGAATTTATAATGGAGTGTGGAGCGGGGGTTGGTCTTGTTTTAATCCTGCGCTGGTTCTGGTGGAGAATAAATGCCTGGTCTGAAATCTCAGCAATGATTACGCCTTTTATCGTTTATCCGGTAATAAAACATTATGGAATCATTTTCCCGAATACTCTTTTTTATTTAGTCGGCTCCACTACTATTGTTTGGATTACAGTTACCTACCTAACACGGCCCACCGATAAAGATGTCCTCTTCAGCTTTTACAGGAAAATACACCCGGGTGGAGTTTTGTGGAAGGAAATTTCTTCACAGCTCCCTGATGTAAAAAGCGACAGCGGATTTTTTGCAATGTTCGTTAACTGGCTTATGGGAGTTTTGCTGGTTTATTCGATGTTATTCGGAAGCGGCAGTTTTATTTTCGGGGATATTAAATCTACTTTGATATGCCTTGCAATTGCAGTTATTGCCATTCTGATTATATACAGGAATTTATCTGAAAAAGGCTGGAAAACGGTTATAAAATAGGAAACTATTGATAAAAGGATATAACAATTTCCATTTTTTTGCAGAATTTTAGGCTGTACCAAGCCCTTATTTTTTCTTAACTTACATACTCATAAAGGCGTAATCTCGTATGGAAGAAAAAACAGAAAAAAATAAATATGGAATGCAGATAAAGATTCTGATCGGGCTAATAACCATAATCTTAATAGTGTTTATGTTCCCGCGCGGTGAGTCGATTGAATCGGAATTAACGGTTGGTTCAATATGGACACATGAAGATCTTATTGCACCATTCAGTTTCCCTATTGAAAAGGACCTTAAAGTATATCAGCAGGAATTAAAAGATGCTGCCCAAAGCGTATATCCTGTATTTTTGAAAAGCGGAAATGCGGAGATACGTGCTGAAGATTCTTTGAAAACCTATAATGAATATCTTTTAAAAATCATAGAAGAAAGACTGAGTGTAGATTCCCTCAAGAATATGAATCCAACTTTTTTAAGTGATGCAACATTAAATACTCTTGAAAAAATGAGGAACCGTACGAATAATAATTCTGAAAGTAATACATTCTCACTTAGAAACTATTTCACAGCCTCAGCCAGTTTGCTGACAGACCTTTATAAAAAAGAAATTATTTCTCTTCCTGAAGATATTACAAGAAAAGACAGCATTGCCGTGAGGACAGGAAATTTTGACCGGATTGAACCGGCTAATAAATTTCTTACAAAACAACAAGCCGAAGAAATTATAGACAGCAATATTAAAAACAGCGGGTTTACTCCGGAATTGAGTGCAGCTTTGCTGGAGTATACTTCCCATTTTATTTATTCGACTCTTATTTATAATCAAAAAAAGACCGAAGAGGAAATTGCGCAGGCAAAGAACAACGTATCAAGATACAGCGGAATTGTAAATGAAAATGAACGAATAGTTGCCAAGCACGACAGAATTACGAAGGAAACAAAATTAAAGATTGATTCCTACAAAGCTGCAAAAGGAGAAAAACTTGGCTACGACAGCGATTTACTTCAGATGCTTGGTAAGGTATTGCACATAGGGTTTCTTCTCGCTCTTTTATCTATTTATTTGTATTTGTTTAGAAAAAAAATCTTTTATGATAACAGGAAGCTCCTTCTCCTTGTCATTATCTTTATTTTTCTGTCATTCATCACGTTTTTGATAAACCGGATATCGGTTAACGCACCATTACAATTTTTTATATTTATTCCGGCAGCTTCAATGTTGCTCACAATTATCTTTGACTCCCGTGTCGGATTTTATTCTACAGTTATTCTTGCTCTTATAACTGGTGGAATAAGAGGAAACGATTATACGTTTATGGCGATGAATCTTTTTGCCGGTGCTCTATCAGTTTACACAGTGCGTGATATAAAAAACCGTTCACAAATTTTCCGCTCATTTCTTTTTATACTTCTCGGGTATGTGGTTTCCATTTCTGCATTTGGACTGGAAAGATTTGCTTCCGCAGAAAATATGCTGATTGAATATGCCTTTGCCGGCACCAACGCATTAATAAGTCCGGTACTTACTTATGGATTGTTGATATTTTTTGAAAAGTTCTTCAGAATTACAACCGACCTTACTTTGCTTGAACTTTCAAATTTTGACAGGCCTCTGCTGAAGGAACTGGCCAGAAAAGCTCCGGGTACATTCAACCACTCTATGACAATGGGCACGCTAGCTGAGGCTGCGGCCGAAATAGTGGGTGCTAACCCATTGCTTGCGCGTGTGGGGGCATATTATCACGATATAGGGAAAACTATATCACCGCAGAATTTTGTGGAGAATCAGCTTAACAGTCAGAATTTACACGAAAATTTATCACCTGAAGAAAGCGTGAGCCTGATAAAGAAACACGTAGCTGAAGGGGTAAATCTTGCTAAAGAAAATGATATTCCCAGGGAAATAATCGATTTTATTCCAATGCATCACGGGACTACTACGATGATGTTTTTTTACGAGAAGGCAAAAAAACTCTACGGGGAAGAAAAAGTAAATATTGAGGATTACAGGTATCCCGGACCAAAACCTGATTCAAAAGAAACTGCTATTATAATGCTTGCGGATGGTTGCGAATCAGCAGTGAGATCAATTGAGGATGCCGATCCAACAAAGGTAGAAAACCTGATAGACAAGATTATTGGGTCCCGTATAAATGAAGATCAGCTGGATGAATCGCCGATAACATTCAGGGATATCAATAAAATTAAAGAATCATTTACCAGCATATTGCTCGGGCAGCATCACAGGCGGATAAGATATCCGAAGCAGGATGAAATGGAAAAGGGTGAAGATACGGAAAGTGATGACAAATGAATCTCTTTTTGAAGGAATACCTTTCGGTATTAAAGTTAGAAAAAAATCTTTCCGATAATACAGTATCTTCCTATAAGAATGATATAAATTCGTTTTTTAATTTTCTTGAAGAAAAAAAAATATCAGATCCTTCCGGGATAAAATATTCTCACATTACCGGCTTTTTTAAATTGCTCAATGATCTCGGACTGGCAAGCAGCTCAGCCGCGAGGTATTATTCTTCATTAAAAGGATTCTTCAATTATCTTTTTCTGAATAAGTACATCACCGATAACCCGATGGAAAAGATCTCATCGCCTAAACTGGCAAAGAATCTTCCACCCGTATTATCTGTTAATGAAGTAGAGTCAATTTTAACAAAACCACGAACGGATAATAAACTCGGATTAAGGGATAAATCTTTACTGGAAATGCTTTATGCTTGCGGAACGAGAGTTTCAGAATTAATAAACATTAAATTATCCGATCTGTTTTTTGATGAAGAAGTGATCAGGGTATTTGGTAAGGGATCTAAAGAAAGAATTATACCGGTTGGTTCGAGCGCCACTAATTGGGTAAATAAATATTTAAAATCAGGCCGCCCGCTTTTAGAAAGAAAAGCAAAAAGTGAAAATTATCTTTTTCTAAATAATCGTGGTTCAAAACTATCGCGCATGGGCGTCTGGAAAATTGTAGACAGGTATGTAAAAGAAGCGGGAATCGAGAAAGAAGTTCATCCGCATACTTTTCGACACTCATTTGCTACACACCTGCTTGAAGGCGGTGCTGATCTCAGGGCCGTTCAGGAAATGCTTGGCCACGCAGACATTTCAACAACACAGATTTATACACATATTGACAGGGATTATATAAAACAGGTTCACAAAGATTTTCATCCCAGAGGATAATAATTTGCCAGATATACACGTTAGCCAGAAATTAATTTCATTTATAACTTTTATTCCAATGTTCCTTATTTCGATTGCTGTGCATGAGTTTGCTCATGCTTTTGTAGCAAATAAGTTTGGAGATGATACAGCGAAAAAGCAGGGAAGGCTCACTTTAAACCCGATTAAACACGCTGATCTTGTCGGGACTATTATTATGCCGCTTGCTTCCTTTGCATCAGGATTTGCACTTATCGGCTGGGCAAAGCCGGTGCCGGTTGATAGAAGTAATTTTAAAAATGGGTTAAAAGATGATGCCTTTGTTTCGTTTGCTGGACCGCTTTCAAATTTTGTCCTGGCTATTTTATTTTTCATCGGCTTTCTTATTGTATTTAATTCCTCACTCGGAAACGAGCAGTACCTTGTGAATCTTTTATGGTACGGGGTATTTTTCAATATCTTCCTTTTCGCTTTTAATTTAATTCCGATTCCTCCGCTGGATGGCTCGCATATACTTTTTGATCTTTTCCCAAACAGGTTTACTGCGTCTATTATGAAACTTGGGATTTATGGGTCACTAATTTTGCTTATTCTGATTTATAGCCCCCTGTGGGGATTCTTTATGAAATTTGTTAATTTCATACTGAGTTTATTCCTCAAAATTGGCAACGTGCCTAATGGCTGATTTAAAAATATTTATCCTTGTAATAATCCTTTTATTTACCGGCTGTGGTGAAAACACGAAACAGTATCGTGAAAAATCTGCGCCGGTGAATGATACGACATCTCTTAAAACACAAACAGAGACCATAGATAATTTTATTTTTGTCGGGATGATTGAATATAAAGCGGGGTTATATAAATATGATTTTTCAAAAAAAAAATATTCACAATTTTGGTCAAATTATAATGAGCAGGTGGTTGAACTTTCGTATTCGCCCGATAAAAAGAAAGCATTTTTCCTAACTGCCGGGCACTTTGGCAAGAAAAATATTTTTCCGTATATCACACGCGTTAAACTTTATGAGATTAATATTGATTCGTCAAAAGTAAAATTTATTAAGAGAATAGGAAATGGAATCCAGGTATTCACTCAATGGGAAGACAATAATAATTTCAAAATTGTAATTAACAGGATAGATAAGATTGTTGCCACATATATCAGGCAGCAAACATTTATTTACAACATTTTCGGTAAAGAATTATTGAACGAAACAGAAATATTTGATCTTACCAAGAATGGTTATCCGCGCCCTGCGCATAATCCGGATAATTTAAATTCACCTTCCAGAAGATTTACTCTTCTGAATAAGGGCAAAGACTCAACTCAGGTATATCTTCAGGATCATGAAAAAGGTGAGCAGTATTATATATTAGGCAACGGGCAAAAAATAAATAAATTCCGCTGGTCGGAAGATGAAAGGTATTTAATACTTTCCACAATCGATCTTAATGTTGATAATAATACTTTGAAAGCCAAGGTACCCGAAACATCCACCCTGATTATTTATGATATTAATGAACATAAGATTGTAAAGCAATGGAGTGGAGATGGGGTTAAAAACTTCTATATTAGGAATGATTTCCTGATATTTGATAATGGCTTTAAGCAGAATTCCAGAGTTGATATTTTTAACCTTGGAAAAATGAAACAATTTGATGAAATAAAGATTAGGCGTGGCTGCGGATTGAGAAATATTCCCGAAATTCCAAATTACAGGTCATAGTGAAAACTTATCTCAGAATATTAAATTATGTAAAACCCTACTGGAAATACCTTGGTATTTCAGTTGTGTGTACAATAATGTTTGCGCTACTGAACGGTATTTCTGTCTACCTGACAATTCCACTTCTTGATACACTCTTTCAACAGAATCAAAAAGCAGCAACTGTTGCAACCACTACAAACCCTGCGGCAAGTATTTTACCGGATTGGGTACTGAAAATCGGCAATGATATTTCGCAGGAATTTAACAAGCTTATCTTAAGCGGAGATAAAATAGATGCTCTTATAAAAATTTGTTTCGTTGTTTTCTTTGCCTTCTTTTTAAAAAATATTTTCGGGTATCTGCAGGCTTATTTTCTGGCACACGTTGAACAGGGTTCTATGAAAGACTTGCGGGACGAGGCATACAAACATCTTCACAAATTGCCGATGAGCTTTTTCAAAAAAGAGCGCGTGGGAAATCTGATATCCAGGATTACAAATGATGTAAACATTGTACAGACAAGTATATCTGCCGCTTTCCTGAATATGATACGCGAACCGCTCTCTATCATTGTCTTTCTTGGTATCGCAATCAGCATAAGCTGGAAGCTTACACTCCTGGCACTGGTAATTCTGCCTGTTTCTATGTTCATCATAGCGTGGATTGGTCTAAAATTGCGGAAGCAAAGTTATTTTATTCAGGAAAAAATGGCCGATATTACCAGCATTCTGCAGGAAACCATTTCTGGTGTGAAAATAGTTAAAGCCTTCGGAATGGAAAAATATGAGAATAATAAATTTATGACCGAAACTCATAATTTTTTCAAACTGATGCTTCGTATAGTTCGTGTTAGAAATGCATCTTCTCCAATCACGGAAATTTTAAGTACGGGTGTGGGAGTTGTAATTATATATTTTGGCGGGCTGCTTGTATTAAAAGAACAAACTCTTACAGCAAGTGAATTTATGGGATTTCTTTTCGCAATTTTCCAGATGATGCCTCCCATTAAGGAACTCAGTGGAGTTAATAACAGGATACAGGAGTCAAGCGCAGCTGGTGATAGAATTTTTGAAATTATTGATACTCAGCCAAGCATTAAAAATTCAGATAAAGCAATTGAGGTTCCGGAATTTAAGAACTCACTAAATCTTGATCACGTTTCTTTTCATTATGAAGACTCCGATGAACTTGTACTAAATGATTTGAACTTTAGCGTTAACCATGGTGAGATAGTAGCTCTGGTTGGACCAAGCGGAGGTGGTAAGTCCACTCTGGTTGATTTAATCCCGAGATTTTATGATCCAACAGATGGCCGAATATTATTGGATGGGATTGATATAAAAGAGATTAAAATTGAAAATCTTCGGGAGATGATGGGGATTGTGACACAGGAAACTTTTCTCTTCAATGAATCGATAAAAAATAATATTGCATATGGACTTGGTGAATATCCTGAAGAAAAAATAATAGAAGCTGCAAAAACAGCAAATGCACATAATTTTATAATGGAAATGCCCAGGGGTTATAATACTGTTATTGGAGAAAGAGGTGTAAAAATATCGGGCGGGCAGAGGCAGAGACTTTCTATTGCCAGGGCGCTTTTGAAAAATCCTGAAATAATGATATTTGATGAAGCTACCTCCGCACTTGATAACGAATCAGAATTGCTTGTGCAGGAAGCTATTGAAAGACTAATGGTAAACAGGACAACAATTGTTATAGCTCACAGGTTAAGCACAATTAGAAATGCTACCCGGATAATTGTTCTTGATAGAGGACGCATTATCCAAAAAGGAACGCATGATGAATTAATTCTTGAAGAGGAAGGTTTATATAAGAAACTTTATGAAATGCAGTTCAGAGACTAATATTTATTAATACTCACTTCACAAAATTAAAAACACTAAATTAATAATTCACTGAATTCCTGACAAAATCACTTATGGAAAAAAGCGGTACAATTAAAATTCTTGACCGGATGATCTACTTCTTTATGGTATTATTCCTGTTGAGTCTCACCAATTCAATATTTGTTAACCAGATAGGATATTATTTCGCTCTTATTGTTATTCTTGTAAGGCTTGCTGTTACACGGGAAAACCAGTTTGAAAAAACCGGGTTGGAGATTGCATTTATCTGGTTTCTTGCTGCTGAAATTATTTCGCTGATTATTACCCGGGATCACGGCGGGGCAATACATAATGCTTTAAAAAAGACTCTTTTAATACCGTTAATTTACACCACAATCGCGGCAACGCCTGATCTGGAAAGAGGGAAGAAATATTTTAAAATTTATATAGGTGCATCGCTTCTTACTGTGCTTATCTATCTTTTCTTCTCTTACAGATTTTATATTTATAATCTCTATAGTATTGAACAGTCGGGTCCTTCGTTATTCCAATATCCAATCACTGCTGCGGAAATTCTGACATTTACGGTGGTTTTTCTGTTTGCTTTTTTTGTTAATGAAAAAACCTCTGTAAAAAATAAAATTTTTATCTTCGCCGCTTTTGCGCTTTCGCTACTTGCTCTTGTTTCAACCTATAAAAGGACAGGATGGACCGGTGCAATTTTTGGAATTTTTATTGTCCTTGTCATTAAGAAGCAATGGAAAATAATTATTCCCTTTTTCCTTGTGATCATTGCTTTGTTTGTTACACAAAAAAATATCAGCCAGGTTAAGGTTTTTGATTATTCCGGAGGGAAGCTGACACAAACATATTCTTATAACACGGATGGAAGGGCCTTTGATATTACACCTGTTGACAACATTTATTATGTCAGTGATTATGAAAACGGATTGGTGAAATACAGGGATGAAAAAGAAATTAGTAAAATGAAATTAGCCGCACCTGTTGGAGCATTGCGCTTCTGGAAAGATAACTATTATGTGGCAAGTTTAATTGACAGCCGTTTTGTTCTGATGCAAAAAACAAATAAAGGATTGAGAGCTATCTCGGAATTTTTAACACCCGGTATAACATACGATTTTACAATAAAAAACGATTTTTGCTATGTCCTGGATAATGACAGCGGTTTAACTGTTTTTAAGAATCCTGAAAACTTAAAAGATAGTTTAAGGTTTAGCAATCTGAATAAATATACAAACCTTTTTGCTGATTCTTCCAATCTGATTCTATATTCGGCGCCAAGAAAAATATCGTTAGTAAAACTTGAAAAAGGATTACCTGCCGATACTACATTTAATTTTACTGATGATTCAGATATAGATGATGTTTTCTTTACCGATAAAAAATTATTTATTTCAGATGCTCATGGTTTAAAGCTTTTTAAGATTACATCGGATGGATTATCTCTGCTTGATAAAAATTCATCTTTAGGCAAACTTTTCCACTGGGATCAAAATAATAACAAATTATTTGCAGGTGATTTGAACGGAAACTTTTATGAACTAAAATATCCCGTCGGTAACAAAATTAAAGTACTGGCTAAGGATAACCTTGGCTTTAATCCGCAGAGTATAACCTATAATGATGGGAAGATTTATACTTCGTTTGTAAAAAGAAGCAGGCTGCTTAGCATATTTGATCCATATTATCCTTCAAATACAGTAAGGTTTGAACTCTGGAAGGCAGGCTGGAAAATGTTTAAGGATCACCCGTTGTTTGGTGTTGGTGATATAGATCTTCAAAAATTATATAAACAATACAAAAAGCCTTACGACAAAGAATTGCAGGGGCACATGCACAATAATTTTATTCACATTCTTGTAACCCTGGGATTGTTTGGATTTTTAGCTTTCTGTTATTTAATCTTCAAAATAATTTCAATTGAATGGAAAATTTATAAAGAGACAAAAAATGTTCCGTTTATTTCTTCTTATGCCATTGGCGCATTAGCGGCTTTTTGTGCTTTCCTTGTGGCGGGACTAACGGAAATGAATTTCGGAGATCACGAAATTATTACGCTTGTCTGGTTTTCATTCGGATTAAATTATGCTCTTTACAGCTACTATAAAAAGCATATAAAGAAAGAAAGTGAGATTTCTTAAAATAAATACGTTTATATAATTTTAATTATTTCTGCGAATAACAGTATTTGTTAATTAAAATAATATCTTGCTCCAAAGGCAGCATCAACTTTAAACTGCGTGCCCGGCGCAACGTAAAACAAAGGTGCGATTTCCAGAAACACATCCAGAGGCGTTTGAGAAGCCATCCACTCTAAACCAAGTACTGCTCTTATACCAAACTTAGTTCCTACTTTACTGTTTCCTGCTTTTAGTTTTAATCCCGGCCCATAATAAAGAACAAATTTTTCTTCAGACTGTATTGCAGAGAATGAATGCCACAAATAGTCGGCATGCAGATTAACCCCGTTATCATCTTTTGCAAAAGAAAATCCCACTCCAAAATCCATAGCGTTTATTTCATTTGCCCATATTTTTCCGCTAAAGCCTGTTGGCTGGCCAATCATTATACCAGCTCCTACGCCTTTATCCTGAGCATTAACTTTATTTTCAGCTAAAACTATAATTATCATCATTATAACAAAAACGGAAATTCTTCTCATTCTGTGCATCCTTTAATAATCATTAAATTTATTGCCAAAAATACATTTTTTAGTCTATTATTAAAACCTTTACTTGTAAATAGTTACACCTTTCTTTAATTTTTTACTCAGTCAATTTCATTTAGTTCTAACCAGCGGAGATTATAATGGCAAAAGCCAATCATAAAGAAATATATAAACTAGCCAATAAACTTTCATCAAAACATGACCTTAAAAATAATGAAGTAGCAATAATTCTTGCAGCGGGACACGGCAAAAGAATAAAGTCACAAAAATCGAAAATGCTGCATAAAATTTGGGGTTTGCCTACAGTGCAAAGGGTTTATAATGCGAGCAAAGCCGGGATAAAAAAATTAAATACGATTCTTGTAGTCGGTATAAAAGCTGAAGATGTAATGGAGACGCTCGGTAAAAATGACAATAATATTTTTGCGTACCAGGAAAAACAAGAGGGGACAGGACACGCGGTACAGGTGGCGCTTCAAAAAATAAAGGAGAAAAATTTTGACGGGATAGTTTATGTGCTCCCCGGAGATATGGGATTGATAGATAAAGAAACGATGAAATCCTTCAGAAAGAGTTTTATTGATTCCGGTGCCGATATGATGGTGCTTACCGGGATTTATAAAGGTGATCCTTTGGAAAATTCATATGGCAGAATTATAAGAGCTAAAAGTAAGGATGAAAACGGGCTACCAACAATTGATGAAGGAAATGTTCTTCAGATAATGGAAAACAAGGATATCCAGGCTTTGAAATCAGATAATCCTTACAGGCTGACTTACAAGGGAATTACCTATTCTTATACAAAAAAAGAATTAATTGAAAACAATGAATTTAACTCCGGTGTTTATGCATTTAAATTCAGCAAGCTGAAAGAACTTATAAAAAATCTTTCAAGCAACAATGTTCAAAAAGAAATTTACATAACAGATCTTATTGAATTATTTAATTCCCGGGGATATTCCGTTAAAGCAGCGAGTCCGGAAAAGCAATATGTTGTTATGGGTTTCAACAATAAATCTGTATTGAAGGAGATGGAAAACATTGCCAGGAAACTTGTTTACGAAAAGATAAAAGATATAATAGAAATTGAGGATCCGGATGATTTCTTTATTCACGAAAATGTACTGAACCAGATTATGAGAATGGACAAGAAAAATATCCCGTTGGATATTACACTCGGAAAAGGAGTGATAATAGATGACGGGGTAAAATTAAATTACGGGCTGGAGTTAAAGAGAAATGTTGATGTAAGGGGGAATGTCCGCTTCGGTAAAAATGTAACCGTGTGGCAGAACGTACACCTGTCCACTTTTCAAGAGCAGAGTTTTAAAATTGGTAATAATGTCGAAATTCTCTGGGGAGATATAATTAAAGGAAATATTGCTATCGGAGATAATTCCAGGATAGAATCAAGCGTAAATATGACAGGCAGTGATGAATATCCTGTTAAGATTGGAAAGAAGGTATTGATTAAAGGAACAAGCTATGTTTTCGGTTCAAGAATCGAGGACGGAACACACATCGAACACAGCGTGTTGATTAAAAAGAAAATCGGTGCAGGCAAAAAAATCAAATTTTACATCCCTGCACCTGAGGGAACAGAGGTAATTACGGATCTAAAATAATAAAGCTTCCCAAGCTCTGAAGAGCTGCAGAAAGGTAAGTTAAAACAATTATTACAAGAGCTTGTCTAATTGTATTCTACGGCTAATCTATCAACCTTTTTCGTTTCTGACATATTTAAGATTATTAAACATTATCGCCCCGCATCATAAATGAAACAGCTAATAAAAAGCAAAATAGAATATTTTACAAATTATCTCAATTCAATTGAAAAGCAGAATGATCCGTTCGCAAAGTATCTTAAATTAAGAAGGTTTAATCAAATTGATCGTTATTCCTGCGGCATCCAATGTGCGTATTCAATTCTGGATTACTATAATTGTCTAACTACAAATGGGGAACTGGATAAATTAATGAATAAAAACGGGACTGACTTTGATGTAATTAAAAACATTTTTCAAGATTATGGTTTGGATATATCTGAAAAGTATGATTCGTCTCTCCTGGATATAAAAAATTTTATAGATAAAGAACTTCCTCTTTTAACAACAATAAACGACACAGAGCATTGGGTTGTAATTTATGGTTACTCATTGAATAAAAAGGGGATCTCCCACCTCTTTATAATGGACCCGGTATTAAAGCGCCTGAAAGCGAAATGGACAGTTGATAAATTTAAAAAACACTGGAGGGAATGGGACGAGCAATGGCTTGCAATTATAAGGGGATAATAAGCTTCAAAATTGTTTAAAATAAAAATGCCCTTCAAAGATCCGAAGGGCATAGAAAGGTAAGTTAGAAAACTTATTCTGCGGACTGCAAAGAATTAAAATGTTTTGTTAATGCTGCTTTTTTTCTGGAAGCATTGTTCAAATGTATAATTCCCTTTACAGCGCTTTTATCTAAAACAGCCACAGCTTCTTTATATAATTTTTCTGCAGTTTCTTTTTCAGTAGCGGCAAGCGCTTTCCTTACAGAGGTCTTAATTTTTGATTCTGCTCTTTTATTAATTTCTCTTCTTCGTTCCGTTGTACGTATTCTTTTCTTTGCTGATTTGTGACTTGCCATTTAGAAAACCTTCAAATAGAGTTAAAAAATAGACTATAAATATATGTATTCGGATATTTGATGTCAAATATTAGTTTGCTAATTTAAAAGGCTAAATCCTCCGGAAAGTGGAAAAAACTACAAATTTGTCAAAAAATGCTCAAAGTAAACGAAATATATCACTCAATTCAGGGAGAAAGTACAAAAGCCGGCATGCCGTGCGTTTTTGTAAGGTTAACTTACTGTAATTTGCGCTGTACCTATTGTGATACGGAATATGCATTTTACGATGGGAAGGATATTACAGTTCAGGAAATTTTGGAGGAAGTTGCAAAATTTGATTGTAACCTGGTTGAAGTTACAGGCGGTGAACCGCTGGTCCAGGATGAATGTCTTGAGTTGATGAAAAAGCTGGGTGAAAAAGGGTATGAGGTTTTACTGGAGACCGGGGGAAGCCTTCCGATAAAAGATATTGATAGCAAAGTTAAAGTGATTATGGATTTGAAATGTCCTTCCAGCGCTATGGAAAAGAAAAATCTTTATGAAAACATTGAATTTTTAAAGCCGATGGATGAAGTTAAATTTGTAATAGGAACGCGCGAAGATTATAAATGGACAAAGGAAATCATTAGCAAATATGATCTTATAAATAAATGTGAAATATTATTTTCTGTAGTTTTCGGGCAACTCAAACCGCTTACGCTTGTAAACTGGGTGCTCGAAGATAAATTAAAAGTCAGGTTCCAGCTTCAAATGCATAAATTTATCTGGGATCCATCAGAGAAAGGTGTATAATGAAAATTGCAAAAGAGTTTAACTGGGAAATGGGACACAGACTCCCTGAACATTTCGGGAAATGTAAAAATATTCACGGGCATTCCTACAAAATGATGGTTGAACTTGAAGGTGATCTGGATGAAAACGGAATGGTTATGGACTATTACGATCTCAAAAAAATAATCAATCCGATTATTGAAAATCTTGATCACGCTTTTATGGTCAACGAAAACGATAAACCCGTGGTAGAATTTCTAGAGAACATAAAATCAAAAAAAGTAATCGTTAAATTTGATTCGACCGTAGAGAACATCACCAGGTATTTCCTTAATACTATCAGCAGAAGTGATCTTCCCGAAAATATCAAAAAGCTAAAAGTAAGAGTCTGTGAAACTCCCGATGATTATGCAGAGGAAGAGACCGAACTGCCGGTTAAGCAAGAGAACAGGATTACTTAAGACTAAAAATTAGTCAGGGATTCGCTCCTCCCCCGGACGAATTATAAAATGGTAGGCTTGTAATTAATTATTTTTGCTTTAACATTTTTTTCAGGTTTTGGACTTCATCCCTTAGCGCAGCCGCTTTTTCAAAGTCAAGATCTTTTGCCGCATTGTGCATTTCAACAGTAAGTTGCTCAATAAGATCTTTTTTCTGATCAGGCTCCATATATTTTAGAATAGGCTCTGCAACTTTTGAAAAGGTGAAGGATTCTTTTTCTTCTTTTTTTCTAATATCTGCTATTGAAGTTGAATTCATTATTTCTTCCATAGTTTTAAGAATTGTCTGCGGCGTTATTCCGTGTTCTTTATTGTACTTTGTTTGAAGAATTCTTCTTCTTGCGGTTTCATCGATTGTCTTTTGCATCGAATTAGTAATTCTGTCAGCGTACATAATAACTTTGCCATTTACGTTTCGCGCAGTTCTGCCGGCAGTCTGCATAAGCGATCTCTCACTTCTCAGGAACCCTTCCTTGTCGGCATCGATAATTGCCACGAGCGAAACTTCCGGCAGATCTAATCCTTCTCTCAACAGGTTTACTCCAACCAGTACATCAAAATCTCCGAGACGCAGATCACGTAAAATCTCAACTCTTTCAAGGGAATCAACATCGCTGTGGATGTAGCGGACAAGTATTCCTATTTTATCAAGGTAGTCTGTCAGGTCTTCTGCCATTTTTTTTGTCAGAGTTGTAACGAGCACTCTTTCTTTTCTCTTTGATCGATCTCTTATTTCACCTATTAAATCATCTATCTGGCCTTTTATGGGCCTGACTTCAATTGGCGGGTCGAGCAGACCGGTTGGACGAATAATTTGTTCTACAACAACTCCATCTGATTTCTCGAGTTCATAATCTGCCGGAGTAGCACTGATAAATATTACCTGGTTTAGCATCTTTTCGAATTCTTCAAATTTCATCGGACGGTTATCAAGTGCAGAAGGGAGCCTGAAACCATATTCAATCAGGGTTTCTTTTCTTTTCCGATCCCCGGCATGCATAGCCCGGAGCTGGGGAATTGTTACGTGTGACTCATCAATAATCACAAGGAAATCTTTAGGGAAATAATCCATCAGGTTAAAAGGACGCGAACCCGGTTCTCTTCCATCCATGTGGCGGGAATAGTTTTCTATACCGGAACAATATCCGATTTCCTTCATCATTTCTATATCAAACTTTGTGCGCTGTTCAATTCTTTGTGCTTCAAGATATTTTTCTTCAGAACGGAAATATTTTAACCTGTCTTCCAGCTCTTCTTCAATACTGTAAATTGCTTTCTGAACTTTATCACGATCAGTTACAAAATACTTAGCCGGGTAAATCGGGGTAGAATCAATTTCCTGCAGAACTTCGCCAGTGATAGAATCAATAATTGACATTTTTTCGATTTCATCATCCCAGAACTCCAATCGCACGGCTTCCTCATACTGGTATGCCGGAATTATTTCAATAACATCGCCCCTTGCCCGGAAAGTGCCGCGACTGAAATCATGATCATTCCGCACAAAATGAATATCAATTAATTCACGGAGGAGTTTTTTCCTTTCAATTTTCTGGCCTTTTTTCAGAAAGATTATCTGGTCTGCATAATCCTGCGGTGCACCAATTCCATAAATACAGCTGACGCTGGCGACAACAATTACATTGCTTCTTCCTTCAATCAATGCGGTTGTTGCTTTTAATCTTAAACGATCTATTTCTTCATTTATTGAAAAATCTTTTTCGATAAATAAATCGCTTGAGACAACATAGGCTTCAGGCTGATAATAATCGTAATAGCTGATGAAAAACTCGCACGAATCTTTTGGGAAAAAAGAAGTGAACTCTGAATAAAGCTGTGCTGCCAGAGTTTTGTTGTGCGAAATTATCAGAGTCGGTTTGTTAATTTCTTTTATCACATTAGAAATCGTAAAGGTTTTTCCGCTTCCTGTAACTCCGAGCAGTGTCTGGAACTTATCGCCGCGTTTAACTCCGTTCACCAATTCTTCAATAGCTTTTGGCTGATCACCCGCAGGTTTGTAATTTGAAACTAATTCGAATTTATCCATATAAAATTAATCTATTTCTATTCCTGTTGCGTGAAAATGATCTGTGTGCAGATGTCCGGTTAAAATAACTTCCTGTGCTGACTGTAAATTTTCAGTGATCGGTGCCTGGACAGGATATTGTACTCCGCTCTTATCAGCTGCGTAGAAAGTTACGGTCCCGTTCTGGTCGTCAAAATTAAATCCTTTTTCGTGAATAATTCTTACATGGATTTCCTTATTTGCACTGTTGTTCGTATCAAAAGTTGTAAAAGAACCGAGTCCTTTATCGGAAAAATAAAATGTGTACATTAAGGAAATCAGGATAATAAGTAAAAAAGGGATTGTCAGTTTTTTAAGAAAGTTCATAGAAGCATCCTTTTTAGTTTTACATCTGATCGGGTAATTTACTAATTTTTAATCCAAGTGTTCAACACATTTAGATGTTCACCACGTAACTATTTTGAGTAAAAACTATGAAAAATAATAAAACCTGGATAATTGCAGGCGGAATTTTAGGCTTTCTGGGGGTCGCTTTAGGCGCTTTCGGAGCGCATGGACTTAAAGATTATTTAACACCCGAAATGCTGGAAGTTTATAAAACAGGTGTTCTTTACCAGTTGGTACATTCAGTTGTGATTTTATCTATTGGATTTTACGGCGATAATAATTTCAGAATTGCAGCACTGTTTTTTACACTGGGAGTAATTCTGTTTTCGTTCTCACTTTATTTATACGCACTTACTTACACAGTAGCCTTTGCGATTATAACTCCATTCGGCGGAGTGTGTCTTTTAATTGGCTGGATAATGATAGTTGTGAAAGCTGTGAAGAATAAATAATGAACTATTTGACCGCTACGCGGTCACTGTGTGTTTTGTCTTTGTTATTCTACAAACATTCGATGGCTACGCCATCTTGTGATAATTTTAATTAGCATATAATTTTTCCTGTATTATTCCAGATCAAAAACATATTTCTGATCATATTCAACACCATATTTATTTAGAAACTTTAAGTATTCTTCTTTAAATGAATGAGTTTTGTGATGCTCTTCTTGTTCCTTGATATATTTAAAAACCTGTGCAATTTGTGATTTGCTGTATGAAAATACTCCGAAACCATCCTGCCATTTAAATGTTTGTCTTGTCCATTTATTATCATTAATTAATTTATTAGTTGAAACCTTAATATCCTTTACCAGGTCTGAAATACTGATTTGGGGATTTAAGCCTGCCAGAATATGAATATGATCGGGCATAGAATTAATTATAATAGTTTTGCAGTTCTTCCCGGTTATTACTCCATTAATGTACTTATGTAATTCTTCTTTTTTGTTCTTTGGAATAAGGCTGGCACGATGTTTTACAGAAAACACGATGTGGACAAAAACCTGGTGATAGGTGTTTGCCATTATGGCTCCTCATTTTAATGAAAAATACAGTGTGTTATTTTTAAGAATATGCAAAATATTATTAAAAAATGCACTTACCTGATGGCTAGCCAACAAACAAAAAATATGATTTATATTTAATGGAATTTTTATTAATGTGAGAGAACCGCCTGGCGGTTCAAAGTTTGTAGTAAGGAGAAATAACAAGGTATCAACCGCGTAGCGGTTGAAATTATTTCACAACTCTCAGTTTGAAGTAAACTTCTTCCGGTGAGAATATTCCGGCGAAGAATCTTTCGTACATGACCGGCTCTATATTTACAATAAAATCCATCCATTTTAGCGCGGCAAAATGAGAGGTGATAAATCTTTTCTCAAGAATCTCAAAAGTTGCTTTACCTTCGTAATTTGTCCGGTGATTCAATTTCCATTTTTCATAAAATTTTAATTTCCTGTTTTCGATGTATTCATAATTATCGAATGTTCTGATTGAAAAAGGAATTTTATGATCCGGCTCGCCAAAATATTTTGTGTTTAAAAAGAAAGGGGCGTAAACAATAATTTTCCCATCTGGTTTTGAAATCCTGTACAATTCGGTTACAGTTTTGTGGAAACTATCGAGATGTTCCAATATGTGTGAAGCATAAATTTCATCGAAAGTATTGTCTTCAAATGGATAGGGGAATGTGTTTATATCGTGAATCTGGTTTCCGCCGTAATTCACAATATCCAGGTTTACATATCCTTCTTTTAAATCTTTTCCGCAGCCGATATTTAGTTTTTTCATAGATAACAGAAACTTGTTGGGTAATAGCCCAAGTCCTCCTTTTCCCATGAGAGGGCTATGAGGAAATGAGAATGAATGGACAAATTTAACAAAAAATCACATTCCAAGCCGTTTAAAATAAAAAACCCCGGTTTTGAAGCCGGGGTTTATCACTAATAATAGGATTATTTTATTTAAGAGCCACCACTGGGTAGTTTACTCCCTTGAGGCTGATTTGTTCCACCTTAACTTTAATTACACCTCTGTGCATCATTCCTAAAGCTAAAGCTGACGCTTTTGATAAATCAAGATTTCTGCCCGGTATATAAGGTCCACGGTCGTTTATTCTTACAATAACGGACTTACTATTTTTTAAATTAGTTATTTTCAATAATGTGCCAAATTTTAACTTTTTATTTGCCGCGGTGAATGCCATCTGGTCATAAATTTCACCATTTGCGGTTAATTTTCCGTGAAATCTAGGACCATACCATGAAGCAACCATTGTTCCTTTTTCGGTATAATCCACTAAAGATTCATTTATAGTATTCTCTGCGTCATTAACGGAAGATATCTCATTGTTTGCCGGGTTTGAGGTAGTACTGGTTTCCTCATTTACTACAAGGGTAAACCCTACCAACGTAACCATCACAAAAATGATAAATATTTTGGTTAATGATTTCAAATGTGCACCTCTCTGATTATGACTAAAATTTTATACTTTAAAATTAGTTTCATCTTATAGTATTATCAATGTAATGTGATGTCCGGGGGGCCTAATTGGTTGCAGGCAAATATTCGACTTTTTCGGTTTTTTGGTCGGGAGCGTGGAGATAAGCCTGTAGAGACGGGGTGAAACCCGTCTCTACGAAAATGTTATTTTGAAGGGATATATTTTTCGAACCATTCTGTGGCTCTTTCTACTACATTAATATAGTCGTTTGGTTTTCTCCTGAGTCCGTGACCTTCGCCCGGGTAGACCACGAATTTCACCGGTACATTCCTGGTATGCAGGGCCTGGTACATTTCACGGGAATTTGACAGGTTGGTGTAAACATCACTATCTCCGTGAAGTATCAACGTTGGTGTAGTAATGTTCTGTGCATAAAATGCAGGAGATCTGCTGACGTACTGGTTGTTCATATCAATTGGTTTTTCCCAGTAATAATAGCCAAGGTACATTTTTTCCCAGCTCGGTTGCCAGGAATTGCTCCAGTCTGTAAATAAACTAAACAGTCCGTACATAGAAACTGCCGCTTTAAACCTGTTGTTTTGTGAGATAATCCAGTTAGTAAGATAACCGCCGTAGCTTCCGCCGGTAACTCCCATTTTATTTGTATCAACAAATCCTTTTGAAATTATGTAATTAACCCCATCCATAATATCCCTGTAATCGCCGCCGCCAAGATCGTATCGGTTTGCCTGTGAAAAGGCATCAGAGTATCCATCGCTTCCTCTCGGGTTTGGTGCGAAAACAAGATAACCTTTATCAGTCCAGATCCTCGTTCCGTATGTTTGTAAAAAAGTATTTTTAAAAGAACCATA
>Ga0210095_1000170_pt1 | contig 20080 bp, 13 predicted proteins | sample China_Galinas_PW_FD_184861 | JGI IMG/M metagenome (GOLD analysis project Ga0210095, IMG submission 184861) | Wetland microbial communities from San Francisco Bay, California, USA, that impact long-term carbon sequestration - China_Galinas_PWA_D1... | ecosystem: Environmental > Aquatic > Marine >...
GTCAGGACCTATATTGCGTCCCGCAAGGGCGAAGATTGCACGGCTGCTGCGGCGCGCCTTTGCCGTTATGGAGAATGCATCGGAGTCCGGGCGGACCTGGCGACTCGCGACGGCATCGACCGTCTCGCAGCAGAATTGCGGGACAAACTGTCAGGGCTGGATATCCTCGTCAACAACGCGGGATCGACCTGGGGTGACGAGATCGACGTCTACCCCGAATCGGGCTGGGACAAGGTCATGACCATCAACGTCAAGACCCCGTTTTACCTGACACAGGCCCTATTGCCACTGCTCGAGGCGTCTGCCTCTCCCGATGACCCGGCCCGCGTCATCATCATCGGGTCGGTGGACGGGATCCACGTCAGTTCGTTACCGACATTCGCCTACGGACCGAGCAAGGCGGCAGCCCATCACCTGGCCCGGACTCTTGCGGCGCATCTCGCCGCCAGGTACATCACCGTGAACGCGATCGCTCCCGGACTGTTTCCGAGCAAGATGACGGCAGCGACAATCGAAAAAAACGGCGACCGAATCGTACAGGCAACGCCACTCAAACGCATGGGCCGCCCCGACGACATGGCCGGAGTGGCGATCTATCTCGCTTCGCGTGCCGGAAGCTTCGTAACGGGCACGATCATACCGGTCGATGGCGGGATTACCGGAGCCACAGGTGCGCTTTAGCCCCTGTTCCCGTCTGCAACGAGTCCGGCAGGGTCCTGCCCCGATCCAGTGGCGCAGGGCGGAACCGGCTGTGAGGTTCCGATAGCTTCCACAGCGAGCCTGTAACGTGGCAACATAGCAGGTCGATGGCGTTGGTCGATTTCGGCAGTTGATCTTGCCGAGTTTCATCAAATGGGCGAAATGGGAGCGGAAGACCGCAGACTATTGATCGTCGAGGACGATCCTGGCCTCCTCAGCCAGCTCAAATGGTGCTTCGAGGATTACGAGGTCTTCACCGCCGAGGACCGCGCCAGTGCGATCGCCGAGCTGCGCCGGCACGAGCCGGCCGTCGTCCTCCAGGATCTCGGCCTGCCGCCCAGGCCCGAAGGCGTCGAGGAAGGCCTGCTGACGCTCGGCGAGATCCTCAAGCTGGCGCCGCACACGAAAGTCATCGTCGTCACGGGCAACGGCGACCAGGAGAACGCGCTGACTGCTGTCGGCCAGGGCGCCTACGACTTCTACGAGAAGCCCGTCGACACCGACACGCTCAAGCTACTCGTCGACAGGGCGTTCAACATCGCCGAGCTCGAATCGGAGAACCGTCGCCTGCAGCTGCAGGTCAACGGATCACCGCTCGACGGCATCGTCGCGGCCAGCGAGGTCATGCTCTCCGTGTGCCGCATGATAGAGAAGGTCGCGCCGACCGACGTGACGACGTTTCTGCTCGGCGAGAGCGGCACCGGCAAGGAGCTGCTGGCGCGCGCGCTGCATCGGCTGAGCCCGCGGAGCGAACACAACTTTGTCGCCATCAATTGCGCGGCGATCCCCGAGAACCTGCTTGAGTCGGAGCTGTTCGGCCACGAGAAGGGCGCGTTCACCGGCGCACACAAGCAGACGCTCGGCAAGATCGAGCTTGCCAACGGCGGCACGCTGTTCCTCGACGAGATCGGCGACATGCCGCTCGCATTGCAGGCCAAGATGCTGCGCTTCCTGCAGGAGCGGGTCATCGAGCGGGTCGGCGGTCGCGAAGAGATCTCCGTCGACGTGCGTGTGGTGTGCGCGACCAACCAGAAGCCGGAGGACCTCATCCGCGAAGGCGCGTTCCGGGAGGACCTTTACTACCGCGTCAGCGAGATCACGATCAACATCCCGCCGTTCCGCGAGCGCGAGGAGGGCCGCCTTCTGCTCGCGCGCACGCTGCTGCAGAAGTGCTGCAAGCAGCAGGGACGCTCGCTCAACGGCTTCTCCGAGGATGCGATCCGGGCGATCGAGACCTATTCCTGGCCGGGCAACGTCCGCGAACTCGAGAACAAGATCAAGGGTGCCGTCATCATGGCCGACGGCAAACTCGTCACTGCGGCGGACCTCGGAATCAAGCCGACGGACGCCGTCGAGGAGTCGCTCAACCTGCGCGAGGTGCGTCAGGACGCCGAATCGAGGGCCATCCGCGTCGCGCTGAGCAGAAGCTACGGCAATATCTCGAAGGCCGCCGAACTGCTCGGCATCACGCGGCCGACGCTGTACGATCTGCTGAACAAGTACGGCCTGTCGGCCGACGGGTACACCAAGAAGAACGTGGCGTCCTGAACTTCGTGGATTGCTTCACCCTGCGGGTTCGCAATGACCACTGAGGCTCCGTCATTGCGAGGAGCGAAGCGACGAAGCAATCCATATTGCTTCGTCGCCCGCGTGAATCGCTGCGACAGCTATTACTGGAAGTTCACCGTGAACGATCCCGTGATCGTACGCGGCGGACCGTAGAACCCGATGACGGAATTGTCGACCGCGCCGAATTCGTAGGACGCGACGATGTATTCCTTGTCGGCGAGGTTGCGGCCATAGAGCGCCGCCTCGTAGCGGCCGTTGTCGGACGTCCAGACCAGGCTCAGGTCGACCAGCGAGAAGGCCTGCTGATCCACGAGCGGATCCGGGATCTCGAACTGGTACGAGTCGCCCTTGTAGGAGACCGATCCGATCATGGCCAGCGAGCCGGAACCCAGCGGCGTCTCGTAGCGCAGCGTCAGGTTGGCGGTCTTGTCCGGCGTGTTCTGGAATTCGCGTTGATTCGAGATATCCACGAGGATCGGCTCGCCGGTGTTCGGATCCGTGGAAGCCTGCAGCCATTCCGTGTAGTCGGCATTGATCAGTCCGAGCGAAAACGTCGCCGAGAAGTTGTCGGTGAACCGGGCCGCTGCCTCGACCTCCAGGCCGTCGACATTGGCTTTGCCGGCGTTGGTGACCTTGCCCGCGAAACCGTCGACGACGCCGTCGCCGTTGGTATCCAGGAGGATCGAACCCGGGACCTGCACATCCGTGTAGTCCATCGTGAACGCGGCGATGTTGGTCGTGAATCTGCCTTCGGCCCAGACCGACTTGGCGCCGACTTCGATCTGCTTGACCGTCTCCGGCGCGAAGCCCTGGCGTACTTCCGGGATGTTGTAGGCGCCGCGCGGATCGAAGCCGCCGCCCTTGAAGCCTTCACTGTAGGAGACGTAGAGGTTTTGGTCGTCGCTCGGGCTGTAGGAGAGGCTCACGCGTGGCGTGAACTTGCTGTCCGTGCGCTTGCCGTTGAATTCCGGCACGCCCTCGCTCGGAACGGTGATGGATATGGCGCCGTCGTTCCCGAAGTAGGGCGAACCGAGACCGAGATAGGTCTCGCGGTAGACGCGCGCGGTACGCTCGTCGTCAGTGTAACGGCCACCGACGGACAGGCTCCACTGGTCGTTGAGGTCGTAGGTCACGTCGAAGAACGGCGCCCAGGCCCTGGTGTCGTAATCGCCGAGCGTGAACGCGGTCGCGCCGCTCGCCCCGAGAACGACGTCGAAGGCGTCGAATGCGTTGGCGTCAAGGTAGTAGAGCCCGAAGACACCCGTCAGCGGGCCGCTCGAGTACGTCAACTGGAATTCCTGGCTGAACTGCGAGTTGTCGTACACGACCGGTGCGTCGAATTCGTCGATCGGCAGGTTGTCGAAGTCGATCCAGCTCTCGCTGTGGTCGGACCGTTTCGACGTGATCGACTTCAGTTCCAACGCGTCCGAGATGGCCCACTTGACCAGCAGGCCGACGCCGCCCTGCGTCACCTGGGGGTCGAGGCCGCCCCTCGACGACGGGTAGGTCGAGATGCCGGCGCGCGTATCGAACGGGTTGCTGAGCACGGGATAGACGTCGCCCGTCAAGGGATCGGTGGTCGCGCTCGGCAGCATCCGCGAGCCCTGGCGCGGCGTGGAGTCGTCGACGCTGTAGTCGCCGTACAGGCGCACGAACACGTCGGACGATGGCTCCCACTCGGCGCTGAGTCGATAGCCGATGATGTCCTTGTCGGCGTTGTCTTCGCCCGTGAACCGGTTCTTGCCCCAGCCGTCGTGATTAAAGGTCGCGACGGTGCCGCCGATCCGGAACGTATCGCTGATCGGAAGGCTCCCGGTCAGGATGAGGTCGGCCTGGCTGTAGTCGCCGACGTTCGCCTTGATGCTGAGTTCCTTCTCGGTGGACAGGCGTTTGGTCACGTAGCGCACGGCGCCGCCGATCGTGTTGCGGCCGTACAGCGTGCCCTGCGGGCCGCGGAGGATCTCGATGCGCTCGACGTCGTAGACGTCGAACACGGTGGCCTGCGGACGGGCGAGGTAGACGTCGTCCAGGTAGATGCCGACGCCGCCTTCCCAGCCCGCGACCGGGTCCTGCTGGCCGATGCCGCGGATGTACGCCGTCAGGGTCGTATTCGTGGCCCGGGACACCTCGAGGTTGACGTTGGGCGTGTAATTGCTGAGCGCCGTTACATCGACCACGCCGAACTCATCGAGGGTCTTGCCGGTGTAGGCGGATACCGCGATGGGCACGTCCTGCAGCGATTCCTCACGGCGCCGGGCGGTGACCGTGATCTCCTCGAGCGGTTTGTCGGCCGCCTTGCTCTGCGCGATGGCAGGGCCGGGTAGTATGAACGTGACGAGAGCCGCGGCCGTGCTCAGCAGGGCCGAACGAGCCGTCCAGTTGAGAAAAGTGCTCATGATTGTCCCCCGGTTGGGCCCCGCACGGGCCCCGATCTTCAACGAATGTTCAACGAACGTTCGACCGAGCCTAATTCAACGTCCGTTGAAATGCAACCGCGCCGGAGGATGCCGGGTGCGCGGGGTTACTTACGGCACAGGCGCTCGAAGCCGGCCGCCAGGAAGCGCGGCATGCGCTCGTTGATGCTGTCCATGTCGCGGGAATGGACAACGCCGCCCGACAGGTTGTCGATGCGGCCGGTCTCGGCGAAGGTGAGCGTCAGCGCGCCGGACAGGAAGTGATAGCTCCAGTACAGGTCGCGCTCGTCGCAGTCGGGCAGCGCTCTGCGCAGCGCCTCCAGGAAGCGCCGGACGAGCGGGTCGAAGTACCGCGTCATGAGCTCGCCGCCCCATTCGAACGAGTTGTTGATCTGTGCGACGAGCTGGAAGTAGTGCGCCCATTCCTCGTGTTCGCGGGCCAGCAGGTCGAGCAGCGGGTGCGTGAATGCGTCGATGATCTCCTCGACGGTCGGTGCGTCGTCGGGATGGCGCTCCTCGACCGCCTCGAGGGCCTTGAGCCGGATGTCGTTCAGGATTTCGGCACGGCGCAGCATGACGTTGTCGAACAGGTCCCGCTTCGACTTGAAATGGTAATAGGCGAGCGATACGTCGGCGTCGGCCTTCGCCATGATCTGCCGCACCGACACGCCGTCGAAACCTTTACGCGCGAACAGCTCCTCCGCGGCATCCAGGATGCGGTCGCGGGTGTCCGTCCTCTGCCGGGTATCCCGTTTCTTTCGGGCCTGTGCCATGGCTTTGCCGTCCTCGTTGTGGCGCTTGGCGGGAGACACGGTGATGCTGCCAGCGCCACCGTTGAATTTCAACAATCGTTCAACTACTATTCAACGCTCGTTGAAATAGTGCACCTGCCCCGGACCGACCGGCGCGCAAGGGCTGAAGGGGGGATTCTATGGCGTGGTTCTCGCCGAAACCGCTGACGGTGCCGGAAATCATCGGGCTGAACGCGGCATCGCTCGGCAACAAGGTCGCCGTGATCGTGGATGACCTGGCGGTGAGCTGGCGCGAGTTCGGTGACGGCACGGCGCGCATCGCAAACGCGATGCTCGACGCCGGCATGAGACCGGGCGAGCGCGTCGTCATCCTGATGAACAACAGCTACGAGATGGCCGAGGCGATGTTCGGGGTCACCCGGGCCGGACTCTGCGCCGTGCCCCTCAATTGCTCGATCACCAATGACGCCGTCGCCGGCATGATCGCCGACAGCGACGCCAAAGCCGTGATCGCCTCGGACGAGCACATCGCTCGCATCCAAGGTTTGCGGGAGCGGCTGCCTGCCGCGACGCGCGAACGCCTGATCGGCCTCGGTGCGGCCGGGGAGGGCTGGCAGTCTTACCATGCCTTGCGCGATGCCGCGGAGCCGACACCGCCGGTCGTGGCGATCCTGCCCGAGGACGAATGCAACATCATCTACAGCTCGGGGACCACCGGCCTGCCCAAGGGTATCGTCCACGATCATGCCGGCCGCGAGGCCTGGGGTTCGGACATGGCGGTCGCGCTGCGCTATCACTCGGGTGCGCGCACGCTGATCAACCTCGGTCTGTTCTCCAACATCAGCTGGGTGGCGATCCTCGCGACCTTCTTCGCCGGCGGCACGGTCGTGGTTCAGCGCCGCTTCGACGTGCGTGGCTGCCTCGAGATCATCGATCGACAGCGGATCACGCACACGGTCATGGTGCCGCTGCAGTTCCAGAAGCTGCTCGAGTGCGACGACTTCGACACCTACGACCTGTCGAGCCTCGATGCCTATATGTGCTGCGGTTCGCCGCTCGCAGTCGAACTCAAGCGTGCGATCGTCGAGCGCATGCCCGGCGATTTCATCGAACTCTACGGCCTGACCGAGGGACTCGTGACGATCCTGTCGCCCGAGGACATGCTCGAGAAGATCGGCTCGGTCGGGCGGGCGTGCCCGGGTCAGCGGCTCGCAATCGTCGGTGAGGACGGCAACGTCGTGCCGCCGGGAGAGCCCGGAGAGATCGTCGGCGAGAGCCGGTTCATGATGGCCGGCTATCACGCCAACGACGAGGCTAACGCCGAGGCGACCTGGCGCCATCCGTCCGGCGCGAAGTGGCTGCGCACCGGCGACATCGGCCTGCTCGACGACGACGGCTTTCTGTTCCTGGTCGACCGCAAGAAGGACCTGATCATCTCGGGCGGCCAGAACATCTATCCGGCTGACATCGAGGCCGTGATCATCCGGCACGACGCCGTCAGCGAAGTCGCCGTCGTCGGCATTCCGCACGCGAAGTGGGGCGAGACGCCGCTCGCGGTCGTGGTGCGCGCGGGCGGGGTGGAAATCGATGCCGAAGTGCTGAGAGCATGGGCCAACGGCCGGCTGGGCAGGCAGCAGCGGATCGCCGGCGTCGTGTTCCTCGACGAACTGCCGCGCAATCCGAACGGCAAGGTGTTGAAACGCGAACTGCGCAAGCAGTATGAAGGGATCGAGGTCTAGGTCATGAAACATCCGGCGAACGCGCACTTCTTCAAGAGCAGCGACGGGCTGAACCTCTACTATCGAGACTTCGGCGGCCAGCAGGAAGGCACGCCGGTCATCTGTCTGCCAGGGCTCACCCGCAACAGCCGCGATTTCGAGGATCTTGCGGTGCGCCTCGCCGAGCGCCGGCGCATGCTGACCATCGACTTCCGCGGCCGCGGATTCTCGGACCACGACCCGGATTGGCAGAACTATCATGCGGGCACGTATATCGCCGACGTCTGGACCCTGCTGGATCTGTTGAACGTCGAGCGTGTCATCGTTGTGGGCACGTCTCTCGGCGGGCTCTGCTCGATGGCAATGGCTGCGATGCGCGCAGATCGCGTGGCCGGTGTCGTTATCAACGACATCGGCCCGGAGATCGACCCGGTCGGGCTCGCGCGCGTGCAGCAGTATACGGGCCGGCTGGACCCCGTCGCCGACTGGGACGGGGCGGTCGCGCAGGCGAAAGACGTGTACGGAAAATGGTTGCCTGGCTTGTCCGAGGAAGACTGGCGCAAGATGGCGTGGCGCGCATACCGCGAAGACGACAATGGCACGCCGCGCCTCGACATGGATCCGAACATTGGCCGCGCTATCCGCGAAGTCGGCGCGCAGAAGGGCGATCCATGGGCGCTGTTCGATGCGCTCGCGCCGATCCCGACCGTGCTGATCTGGGGTGTCCTGTCGGACGTGCTAAACAGGGAGATCGTCGACAAGATGACGGCGCGCAAGCCGGACCTCGTTGTGGCGCCGGTGCCGAACCGCGGCCACGCGCCGCTGCTCGACGAGCCCGAATGCGTCGCGGCGATCGACGCGCTGCTGGACCGGGTGCCGTGATACGCGGCATCGCGCTGACAGTCGTTACGCTCCTGCTTGCCGCCTGCGGCGGCGCCGAGGCGCCGGCGCCGCAGGGGCCGCACTATCTGATCGATCCCGATCGCATCACGGTGTCCGGCATCTCGTCCGGCGCCTACATGGCCGGGCAGCTGCACGTTGCGCATTCGGCCCTCTTCCACGGCGCCGGCCTCATTGCCGGCGGGCCATTCTATTGTGCCCGCGGCTCGGTCATGAACGGCGTCGGCATCTGTGTGAAGGGCGGCGACATTCCCGTCGGCGAGCTGCTGGCGGACACGCGGGCGATGGCCGACGCCGGCAAGCTCGACACGCTCGCCAATCTGCGCGACGACAATGTCTGGCTCTTCCACGGCAAGCGGGACGCGCTGGTCAGTGCCGAGGTGACGGCCGCGGCCAATACGTTCTACGGGGCGTTGATCGACGTGGGCCGAATCACCTTCGTCGACGGGATCGAGGCGGCCCACGGCATGCCGACGCTCGACAGCGGCAGGCCCTGCGCGGAGTTCGGGCCGCCGTTCATCCAGGCCTGCGAATACGATGCGGCCGGAGCTGTGCTGACGGCGCTGTACGGCCCGCTTGCCCCGCGCGTGTCCGCGATCGGATCCTTGCAACCGGTGACCCAGCCCGGCGGTGCCGCCGCGGGGATGGCCGGGGAGGGCCTGGTCTACGTGCCGGAGTCCTGTGCCGGCGGCACAAGCTGCGGCATCCACGTCGTGCTGCACGGCTGCTCGCAGTCCGTCGAATACGTCGGCGACGCCTTCGCGCGCGGCGCGGGCTACAATGAATGGGCCGAGAGCAATCGTCTGATCGTGCTGTATCCGCAGGTCGCCAGCAGCAAGATCGCGCCGATGAATCCCTACGGGTGTTGGGACTGGTGGGGCTATACCGGCGACGACTACGCGACCCGGGAGGGTCCGCAGATCGAGGTCATCATGGCGATGCTCGACGCGCTGGGCGGAACGGCGCATTGATCTTCGCCTGGACGCTGTTTATCGCCTACCTCGCCGGCACGGCGTGGCTGGGCTGGCTGGGGTACCGCAGGACCACGGGCTTCGGGACCTTCGCGGTCGGAAACCGTGCGATGAATCCATTCGTCGTCGGTGTGATCCTGGCGGCGAGCGTTTCATCCGCCTCGACGTTCATCATCAACCCGGGCTTCGTGTTCGTCGACGGCTTCAGTGCCTACTTCCATATGGTGATCGCCGTCGGCATCAGTTTCATCACGATGCTCTCAATCCTCTCGTTCCGGTTCCGCCGCATCGGCGCGGACAGCCAGGCGCTGACGTTGCCGGACTGGATCGGCAAGCGCTACGAGTCCGCGGGCTTCGCGCTTTTCTTCGCGATCCTGAACCTGCTGTCATTCGCGTTCGTCGTGTTGCTGGTCGGCGGCATCTCCATCGTCATGCAGTCGTTGCTCGGCGTCTCGAACACGGTCGCGCTCGTCATCACGCTGGTGTTCGTGACCGGTTACGTGTTCATCGGCGGCACGTACGCACACGTCTTGACCAACCTCCTGCAGGGGGGGCTGATGATTGTCGTCACCGTGCTGGTGCTCGGATCGTGCATCTGGGTAGCGCTGCATCAGCACGGATCGGTTATCGATGGCCTGCGCGCCATCGACGCGGACCTGGTGGCGCCGGTCAATAGTGACGGCGCCCTGTTCAACGACGTGTTCTCGATCTACGCCGCCGGATTCGTGATTGGCGCGATCCTCGTGTGCCAGCCGCACATCCTGACCAAGGCGCTGTACGTCAAAGACGACCGTTCGGTGAGGATTTACCTCCTCGTGTTCGCCGTCGTCTTCATCCTGTTCCAGTTGCTCGGCACCGTCGGTTTCGTCGCGCATTTCGTCGTCCCCGACTCGGCGCTGGTCGATCCGGCGTCCGGCGCGTTCCGCCAGGACCTGGTCATGACGATGTACCTCAAGTCGATCTTCCCGGACGCCGTGTTCACATTCGTCGGTATCGTCCTGCTTGCCGCAGCAATGTCCACGCTGGACGGACTGCTGGTGTCGATCTCCACCATCACGGCGAACGATCTCGTGCTCAACGTCATAGGCGAGCGCCGGCTCGGGATGCTGACCGGCGAACGGCGCATGGCGTTCGCCATGAAAGTGAGCCACATCGTGCTCGTGTTGATCGCGATCGCCGCGTTCCTGATTAACCTGCAGCCGCCCCGGCTGCTCGGCATCTTCGGTCAGACCGGCGTCTACGGGCTGACCGCGGCATCGGCGATCCCGTTGTTGCTCGGCGTGATGTTCCGGCGCCTGCCGCTCGCCCTCGTCTGGACCGGCTCGCTGCTCGCGCTTGTCATTCACTTCGTGCTGTTCTTTGACGGCGCGGAGCTCTTCCCGGGGTCGACGCTGACGTTCGGCAACCCCGGGGTGACGGCGGCTGTCGCGACGCTGTTGACGCTGCCGCCGCTGATCTTCGTCGCGGCCTGGTTGAATTACGAGGGCGCAGTCGCGGCTGGATCGCAGGATCGCGGCTGAAGCCGCTCCTACGGATGTTGATTCGACACCGTGGCCGTATGAGATTCCGTAGGAGCGGCTTCAGCCGCGATCCTGCATGAAAATGCCTACCGCGATTTGAACTGGTCGGGGTTCAGGTCGTGGCGCGCGAGCAGCTTGTAGAAATCGGTGCGGTTGCGCTTCGCCAGGCGCGCGGCCTGGCTGACGTTGCCCTGCGTGATCTGCAGGATCTGCGTCAGGTAATTGCGCGTAAACTCGTCGCGCGCGTCGGAAAAGGATGCGAGCTTGGCGCCGTGCTCGCCGAGCGACTGCTGCACGAGCTCGCCGCTGATCACGGGTGAACGCGACAGCGCCACGTTCTGCCGGACGATGTTGTAGAGCTGGCGGATATTGCCCGGCCATTCCGCCGTAACGAGCATCTCGACGGCTTCCGGCGCGTAGACCTTGCGTTCCTGGCCGGCCTCCCTGGCGATCGACTGCAGGAAACTCGCGACCAGCAGCGGGATGTCTTCACGGCGGTCGTCCAGCGTCGGCAGCTTGATGTTGACGACGTTCAGCCGGTAATAGAGGTCTTCGCGGAAGCGGCCCTCGCGCAGCATCTCCTGCAGGTCGCGGTGGGTCGCCGAGATCACGCGCACGTCCACGGAGATCGCGTCCGTGCTGCCGACGGGCCGCACCTGGTTCTCCTGCAGGACCCGCAGCAGCTTGACCTGCAGGCGCATCGGCATGTCGCCGATCTCGTCGAGCAGCAGTGTGCCGCCCTGGGCCGACTGGAACAGGCCCTTGTGGGAGCGTGTCGCGCCCGTGAAGGCACCTTTCTCGTGACCGAAGAGTTCCGACTCGAGCAGGTTCTCCGCCATGGCGCTGCAGTTGATCGCGACGAACGGGTGGCCGTGCCGCGGGCTCGCATTGTGGATCGCCCTGGCGAGCAGTTCCTTGCCCGTGCCGCTCTCGCCCGTGATGAGGACCCGCGCGTCGGTCGTGGCCACCATCTTCGCCTGCTGCAGGACTTCCCGCATGCCCTGGTTGCGGGTGATGATCTCCGCCGCCCAGCCCTCGTCGACGTCCGTCGAGCCCGACACCTTCAGCGCCTTCTCGACCGTCACCATGAGTTCTTCCTTGTCGATCGGCTTGGTCAGGAAACCGAAGGCGCCGCTCTGCGTCGCGACGACGGCGTCGGGGATCGTGCCGTGGGCCGTGACGATGACGACGCGCAGGCCCGGCGAGCGGGTCTGCAATTCCTTGAGCAGCCCGATGCCGTCCATCTTGTCCATGCGCAGGTCGGTGATGACGAGGTCGGGCGTGAAGCGGTTCAGCGACGCCAGGGCGTCGTGAGCGCTCTCGACGGCCTCGACTTCGTAGCCCTCGGCGCGCAGCCGGATCGACAACAGGCGCAACAGGCCCGGATCGTCGTCGACGAGCAGTATCTTGCCTTTGGATGGCGATTTGGGCGGCATGGGCGAAGGGTAGAGGGATTCGGAGGGGCGGGCAAGGCAGGCAGGATGCTATGGTTCCTGCTCGCGGATCGAGCGTTCGATCGAGGTGATCGCGTCGAGCTTGTCCTGGGCGTCCTGCAGCTCGCGCTTCAGGCGCCGGTTCTCGTCCTCGACGGTCGCGATGCGTTGGTTGACGGCGTCCTCGCGGGTCTGGGCGGCGCGCGAGGTCGAGGCCCTGAGCCTGCGGGCCTCGGAGTTGGTGACGATCTGTTGTTCGACGGAACTGAGGAATACGGTCGCGAGCGAGACCTCGGTCGGCGTCAGTAGTTCGGTCTGTGCGAGCAGCTCGCGGAGCATCGTCTGCGCCTGCTCCGGATTCGATTCCGGGTGTCCCGGCGTCGCGAGCACCAGCGCGTAGCGCAGGTTGGTCCGCGGACTCGGCGTGAGCCGGGATGCGGAACGCGCATCCGCGAAGATCTCGGCCTGTTTCGCCGGGTCGCCGGAAACCAGTTCGTACAGCTCGTGCAGATACTGGTCCGCGTTTTCCGCGTCAGTGACCTTGCTGTCGGCCGCCTTGGGCTTCGGGCCGCCGAGGCTGCCGAAGAAGCTCTTGGTCTGCGCGCAACCGGCGAGACCCAGCACGCCGAGGGCCAGCAGCGCGACGAGCGCCGTGCGCGATGTGAGCGTCTTCTCAGGCACTGGCCGCCATCCTCGAATCGACGACGGCACGCTTCTGCGGGATCTCGATGCGGAAGTGCGCGCCGGAAAACTCGCCCGAGTCGACCAGCGTCACCGAACCCTGGTGCGCCTGGATGCACTCGAGCACGACCGACAGGCCGATGCCCGTGCCGGCGACCTGGCCGCCCTGTTCGCGGCGACCCTGGAAGAACGCATCGAAGATGCGCGGGCTCTCGTCTTCGGGGATGCCCGGGCCGGTGTCGCCGAACTCGATCACGAAGCTCGACGGCGTCTGCCGGGCCCGGATCGTGATCAGGCCGTTGCGCGGAGTGAACTTGACCGCGTTCGACAGCAGGTTGTCGAGGACCGTGCGGATCTTGTCGCTGTCGGCGTTCACGACGATGTCGTCGACATCGAGCCTGATCTGGATCTGGGATGCCTTCAGCGCCAGCCGCTGCGCCTTGACCACCGACATGATGAGCGTGCGCAGCGGGAAGTCGCTCAGCGTGAGCACTTCCGTCTTGGTCTGCCAGGCGCTGAAGCTCAGCAGGTTCTCGATCAATTGCTGCAGCTTGAGGCCGTTCATGCGCAGGATGTCGGTCACTTCGCGCTGCGGCTGGTCCAGGTCGCCGACGGTGCCGTCGAGCAGCAGTTCGGTACCCTCGCGGATGTTGGCGAGCGGCGTCTTCAGTTCGTGCGACATGTGGCGCAGGAACTTGTTCTTCTCCTGGGCGAGCTCCAGCAGGCGCAGGCGCAGCCATTCGAGCTGCTTGCCGAGCCGCTCCAGGTCGCTCGGGCCCTTGACGTCGATGGGCCTGGCGAACCCGCTCTGGCCGAGCTGGCGGATCGCGCCGTCGATCTGCCGGATCGGCTTGGCGACCAGGAAGATGAAGAACAGCACCAGGATCAGCGTCCCCGGCACCAGCGCGCCGACCTGCCAGGCGGAGACCTGCTGCGCGCGGCGCGTGTTGTCCTGCAGGCGCTTGAGCTCGTTGTCGACGTAGGCCGACAGTGTCTTCGTGAGCTCGCCGACCTGCTGGCGGAGTTGCGCGAACTCCGCCTGTAGCATGTCGGCCTCGCCGGGGGTGGGTTTCGACCCGGCCAGCGCCTTCACGACGCGGTCCGCGCCGGCGCCGATCGCCGCGGCCAGCGGCTCGGCATTGGCTTTCGCCGTGAGCGGCGCCATCTCGGTCAGGCGCGCGTGGAATGCCGTCAGGTCCTGCTGCATGAGTAGCAGGCTGTCGGCATTGCGCAGCACCTGGTACTGGCGAGTCACGCGTTCGAGCGAACCGAGGTGCTCGACGAGCAGGCGATTGTTCTCCGCGGCGCGCACGCCGGTGAACACGAGTGTCTCGCTCTGTTCGGCGAGGCGATCGAGGCTGAACAGCGCCCACAGCACGGCCACCAGGAGCGGCAGGCCGACCAGGCCGAATCCTACGAGAATCAGGCCATTAAGTGATCTTGGGCGCGGAATTCTCATGGCGGCAGTGTAGCACCGGCCGTGCCCGTATCAGGCGGCCCAGTACGCCGTGGGATCCTTGTCGACGATCTTGCGCTCCCACGCGAGGCTGGTGCGGACGATGGTGTCGAGGTCGTCGTAGCGGGGCGTCCAGCCGAGCACGGAGCGGACCCTGTCGGCGGTCGCGACGAGCACAGGCGGGTCCCCGAGACGCCGGGGTTCCTCCTTGATTTTCAGGGGCTTGCCGTCGACTCTTTCGACGGATGCGAGGACTTCGCGGACGCTGTAGCCGTGCCCGTAGCCGCAGTTCAGCGTCGTCGATTCGCCGCCGGCCCGGAGGTAGCGCAGGGCGTCGAGATGGGCCGTGGCGAGGTCTTCCACGTGAATGTAGTCGCGCACGCCGGTGCCGTCCGGGGTCGCGTAATCCGTGCCGTAGATGCTGATCGAGGGCCGCCGCCCGACGGCGGCTTCGCAGGCGACCTTGACGAGGAGGGTGGCCTTCGGCGTGGACTGGCCGATGCGGCCCTCCGGTTCGCAGCCGGCGACGTTGAAATAGCGCAGGGCGACGTAGGACGGTCCGCCGGCCGCCGCGAGATCGCGCAGCATCCACTCGGTCATCAGCTTGGAGCTGCCGTACGGGTTGATCGGGGCGGTCGGGCTCGATTCGGCCGCGGTGCCGTCGGGCGGGATGCCGTACACGGCCGCGGTCGAGGAGAACACGACGTGCTTAACGCCGTGGCGCTGGGCTGCCTTCAGCAGCGTGCAGCTGCTCGCCGTGTTGTTGGCGTAGTATTTCAGCGGGTCGGCGACGGATTCGGGCACGATCGTGTGCGCCGCGAAATGCATGACCGTGCCGATGTCGTGCCCGGTGAACAGGCGCTCGAGCAGGGCCGCGTCGCCGGTGTCGCCGATGACGAGCTCGCCGGCGGTGACCGCCGCCTCGAAGCCGGTCGAGAGGTTGTCCAGCGTAATGACGTCCTCACCCTGCTCGCCGAGCTGTCGGACCACGTGGCTGCCGATATAACCGGCGCCGCCCGTAACCAGTACTTTCTTCTTTCCCATGCTTCCTCTGAATCCGTAGCCTGCATGATGCGCGGAACTGTGAATCCCGTGCGCGATCCAACCTCGAAGTTTATCAATACTGCCGTTTCGAGTTCGGACCTGTTTCGCACATATTATGTGACAATGGAGCGGCCCGGTGAGGGCAGTTGCGAGGGCAAAATCGGTGACGACGCGATCCGGCCGCGGCCTGGCGGCGCTGGTCCTGCTGGTGCTGGCCGCCTGCGGCGGAGGTAGCAACAGCAACAATTCCGGCGGCAATCACGCGCCGGTGGCGAATGCCGGGGCCGATCAGAACGTCCTCGAGCTCAGCACCGTGCAGCTTGCCGGCTCCGGTACCGATTCCGATCGCGATACGCTGACCTATTCGTGGCTGCAGACCGCCGGCACGCCGGTGACCCTGGCGAACGCGGCTGCGGCCAGCGCCAGTTTCACGGCCCCCAATGTCGCGGCCGGCGCGCCGGAGACGCTGACGTTCCAGCTGACGGTGAGCGACGGCACGGCGAGCGCCTCGGACACGGTCGACGTCACGGTGTCCGAGCCGTCGCCGGTCGTCACGGTTTCCGGGACGGCGAGCTACGAGTTCCCGGAGCACGCCCCCGACAGTTGCGCCGGCCTCGACTACGACAACCCGGCGCTGCGCCCGATCCGTGGTGCGACGGTGCAGTTGATCGACGCCGGCTCGAACGCCGTGCTCGGTTCCACCGTCTCGGACGACAGCGGCGGCTATTCTTTCGCCAATATCGATGCAGGCACGACGGTGCGGCTGCGGGTGCGCGCCGAACTCAAGAAGACCACCGGGACGTCGCGCTGGGACGTCGAGGTGCGCGACAACTACGACGACAGTGCCTCGCCGCCGCCGCTTACGAGCCGGCCACTGTACGTCGTGCAGAGCCCGGATTTCGATACCGGCACGTCGAGTACCCTGGTGCGCAACCTGACCGCGACCACGGGCTGGGATGCGACGAGCGGCAGCTACACAGGCGACCGGGCGGCGGCGCCGTTTGCCATCCTGGACACGATCTACTCGGTCATCCGCTTTGTCGAAGCCAGCGATCCGGCGGCGAACTTCCCGGCGCTCGATGCGTTCTGGAGCGTCAACGACACCGCCGCGACGAGCGGCAGCATCGATCTCGGCCAGTTGGGCGCGTCCTTCTTCTCCAGCGATCCGGACGGCGACGGCACGGATAACCCGTCCCTGTTCATCGTCGGCGATGCGTCCGACGATGTCGACGAATTCGACGACCACGTCGTGGCGCACGAGTGGGGACACTACTTCGAGTACTCGTTCTCGCGGTCCGATTCCATCGGCGGCTCGCACACGGTCGGCGACGTGCTCGATCCGCGCCTTGCGTTCGGCGAGGGCTGGGCCACGGCCTTCGCCGCGATGGCGCTGGGCGACCCGCTGTATTGCGACACGGGGGTCCCCGGGACGGCGGCCGGATTCGGCATCGGGGCCGAGACCGGCTCATGGACGCCGCAAGGCTGGTACGACGAGATCGCCGTCGTGCGCTTCATCTACGACCTGTTCGACAATAACGACGAAGGCGGCGATCCGGGTTCCCTCGGTTTCGGACCGATCTTCGCGGCCATGACGGGCCCTGAAAAGACGACGCAGGCATTCACGAGCCTGTTCACGTTTGCGAGCGGATTGCGTGCGTCCCTGAATTCGGGCGACCAGCAGTTCCTCGACTCGCAGCTCGCCCGGATCTTCACGACGGCGGCCGGTCTCGACATCTGGGCAACGAACGAGCAGAACGACGCGGGGGGGCAGGACGTGCTGCCGCTGTATACGGATTACACGGCCGGCGATCCGGCGTTGCACATCTGCGTCAACAGCGAATTCGACAGCAGCGCCCGCGACGGCAACAAGCTGGCGGAGAGCCGGTTCCTGAGGATCGCGGTGCCGATGACGAGCCAGTACGACGTCACGATCACCGCGAATCCTGCGCCGCCGGCAACGACAGATCCGAACGACCGCGACCAGAGCGACCCGGACATCTACATCTACCACGCGGGCCAGCTCGTGGCCGCCGGCACGAGTCCCGACGAGAACTCGGAAACGTTCAGGACCCAGAATTCGCTGGTGGCCGGCGCGACGTACGTCGCGGACCTCGAGGACTGGCGTTTCGATGATTCGGAACAGGCGCCTGCGAGCTATCCGCAGGAGGTCTGCTTCGACGTCTCGTTCGTGGCGGCTCCCTGATACCATACACACGGTGAGAAACATGAAGCGATCGATCATCCTGTTGCTGGCCGGCGTCGCGATCGCCGGCTGCAACAAAGAACAGGCCGACCAGGCCGCCGGCGATGCCGCCGTCCCCGCGCCGGCGCCGGGAGTGAGCTTCGAGCCGGGCAAGGCGACGGTAGAGACGGCCAAGCTCAAGGGTCCCGTGCAGATCGCCTACAGGATCATCGGCTCGCCGATCGTCGGTCAGCCGGTCGCGGTCGAACTCGAGATCACGTCCAACGTCGAGTCGAAGGACATCACGCTCAGCTATCGCGTCAACGACACGACCGCACTGCAAATCCCCGAGGCGCAGCCCGCGACCGTCACGCTTGCCGCAGCGAGGCGCGACGCGCCGCCGGCGCGGGAGCAGGTCCAGGTCATCCCGCTCAGGGAAGGCCGCCTGTATCTGAACGTGTCCGCCGAGGTCGAGACGGACAACGGCAGCCTGTCGACGGTGTCGGCGATCCCCATCCAGGTCGGCGCGGCGACGCCGGCTCCGCCCGAGAACGGCGCACTCGACACGGACGAGAACGGCGACCCGATCCGGGTGCTCGGGGGCGAGGACTGATCGTCCCCTGTCATTGCGAGGAGGCCTCCGGCTAAAAAAGGTGTCAGGTTTATTTATTTGCTCTGCAAATAAATAAACCTGACACCTTTTTTTTTTGCTTCGCTGCGCTCGCAATGACATGTCGCGGTGTTCTTTATGTTCAATCGATCGGCGTTGCCGATCCCGCGCTTGAATCGGGTCTGAACTGTACCTCAACAATTTCGAGGTTTTTGACATAAGCTATTGAAACTGATCGGGAATAATTTCCCTAAAAATTCGAAAAACTGAATTTGCGTCACAGAAGCATTTGCGCAACCGGCCTACAGTGATCACGCTGCCGGACGACTACGCGGAGCAAGCCTGCAGCGGGGAAGAACAACGATTACCACGGACGGGGCTGGCGCGCCGATGCACAAAGAGCTTCGAGCAAGGATCAAGGAAGCGACGGAAAAGTCGGGTATCGAGAAACCCGACTTCCTCGAGTTGCTGCGCCTGATCGACCAGCACTACGACCGCATGGAAGCGACGATCACGCAGTCGCTGACCACGACGACGCCGATCGAAGCCATCTTCGACAGCGTCACCGAGGCGCTGCTCACCGCCAGCGACAGCGGCCTCATCTGCAACTGCAACAAGATCTGCGGCCACTATTTCGGCCTGACCCGCGATCAGCTCATCGGCTCGAAGCTGGAACACATCCTGCCGGCCGCGAAGAAGAAGTCGATGCAGGAGTTCCTGGCGCCCTTCATGTCGCACCTCGACCAGACCAACCCGTCGGTCGCCGGCGGCGAGGTGCAGGGCCAGCGCTCCAGCGGGGAACGCTTCGTCGCCGAGATCAGCGCCAGCCGGCTCACGGCAGGTGACGGCCACATGTTCGTGATCAGCCTCAGGGACGTCTCCGGCCGCCAGCAAGCCGAGACCGCGCTCAAGGAGAACGAGGAACGCTATCGGGCCCTGGTCGAGAATGCGCCCGAGGCCATCGTCGTCCTCGACGTCGACCAGAATCGCCTCGTGGACGCCAACGACCCGGCCTGCGAACTGTTCAACCTGTCGCGTGCGAGGCTGCTGACGGTCGGCCCGGAAGCCATCAGCCCGAAGACCCAGCCCGACGGCACGCCGTCGTTCGGCGTGCGGCGCGGCTTTATCGACGAGGCACTGGCCGGCGGCCACCCGACCTTCGAATGGCTGCACAAGGATTCCACCGGCAGGGAGTTTCCCTGCGAGGTGCGCTTCAGCCGGCTGCCGGCCGGCGACAAGCGCCTGATCCGCGCCTCGATATCGGACATCTCGAATCGCAAGCGCAACGAGTCCTTCACGTTTGCGCAGAACAAGATCCTCGAGATGATCGCGGCGAGCACGCCGTTCGATCGCACCCTCAGAGCCATCTGCCGTTGTGTGGAGCGCATCGACGAGGATTTCCGTGCCGCGGTCATGCAACTCGATCCGCCGGGCAAACAGCTCAGCGTCCTGCAGGCGCCGAGCCTGCCCGAGCCTTTCAAACTGTTCCTGGAGCGGATCCGCGTGGGCGCCGCGAGTATCACCTGCGGTGCCGCCGTACACGATTCCAGCGACCATTTCACGGTCGACCTCGACGGAGCCGAGGCCTGGAAGGGGCAGCGGAAATCACTACAGGAGCACGGCTTCAGGGCGGCCTGGTCCTTCCTCGTGCGCGTCGCCGCGGGCCGCACCATCGGCACGCTGGACGTGTATCTGAAATCGGCGCGCTCGCCGACCACCGACGAACTCGACAAGCTGCATCGCATGGCTCACCTGGCCGGCATCGCCATCAAGCGCCAGCTCGACGAGAGCAAGCTGCGCAGCTCCGAGATGCGCTACCGCGGCCTGTTCGAGAACGTCGTCGACGGCGTCTACATCGCGTCACGCGAGGGCGATCTCATCGCGGCGAATCCGGCTCTCGTGGAGATGCTGGGATACGACAGCAGCGAACAGCTCAAGGCCGCCGGCCGCACGACGATGCTGTACGTCAACCCGATCGATCGTGAGCGGGTCTTCGCGCGGCTCGAGGCGCAGGGCTTCGTCAAGAATTTCGAGTACCGTCTGCGGCGCAAGGACGGCCGGGAGATCGTCGTCCTCGAGAATGCGCGTGCCGTGTATGACGAGAACGGCAAGATCGTGGCCCACGAGGGCA
>Ga0210095_1000171_pt1 | contig 19947 bp, 26 predicted proteins | sample China_Galinas_PW_FD_184861 | JGI IMG/M metagenome (GOLD analysis project Ga0210095, IMG submission 184861) | Wetland microbial communities from San Francisco Bay, California, USA, that impact long-term carbon sequestration - China_Galinas_PWA_D1... | ecosystem: Environmental > Aquatic > Marine >...
GCGTCACGAAGCTCGACGACCAGATCGCCGCCGCCGAGGTGGAACTGCTTAATACCGGCTCGGAGGCGTGGGCCAGCCATCTGCGCACATTGACCACCCAGCGCAACGCCGCGGCGCGTGAGCTTGAGGCATACATCGTCAAGTGGAATGAGTTCTCCAAGATTTACGAGAACGCCAATCAACTGGTTGCCAGTTTCGGCAGTGACACGCCGGCAGCCGCAAAAGCCGCGGCCTATTTTGCCGACAGCATCGCGCCGCTGTTGGATATGTTCCAGAATCCGGCCCTGTCCGCCGGCGACCGCAACACGCTATTTAATCAACTAATGACCGCGACGGCGCGGCTGGGGCAGTACAAAAACACGGTGGCCGCAACGGAAGCGGCGCAGGCCAGCTTTGACAGCCTGGTCGCCAATTCGACCTTCGGCGCGACCATTGCCGCCAACATTCAGCCGGCCATTGACGCACTCTATAGCATGGGCCTGGACGCCTCGCAACGAGCGCGGATCCTCAGCAGCCTGAGCACGTACCGCAACAGTATCACCAGCGTCGTGTCCGCCCTGGATTCGCTTAAGGGCGGCGGGCAGTTCATGGGCAACCTGTTGGACACCTACGTCAAGCCTTACGCTCAGGCGCTGATGGACATCAACAAATCAGCCTATGAGCGCGCCAAGCTAACCCAGGACTACACCCGCGCCCTGACCGCAGCGCAGACGATTGAGCGGCGCGAGGCGGTGGTTGCGGACATCCAACAGCGCATCGACCTTATGCAGAAGGTGGTCGATCTGGCTGACCAGATGGGCAACAAAAACTACACGCAGTACATCCTGGGCGGCATTGACCTGCACAACTCGATTACGCCGGAGCAGATTGCCGGCATCATGCAGCGCTACAGCCAAATAGCGGTCACGGCGGCCAATCAGCAGTTGGCATCCCTGCTGGACGTTAACACGCTGCGCGACTACTCGAACGAATTGAATGCCATCGTCAATCGGGCGATCACCTATGACGACCTGGTCAAGCAATTCGATCCAACGCCCTTGACGCCACCTGAGCAGGCCAAGCAGTACCTGGACTACTACGACGCGCAGATAGCCCGCCTGCGTACGCTGGCCGCACAGGGCGACCAGACCAGCCTGTCGATGGCGCAAAACATCATGCAGCAGCGGGATCGTATCGTCCAGTACCTGCGCGGTTACATGGATTCTGTCTACCGCGCCGACTTGAAACTGGCAACCCTGCAAACGTCCACCAATGACCGTGCGCAGAAGATGGCCGACGACTACAAAAAGCAGTTCATTGATCCGGTCGTCGATTCGATGAGCCTACTCCAGACGCCCAGCGGGCAGCAGTCGCTCCTGAAGACGCTGGGCCTGCGCGTGGACAAGGTCAACGCCTATATCGAGAGTGTTGAGCAGGCGGCGAAGCTAGAGCAGGACATCACGACGGCTAGGGGTCTAAATCCACTGGTAGGCCTGTTCGCCGCCCAGCGCATTGATCCGCTGCTGGACCGGCTCTATGACATCAATACAACCGAAGCGCAGCGGGTGCAGATTACGCAGCAGTTGGTGGCAGAACAACAGAAGCTCGTGGCCTTGCAGGAGAAGCAACAGAAACTAGATTTCCTGCAACAGCAACTAGACCTGTTCAGCCAAATCAAGCAGTTGAATGACCAGTTCGATGACATCATCCCGATGGAGTCGATCCTGAACGGCATCACATTCGGGCTAAATGCCAGCCTGGACGATATGCTGACCCTGACCAGCCGATCGATTGACGCCATTATTTCAACCGTCAAGGATCAACTGGGCATTCATTCGCCCAGCAAAGTCTTTGCAGAGATCGGTCACAACATCATGGCCGGCATGGGCGGCGGGATACAGGACGCACTCAGTATCCCGATCAATGCCTTGCGTCAGTCGATGGCAATCCCGTATCAAATGCAAAGCCGCAGCCTGGCGATAAACATGGGCGGGGTTTCGATCAACAACGGTATGGATGATGTCATGTTTGAGGCACGAATCCGTCAAGTGGTAGAGAGGATGTTCTAATGGCAAATACAGCAGCAGCGGCCAATATTATCCTGGATTATTTCATCCGTGGCGAGACGCCGGCGGCATTGACGCCGTACCTGGGGCTATTCACGGATGTCGAAGCCGAGACCGAAGTCTCTGGCGGCAGCTATGCCCGCGTCGCCTTGACGACGAGCAACTTCGGCTCAGCGGCGGCGGCTGGGGCAATTACGAACACGGCGATCATTGCGTTCCCCCAGGCCACTGCGGGCTGGGGGGAAATCGTCGGCATCGGGGTTTGGGATGCGGCATCAGGTGGCAACCTGCTACGCAAAGCGTACCTGATCAGCGGCGAACGCTACACGTTCAGCGCATCGTCGGGCACGAATACCATCACCGCGCCCGATCACGATTTCATAGACGACGACGTCGTCATCGTCTACGACCTGACCGGCTCGGTTGTGCCAAGCGGGCTGACGCAGGGCGACCGCTACTACGTGGTCAACGCGGCCACTGACACCCTGCAATTGTCGCTGACGCAAGGCGGGGCGGCGATCAACATCACAGCCAACGGCGCAGGCCGTATCGTCCAGTGCGTGCCCATTTCAGTCGTCAATACAAATTATGCAACGTTCCCGATTGGCACGCTGAGCTTCACGGAGCCGTCATAATGTTTTCAGAGTTAAAGCTGAGCGACGGCATCACGACGCTCGACCTCATGGGGGCCAACAAGGGCGGGCGTGGAATTGCCTTAGCGCGCTACACACCGGGGCGGATTACGCTCAAGGGCGGCGGCATCTGGCAGGACAGCCCCATCGCCCGTGGTCGGCGCTTGGTCTATGGCGCGCCTGGCAACGTCAACGACGCCATCGAGCTGAAGATTGCCTATCCATCCTACCAGGAGATTATCAGCCAGTGCCAGGCGCTGGATCTGCTGCTCGAAAAAGCGGCGGCCTACTGGACGACCGACTGGCAAGATGAGCCGGTCTACCTGATCGCGCGCGCGGCCGGTGAGACTGCCCGGCGCTACGCCGTCGTGCATTACGCGTCCTACGGCGAATACCCAGACCCCTACCGGGAGCCCTACCTCGGCACGGGGCGGCGCTATGCAATGGACGGCATCATCATCGGCCTGGAGCGCACCGTCTGGCAGAACAACCTACCGGGTGTGGGGACGGCGCTGACCATCTCGCACGATGACGACTCAGGCGCTACCGTCTTTATCGGCAATAGTTTCACGACCGGCTTGACCCAGATTCGCAGCTACCGCAACGTGCCCACGGAGGTTTGGAGTAGCAACCTGATCAGCGCTACGCTACCCTATGACCTACTGGACCAGGATGGGCTGGATGCCTGGAACGGCGGCAGCGATGAGGTCTCGTGTTATTTCGGTTCGCCCTACCCGTTCGCCGGGCTGGCGTTTGATATTGAGAGCGCCGGTAACGCCATGATCCTGGAATGGCAGATCAGCGACGGCGGCGGGGACTTTCAGGATGTCTTGGACATCGCATCGGGCGATCCGGCTTATCTGCGCGACGAAACCGAATCGTTCACGCAGACCGGCCCCAACGTCGTCCAGTGGTACGACACGACCGCCAATTGGAAAACACAAGACCTGAACGGCTACGGTGAAATGTACTGGGCGCGGGTGACGCTGGTGGGGACGGATGCCGGCACACTCCTGACCGCCAGCCAGCAGAACCAAGCGCCCTATGCGCTCAAGACGCCTTACATCGAAGTGCCGGCGACCGCCATCAGTGGCGACATCGGCGCATTGGGCTTGCTGCGCGCCGAAACGTACAGTCGCGTCAACGATGAAACAACGCTGCGCCAAGACCTCATGGTCGGTCTGCGCTCGTTGATTCGCAATGGCGTAGACTGTAGCGACTTTACGGCATATATCAACGTCCGCTCGGCGGATAATCCGGGCGGCGTGGCCATTGACCTGCCGGCTACATCCAGCCATACCAACCTGGCGACAACAGAGGCGGGACCGAGTACGGGCGACTCGCCAACCAACTACTATATTCGTTATTTGGGTGATGACGACGACGAACTAGATGAGATGTTCCGCGTCAGCCTCGATACTTCTGTTGCGCGCCAGTATTACGGTCGCTATCGACTGTTCGTGAAATTCAGCGGTGCCGATGTGCTGGCCGGCAATGCCAAGCTGCGAGTGCGAGTGAAATTCGCCAATGCCGCCACAGAGTACGTCGGCCCCATTCTGCAACCGACCGCGGCGGCGTTCAATCAGGGCAGCGTCTATTTGGGCGATCTGGGCTATATTCAAATCCCACCATCGAGCAGCGTCAGGGCGTCCGACCTGCTAGGCACCATCGCCATTGTCATCGATGGCGAATGCGATACCGGTCAGTCCATCTTTGTCTACGAGATCGTCCTGTTGCCGGTCGATGAATGGTCAACCGATGCCAATGGGACGACAACCGACGAGACCGGTGACTTTGCGGTTGACATTGATTCTATCTCCTACCCCAAACACCCATTGCGCGCCGTGCTGCGCGACCCGGCCAACAACAACATTATCGACTCCTTCCAGTTGATCGGCAATCAGCCGCTGACGCTACCGACCGCGGCGGCCTTCCGGTTATGGTTCCTGCAAAAGAACGTAGACGCTCATTATGGCATGTCAGCCAAAGTCAGCCTGCAAATGACGCAACGCTACCACCATCTGCGGGGTGATTGATGGCGAGCTATGTGATCTCGCAGTTGGGCAATGACAGCACCGGGACAGGGAGTGAGGCAAATCCCTGGAAGACGGTCGGCCGCGCCGTATCAGTGGCCGGCCCCGGTGACACGATCATTGTACGCGGGACACTGACCGGCACCGACCAGATTTCAATTAGTAGCACTTATCTGGCGGCGTCATACCTGACCATCCGGCCCCACGATACCGATGGCGGGCTGATTGATGGGCAGTGGATCTATCCGGTTACAGGGTCTGGCTACGTCAGCGGGCCTGACGGGGACACCCACTGGAAGCCGCTCGTTGAACTAAATGGGCGCTACATCAAGTGGCAAGTGCCGGTGACGCGCTCAAAGGGTCGCAACATTGGCGGCGCGGGCCGCAACATCACGATCCAAAACTATTTCGCAGGGCAATACCTAAACGTCACCTGGGCAAACAATGCCGGCATCAATTTCAACACCGGCCAAGATATAATTTGCATTGGCGTCAATGTTGAATTTAGCGGGGCATTTTATCGGAGCATCCGCAACCCCGCCGACACGAATTGGCCAGTCGCATTTAACTTTGTGCGCACGCCAAACGTTTATATCTACAACTGTCGCAGCTATGGCAACTGGGGCGAAGGGTTCAGCGCAGGGCGTGGCTCGAACAACGTGCAGGTTATTCATTCGATTTTCATGAATAACATGTCGGTTGTGGCCTACGTCAACCGCTCCAGCAATGTTCTGTTTGATGGCTGCCTCATCGGCCACGATGGCACCGCAGACGGCTTCGACCAGTCGTCTGGCCTGGCGCTCCGCAACGAGAAGAATCCGGGCAGCACGCCGCCACTCAGTGACATTACCGTCATCAACTGTTGGTTCCGGGGCGCAAAGAACAACCTGCTCATTGCCAACAATCAAGAAGTGGGCGATACAATCGAGCGAGTCTACGTCTACCACAATACCTTTGCGGCGGCCACGTCGGTAGATAACACGCACTACAACATCCGCTTGCGCTCTGGGGATCGCAGCGATATTTACATCTACCGCAATGGCATCTACCAGCCTGATGGGCGCATGGCGTCTGTCGAGAGCTATTCAGCAGGGGAGTACTATATTGATTACAATGCGTGGGTAGGTGGCACTCCCCCTTCAAACGCGGTGGGCGCTCATGACCTCGGCAGTTTCGTCATGGAGGACCCTGGCGCGGCCTGGGTGGCGGCCAACGCCAGCTTTGCGACCACTTTCCTGGACAATTACCGGCCTACAATCAGCTACCCGATGGGTAGCACGCCCATTGTGCTGGGGCACGACATTGAGGACACAACCCGCACTACGTTCGATCTAGGAGCTATCGAATATGGGGCTGTCGTCCCCCCAGGGCCTACGCCCAGCATCGGTAGCGTAGCGACCGTCGTCAAAGATGTCGCCAACACATCCACCGGCAACCAGACGTTTACTTACAGCTTGGACAGCGCGCCCACCCTGGCGATCATCTTCGTCGGGCAGGGCACAGCCGACGACACCGCTGCTGACGGCATGGTTGCCAGTATCGGGGCCTGCTCTGCCACCGCCGAGCGAGCCATTGCGTTTTGCGCAGAGCATGGCAATACGACCACGGACACGTATCGCAAGGCGATCGACGACGGCTGTATTTATCTGCTCGTGGACTCGACGGGCGCGGTCGACGGCGTGGCTAGTTTCGTATCGATGGACGAGACCGAGCTTGTCATCAACTGGTCGGACGCCCCCAGCGCGGCGCGCATTATCGAGGTTTGGCTGTTTGCCGGTTCCGAGGGCTATGTCGGCACGGCGGCCGTCAACGCCACCCAGGACGCTTCCACGACGGTCACGCCAGGCTTCCAGATTGAAGACGACACGCTGCTCTTCGTCTTTGGCAACGGGCGCGGCATTCCCAACACGTCGGGCAACGCAGACGCCATCTATTCGTTTGGTGTGGGCTACCACAACGGATCGAGTATCGTTCAAGCGACCGCCTCCCAGCTACAGGACGACAACCAGGGGACATCGGTCTCAGCGGGCCGGATGACCTCCTCCTATATCTCCGGCATCCCGGCAACGGGCGGTGGCTGGATTTTTGCGCAGGAGTTGACGAACATCACGTCGACGACCTTCGACCTGACCACCCGCGAGGGCGGCGTCGGCACGGCGGCAGATGTGTTCGTTGCGGCAGTCAAGTTCGATGGCGCTGCAACCTACGTTGGCACGCTCTCAACGCCGACCGGCACGGGTGACCAAGCCTATTCCGGCTTCGGCTTCCGGCCGGGCTGGGTGGGTCTGTTTGCAACCATGTTTGCGGCGCTCGATACGTCCTACACGGACGGCAGCGCCGGCGCAATCGGCGTTGGCGCTGCAGACAACACTACTGAGGCGTCGATGGCGTGGGCCAGCGAGGACGCCAGCGCGGTCAGCGATACGCAGTCTATTGCCGACAGCAAACTCCTCAACACGCCGCAGCACGACGGCTCGACCGGCTTCGTGGCAACACTGACCAGCCTGGACAGCGACGGCTTCACGGCGGACTTCTCCGCTACGTTGGGGGGCGGCGCAAAGATCGGCATCGTGTTCGCTGTGGAGGGTTCCGATCCAAGCGTCAATCTGGCAACGACTGAAGAGAGCTTTGGGCAAGACGGCGGGCAACTGCTCGTCACGAACGTGATGGCAACCGTCGAGGAGAGCCTGAGTGAGGACGGCGGGCAACTATCCACCAGCGTTGATGTGCTCTCTTTTGCGACTGTCGAGGAGAGCCTGAGCGAGGACGGCGGACAACTGGTGCTGTCCGATCTGGGGCTGGGGCTGGGCGGCAAGCCAACCAAGACCTACCCGGAACCGCAAGGATTGACCGTCTCGGTTTACGAGCCGCTTACCCAGGGCGAGCAGTTCCTGTTCGACATCTCCGATCAACTGTCCTCTTTGAGCTTCGAGACGGCTGCCCTGGGCGGCTACTGGTCAGGTAGCGTCAAGGTTGCCGACCGGCAAGGCCGGCTTGAAGAGTGGTACGAGCGCGGCTTGCAGCGCCGCATTGTTGTCACGGGGCCAGAGGGGCAGGTCGTGTGGGAGGGTTTCGTCAACCGCATCACGCTGAATCTGGGCGGCCTGACCAAGACGGTCGGGCCGGTGCTGGACATCTACAACCGTGTCCGGTTGGTCTATTCGTTCATTGCCGCCGGCTTGGCCAATCCGGAGCTTGGCATCCGGGCTTCCACCGACTGGGCGGATGACCTGGACAGTCAAGCGCGTTGGGGCATCCTGAGCCGGGTGTTGTCGAGTGGCGGTGCAACGCCTGAAGATGCCGACAGTCTGCGCGATGACTACCTGCGTGAGAATGCCAAGCCGGAGACGGACGAAAACCAGAACATTGGCGGCAACCTAAGCGAGCCGACGATGGACATCGAATTACTTGGCTACGTCCACAATCTGCAATCGTATATCTTCAATTCGACCACAACCGGCGCAACGACGGCAACCGAGCAGTTGCAGGCGATCTTGGATGCCGAGCCAAACGACTTTATTACGCATGCCTGGGGGTTCCTGACCACCAATGACCTGGCTGTGCCGGCCTATGACAACGATGATCGCATTGCCTGGAATGCAATCAAGGAGCTTGTGGCAAAGGGTGACGATGCGGACAATCGCTACCTGTTCGGCATCTACGCCGACCGGACGCCGGTCTACGGGCCGGTGGTTGACCAGATCGACTACTTCCAGGCCCTGAGCGACCCAGCGCAGATCCTCACCACCCGCTCAGGCCAACGTGTGGCCCCGTGGGACATTAAGCCAGGGCGCTGGCTATTCACCAACGACTTCATGGTCGGGCGCGTGCCGGAGACGACACAGCTGCGCGAAGACCCACGGGCAGAGTTTATTGAGGGCGTCACCTACCAGTCGCCGTGGACCGTGTCCATGCGTGGCAGCAAGGTGCGACGATTGGATCAGAAGCTGGCCAAGCTGGGCTTGGCGGGGATCGGTGGGTGATGGCGGTACAGAAACGCAACGACGAAATGATCGGATTGTTGGAGGCGGACTTCCTGCGTAAGAAGTTCCCGCTCGTTATCTATGGGGACTTTTCGGGCTGGGGCATTTGGGAGCTGCGCTTCGATACTGACGACATTGTCTATATTGTGCCGGCTGGCGACTTCGCCGTGACAACATGTCTGCGCTTTCACAGCTTCGCCACCACGACCGACGCCGATTTCTACACAAACGACGACATCCTGACGCTTGACGACGACGGGCTGCTCTACGACAATGGCGAGGTCAGCGTTGCCATCCGCGTGCTGGCCGATGGCTCGATCGAAGCGCAGCGCACGTTGGGCATAGAGGAGATCCTTGTGCGCTTGCAGTTGGATTGGTTTTAGGCGGGGCAAAAGCAAAGCCCAGCCGGGTGAAGGCTGGGCGGTGTGGTGGAGCGCTATAGGCAACGCAATTGCCAGGGGCGGTCATCGCGGACGATTTCGCCAGTTTCGGGGTTGCGGCCTATAGCGTAGGTCGTCCCTGTAGGGCTAATGTACTCCTCATACACCAACCCGTCCGTTCCGCACTGGTCAGCGGGCGTCAATGGCGTGTAGTCCTCATTGGCTTGCGGGTCAATTGTGCTTAGTAGAGTTTGTAAAGCGTTCATCCTGTCACATCCTTTCGCCTCTCGGCGCTATGCCGCGGTGCGGCGTTTGTTGTTGGTCTTGCATCCTCTAGATTGTATTGCGATACGTTTCACCAACTGGCGCTTGTCGTAGCAAGGCTTGTAGCCGCTTTGCTTCCTCGATCACTTCCTCGACGCTGCGCAAGTCACGCATAATGGTGCTACGGTGGACGTTCATCAGCCGGGCTAATTCGCTCATGTTGACCCGGCTAGGGTCGAAATAGCCTTCCTGGATTGCGTGGCCGAAGGCGACTAGCCGCGCCGCCTTCGTGTCGGTTTTTGCGCTCATTATCCTCCAAAGAAATCCGCAAACGTTTGGCTGAGTCCGTCGCGTTGCATTTTGGTCAATCCGGCAGAGTCAGGGTCTGCGCACCAAAACGTTGTCGATTCGTTGTAGTCGTGTCCGCCGGTGTAGCTGTAAATTACGCCACAATCCACACCGTTGATTTGGCCGCGATAGATTGTGTCTATCATGGTTAAAGTCTCGTAACTGCGCTGGTCGCAAACGATATGAAACGTAGTGTAATCAAATGGTTCAACCTCGTGACCGAGTGCCTTCACGTCGTCCAGAGCCTGCTTTAGTTCGGCTTCGGCAGCGTCGGCGGCGGCAGCCCGTTCGGCCTTGCGTTTGTCAGCGGCTTCTTTGGCCGCTTGGCGCTCGGCTAAAACCACATCCATACCGCGCTTGATTTCGTCCAGGGCTTCGGCCACATCAACCAATCGCCCATCAGGAGAGTACAGATTCCACTCCGTCGGATTATCTTCTTCGTATTCGTCCATGTCTGCATACTCTTTGCGCCACACATAACCATGTTGGCGTAAGATTGTATTCTGCTCATCGCGTCGTTGTCGGCGTTCTTTTATCTTGCGAATATAATCGCCACGAGTTGTCATGATAATTATGCCTCCTGTTTATTTGTCCGTTGCATTATCTGCTACAATGTAGCAAGTAATGCAACGGATGTCAAGCCTTTTACCGCAAACTCAACCTTAAATTTTCGTGTCGTTTCCACGCAACAAAACACCCGGCGGCGCTGGGGCTGGGCTAGGATTGTTGCATAGCCTCATCAACCAAACGGGCGACAGTCGGCTGGATGCCTCCTTGCTCGGCAAGCCATTGTTTGCGTTTGCTTCCCAAATGTAAACTTGTATCTGGCGCTGTACCTGACGCACCGGGATCGGTGACTTGGTGGGCTGCTTCCTCGGCGCGCGTCCCCCCATCGACCAGGGCGATAAACTCCGTCGCCGCCTTGCGGGTGCGAAAATACCAATAACAGTCCGGGTTAATCGGGCCATCGGCTGGGCTTAGGTCTGCTACCCAGCCGGGGCGGCGGTCGGGGTCTACTTCGGTGCGCTTGAAAATTCGCTTGTCTTTCATTGTTGGCTCCCTAGTAATCACTATTCGGGTCGTCTGCGCTGCGGACAAAATCGGCATATGACATCAATTTCGGCTTCGGCTGTGCAGTTGTCACTTCGTCGTCAATGCGGATACCGGCGTGATTGTCGATTAACCATTGCACTTTTGCGGTGTCAACCTTCCAAGCCTTCTGGTCAGCAATCCATTTACCGGCCATGTTCTTTTTGATGTAATCCTTGATCGGGTACGTGTCGCCGGTCAGAATGTCGCCGTTTAGTTGTAACTTGTTACCTTTGCGGTTGGTTATGTGAGTGGTCATCTTGATTCCCTTTCGTTTTGTTTTGTTTGCTTTCCTGTCTCAATTATACGCTATATAGCGCAACTTGTCAATAGGTTTATGTTAACGTTTCCATACGATTGCTATACGTTTTATGCGTATACAAACAAAAACACCCGGCGGCGCTTGCCAACCGGGCGGTCATCATCATAGATTCACCATCAGCGCCAGTCGTCGGCTACCGGCTGATCCAACAGCCGAAACTGGCCTTGCCCCGTCGCCGGCGGCTGATACGATTCCGCATCTAAGCGGTGGTCACCAGAGCCCGCCACGACGATAATCGGCGGTATCAGTGCCAGTCGTCGTCGTCTTCAGGCGAACTCGTCACAATGAACGATCCTGTAACCGCGCCTAAGCCCTTAATGTAAGTGCCATCCTCTGTCGTAATTTCCCACGGCTCAAGCAGTTTCGATAGATCATATTTGTGAGCTAGGCTAGAAGTGGAGTTGGTCAACGGCCAGCCCATGCGTCGCCCAAATTCAATCCACCAGTTTTCGATGTCGCCCACATCACCGTTTTCGATTTGGTCGAGAATGATGATGGTGGGCTCTATGCCGGAAGCCCTAAGCCTCATAATCCATTCGCCCTTAACGGTTGGCGCAATTTCTTCAACATGCTGTTGCCAGCGTTGATATAGATGGCCTGTTCGCCCAATATACTTGATCTTGTGATCGGTCGGATCGACAAGTCCATAGATGTAGAACACCACGTTACAATCTCCTTTGCTATTCCCACTCTTGAAAGTCCCCGTCACCGTCATCAACTGCCCACGCGGGTCGGGCCTGGCGTTGTTGCTGCAATTCCCACCGCTCGCGCTCGGCATCAGTCAGCAGCTTAGCGCGCTGGGCTGCCAACTTCTCGACGCGGCGCGCATCCAACACAGTAATCTGTGCAGCGGCGCGCCGTTCGTGCGAGTCGCCGCGGGCAAATTCTTTGAACGCCTGTTGACGGTACTTCTCGACGCCAGCCAGGTCACGGTTAAAATCGGCCGCGGTCTGCATAGCCGATTTCGTACTAGCCAAGCTGAGAATAAAACCGATGATCAGGCAGATCACACCGCCAAGCCCGACCAGTACATAGCCGGTCATTGTCGCACCAAAGCGACTTTCGATCCACCAAACCCCAATCACGATCAATGCCGTCAATGTGACGATGATCGTTGCCATGCCACCATTACCGCGTCCGTTATTCATGTTATGCTCCTATCGTTTCCAGCGCTTCTTTGACCCATGCAAGCCGATCTGATGACTTGCTACCATACACCGCCAACACTGCCCGGTTGAGCGACAAGCGCCCAGCCGTGTCAAACTCACCAGCCTCTGCCATGCGCCGCGCCGCCTGCGCTTCGCTTTCGGTTAGCGGGCGCCCAGCACGGATCGGGAAGTCATAACCGGTTACGACGTGTGTGTCACTCTGTACACGAGTAACCGGGCCATAACCGCCCCCATAACCGGCATCATAACCAGTTACGGGCGTCTCATAACCGCCTGCATAACCGCTTCCGTGCGCGTCCATAACCACTTTCGTCAGCCCGTCCAACTCGCCCGGCTGCACAAAAAAGGCTTGGAAGCGGTAAACGTCCTGACCTTGCAGGCGCAAAAACGAACCTTTGCCGGGCAGTAATTCCGCGCCCGTCCCGGCGCGCCCGGTTGCGATGTGCGACTGCCCTGGCGCAACCATGCCAACGAGGCGCAAAGGAAAGTTTGCTTTCATCAGCGACCCGATGCCGCCCTCTTTCGTCGGATACTGTGTGGCCGCGACGAGGTTGATCAGCTTACCACGCCCGATACTCCCCAAGTCGCCCAGCATGGCGCGGGCTTCGTTATCCTGTGCTAGTTGGGCCACTTCATCGATCCACAACACCAGACGATAGGGCTTGCGGCCTGGGTCAGCAATGCGGGCTTCCTTCTCCGCTTGCACCATGCGGATCGCGTCGAGCGCACCCTCACGATTGCCCGCGAAACGTAGCACATGGGGCAGATTGCGAAAGGGCAGCATATCTTCGTTTTTCAGATCGACAATGACCAGCCGTAGATCGGCGGGGCTTGTGGCGTGCGTTAGGGATAGCAGCATCATTTGCAGTAATACCGACTTGCCCGCGCCCGTAATGCCCGCGACAAGCGTATGCGGCGAGTCGTCAAAAGATACATATTCGTCGCGCGGCGCTTGTACGTAACTGCGGCCGATCAGCATGGTGTGGGGTTGGGTGCGACGCAGTGCGCCATATGTCCAAGCCAGCGGCTTGGGGTCGGGGTGCGGCACCTCCAGCGCTTGGGGAAATTCAGAAAAGCGCGCTCTGACAACATGCTTTGTATTAAATAGGCGACTGCGCGCCGTGCTGAGTCCATTGGTTAACTCGCGCAACACGCCTTCGATGCGGGCCTGCTTTTCGCCGGGCGACATCTTGAGGTTGTAGCGGATAAAGCCGCTATTGACGACTTGCACCCAGCGCGGGCTTGTGCCCGCGTCAATGTGCTGCGCACACAGCACGCTGTTGATCGCTTTCGCCTCGACGGTGATCAATTGTTTGATATTCATAGCATCCCCAAGAAAAATAAAACAGCCAGCCCGACAACGAACAGCGCCAACGTTGTGAGATAATGCCCGTCGCTGGTGTCCGCTTCCATTAGTTCATCTAGTGGCCCAATGCTATCAGCGATGTCGTTGCCAGACCGCCACATGGCCCACGCGACGGCCAGCGCAGCAACCGCAATTGCGGCGATCATTGCGCACCGTCTTCCGCGCCGCGCCCCGTCGCCGCATGGCGGGCATTCGCGCCGCCCAGCGTAATAGCACCGCTTTCCAAGTCGACAGTATGACCGCGCAACTCCTGACCCAAAATGAAGCCGGCTCGGAATGGCAACTTCACGCCCGTCTCTTCTGAGAATTGTTGTAGTGTCTGAATGCGTTGTGCTGCCTCGTTAGTCGAAATGCTCTGCATGTTACCCTCCTGGAGTGTTGGTTAGGAGGGCGCAAAAAAGCGCCCACCAAGACGGTTGATTCCGCTGGTGGGCGCTTGCCGTGCTATGATATGCACAGCCCGCCCGCTGCTTACGCCAGCGGTGATTTGGGTTAGCCGGCAGGGGAGGGTTCGAGCCTCGTCCTGCCGGCGCTAAATGTACTTACGGCCAAGTCACCTCGTTGGGGTTACGAGCCGGCTTGTATGGTTCTCCTTCCGCCGTCGCATCCTCCACGGCACAAAACAACGAATCCACATCAACGCCACCGGCGACGAGCTTGCGCATCATCTCTACGAGCAGCGATTGGCGCTCGTCGATCACGGCAATCTTGCCCGTAATGTCCGAGGAAAACTGTTCCAGATCGGCACGCAGACCGGCGATCTGGGCACGGCGGGTTTGACCGTCGCGGATCTCATCGTACTTTGCTTCGACCAGGTGAGCGAAGGATTGCGAGATGCCTTTGCCTAAATGACCCTGGACGGCCTCGAACTTTTCGACTAATTCACCACTGAAGTAAACGCTGTAATTCTTCCCGCTTGCTTCTGTCATTATGGCCCCTGTTTTTCTATTATAATTATAATATATTAGGGGCATAATACACCTGCAACGTACAAATGTCAAGCACAAAAAACCGCCCAGGCTTTGCGACCTGAGCGGTTCTTGTCGTTGTAAATTGTTTACAGTCCTCCTTCCTCAATTGCCGTCGCGTGCGTCGCCATCAAATTCAGACTCATCAACCGGAATCGCAAACACCGGAATGATGCCAAACAACCACCATGTATGCAGATGCCAGTCGCCCCACCATTGCCGCCTATATCGTAGAATCATCATCATCTCCTCGGCTCAATAAACGTAGTACAAGCCACTGCCGCACACTCCCCACACAACCAATTCGCGCCTTCGGTCACCGTGTGCCCCACGCGCTCCACTGCACCGCAATCGGCGCAGATGGCGTCGATCTCCACATCCTCGGTCCACACGTACCACAGACAGCCCGTCTGCTCTAGCGCCGTCGTGTCGGTCAACTGCTCGGCGTAGGTCATCGCTGGCGGGTTCGACAGACGAAAGAAGTGGGCCACCATGCCGGCGATCCTGCGACTGGCTTCTGGGTTTGGACCGACCGGGATGAGTGGGATCCATTTCCACGGATAGGCGGCGGGGAAGACGCGGCGACCGGGGGCGGTGCATTCGATGTACCAGAACAGATCCCGATACCCATCGCGCCGGGCCTGCTCAAGTATCTTGCGCTGCCAAGTTCGTGTCTGCGTTGGCATTTGGTTGACCTTCCGTCTGCGGTAGGGTATTGATCATTCTAGCCAGATTGTTCCATCTGGCCGTCATCGCCACACGGTGATCCGCTTCAGCAACCCAGCCCTCATGTATTTTCCACAATACATCCTCAATTGCTCGTTCGTCACCACAGAGCGCAAATAGCCGAGCCATGTTCGGAATACTTTTCGCTGCGACATCCTGAAAATTAGTCGTCATTTAATGCCTCCTCTATCTGGCGATTCGTGTCTGCGTTGGCATTTGGCCGATCCTCTAAATACTCCTTGAGCCATTCTAGGCTTGTTAGAATGTACATCCGCACTCGCACTAGATCATGTACATCGTTCGGTGCCAACTCCATCATGGCCTGTTGGGTGTACATAAGAGCGTCTAACAACTCCTGATAGCAGTCCATTGCGGCGTCGCGGCCATTGTGCGTCATTAGATACGTGCCATAGCGAGCGTAGCCCATTATGGCACGGTCTTCGAGATCGGCGACCAGCTCCCTGCTGCCCATGTACTCGACATAGCGAATTGCCGCCGGTAAAACTTTCTCTTGACCGACCGTTGGGGCCGGCTGCTCAATCGCTGCGCTGCTCATCAAAATGCCTTCCCTCCGTGCTTGTAAGCGCGCGTGGCGTTGTAGTCCATTTTGGCAACAATAGCCTCGGCAATGCGCCATCCCCGGCCCTGCACCATGTCCATAATACGGATGATGCAATCGGCAAGCTCGGCTTCAGCACCGCTAAATTCTGGTATCTTGTCATCCGGCGGATTACCATGCCGGATAGCCTCAAGCGCCTCGGATAGCTCGGAGTGCATCAGGGCGATAATTTCGCCATCGTTGCGCTCGGTCTCCCACCAGCCCTTTTCGACGGCGGTCGCATGAATGAGGCCGGCCATCTCGTTGAACAGTCGCACAAACTCACTCGCGTTACTCATGTTCTTGTCCCTTTCCGTTGATAGCACCCGCTGCCCACAAGCACACGAACGCGACCAGGCTTAGCGTCGCCCAAACGATACAGATCCAGGCTTCTATGCTCATGTAGACTCCTCAACAAACACGTAACGCAACAAGGCCCAGCGGTTGAACAAAAACCAACCAGAGATGCGGACGGCTTCGTTGTCTTTGAGTGAAAATGTGATTGTGCGATAGGTGATCATTATGCCCCTCCGGCGTCATTTGTAAGCGGCTCCCGCTTCATTCTCTCGCGAAACGTATCCAGCGCCATCCGCCGGAACATCTGCGCCGCCTTCGGCTCAAAGTCCGCTTCTCGTTCCAGGTGAAAAACAATCGAACAGTGGAAATTATGCGCCGCCATAAAGCTGTCGAGGTAGCCGACCGAGTGGCCGGCGGCAAGCTCATTGTCGATGAACTGCTCAAATGCCGCGATCAAATGATTGGTCATCTGTTGCACCATCGCCTCGTTGGCTGCTAGTTGAGTATTCATGATGCCTCCTTCATTCGCTCGTCGGCACGAACGGCCGCTTCAAACTCCGTCAATTTGCCACGAGCAGACTGCGGCAGTTGCGCCAAGAGGGCGCGCCGTAGGGAGTCCAGATTGTGACCTGGCTCATTTGCGCCCGTGATGCGCCGGCACCAGGCGATCGCGCCCTCTAGGCTCGCATAGGTCTCGCGGTGGCTGCCGAAGCGCACGTGGTAGAAGCCGGCGTCGACGGCCAGTCGACAGCCCAAGGCGACCAGGTCGGCGGGCAGGGCTGGCTTGTCGTCATCGTCAAGTGGCCCATTGCCCACCACGGCCACGCCTTGCGCTTCGTCGTCTGCGTCGGCCTGTGCTGCTCGCGCCATCTTGTCGGCGCACTCAGGGCCATAGCCGCGGGCTACGCTCTCTGGGTCGGTCAGCGGCGCTCTGCACAGCTTGCACTTGCCCTGGACGCGGGCGATGGGAATGACGATGGATGGCGGTCTGTGTTTTGCGACAACTTGCCGCGCATCCGCAACCGTCACGCGCCCACCCCTGCCGCTGCCGGCTCCGTTCTCTGCCATCTCAAGAACCTGCTTTTGCGCCGGTTCTGGCGTGCTGGGCGCTCCGATCATGTACTGCACGCTATCGCTCAAAATCGAAAAATTTTCGTTTTTGGCAATAAGGCGAGCAGCATTCATGGCGTTTTCTGCGGTGCGTTCTGTCCAGTTAAATTCAACTCGCAGCCACTCCATCCACTGGCCATGATCTAGATGCGACTTTGCAGACTCAAGCGCCGCGCCGATATCCGATGCCGTGCGCTTCATCGTGCGCTTAATAGCCGCGGCGCTTTGCTGCACAGCCTCCCGGTGTTCTTCTGTTAGTTGGTTGTAGTCAAATAGCAGCGGTTCTGCGATTTCGGTTTCCTCACGAATTAGATCAAGCATGGTTCCTCCAGGTCTTTGCTCCAAATGCTGAATCTGACACCTACCCCTATGGCTGCATACACGATGGGCATTGCATCCTCACTGATCGAAACAGACACGATCTCTGCTCTTGCATCGGGGTTAATTGCCTGCCGGTAAGCCAGCACTTGACCAATGGCCTCAAATGCTTTAGGGCGCGTTAAGGTGTACTCGACTTCAATCACGGCGCAACTTGTAACGATGTCCGCAACACCTGCACTGCACCGCATTTGCTGTTTGCAGGGAATGCCACAGTCTCTATAAAATCTCGCCAACCCCTGTTCGAGATCTTTTTCGCACTGGATCACATGATCTTTTTTGCGTTCAAACATCTGAGCAATCTTCTTCTTGCTGACTGTGCCATCTGGCGGAAAGATGGTATGGAATACCCAACCGTGCTCAGGATGATAGTCAAAGAGCGGGATATACCCTTGGGCCATGCATTCATTTTTGATCATGTTCACAGACTGCATATTGTCACCAAAGTACGTGCAGTCCTCGAACCAACTCATTGCCCTCACTGGCCCACCTCCGCCAACACCTTCGCCGCGACCGGCTCATAGGCTTCGTTCAGTCGCTCGCCGGCGTCGCGCCCTTGCCGGTTGGGGATGACGCCCAACAGTGGCGGCATTCCTACGGCCTGTAGCGCGGCCAGCCCTTCGGCATGACGCACAAGTTGACTATCTACCCGCGTAGCCAGCACGCCCAAGATGCGCGGGGCTTGCCCGCGCTCACGGTCGATGTCGCCGATAATTTCCGCTACCCGGCGCACGCCCGTAATGGCGTCCGCTTCGGGATCTGCACAGATGATCACGTGCGTCGCAGCGACCAGGGCGTTGAGCGTGAGGATACCGGCGTTGGGCGGCGTGTCAATCAGGATGGGCCCGGCGAAGAAATGGCGCTCGGCACGGATGGCGCTAGCCAGTGCGGTCAGCCGGTTGAAATTGCGCTGCGCGAGCCCGACCGCCACATTTTCCAAGCTGATGTCTGCGGCAATGATGGAGGCTGCTGGGTGTGGCCAATCGACATTCAGCGCCGCCTGGTGCAGTGTGGTCTGCGGCTGCACCGCGCCGCCCAGCAGGGCAGACATGCACTGTTTGCCGTTGATGACTGGACGGAAGCGGCCGGTCAGGTTGGCTTGCGGGTCGCAGTCGATGAGCAGTGGTGCAAGGCCGGCGATGGCGAACTGGATGCCGAGGCGATAGACTGACTCGGTCTTTCCGACGCCCCCCTTGTGATTTACTACAGCAATACTTGGTTGCATGATGGGTTCCTTTCGTTGTGTTTTACGGATTGAAGTCGTCTCTCAAATTCATCTTACTAGTAGCGGTTGCACGATCAGGTCGTTACCGGCTAATCGAATAGCATCGATTGGCTGATCTCCCCGAATTTCCTTTCCCGTCCACTTTTGGGGCCAGACGTTCTGCGCCCACATCTCCCTAATACGTGCTTCTTCTTCGCTGTTGATTAAATCCATGCCCGCTCGCTTCTGAATATCGAGCACTCGATCTAGGCCATACGCGCGCGCTTCCATCGTCAACGGCCCTAAGCGCTGCACGTTTTTTGCGTATTGGCCATCCTGGCGTTTTTCGGCTGCGGATTTACGTTTACGGTATTTTGCCATCGTCAGCTCGCTATAGAGCGGCTTTAGCTCCAACAATGGCCGTAAGTGTGACCATTGGGGATCTCGAATCAGCCGCTCCAATGCCGTGTCTCGGCTTGCAAGATTACAACCCACGCAGCCGGTCCGAACATCGGAATCGCCATAAACACTGGCAATGCTCAAAACGTCGGGGTAGCCGTGGCGTTCTGTCTCAAAATAGAGCCAGTCGAAGACGTGGCATAGCCGCCAGTGGACGATGGGCGCTAACGTGTCCGCAATGGCGTCATCTGTCGCCACCTGAAACCAGCCCTGGCCACACTCGCCGGAGTCTTTAGAGCATGACAGTGTAATGCGGGCATCCCTGGCAGCAGATTCACCAAGCCGTACACCGGTCAGACTTAGCAACTTTTCGCCCGTACGCTCTCGCAGGCCCTGAAGGGCCTGCATCATTGGTTCGACCTTGAGTTGTGGTGTACACCAGCGAAACCGGTTTTTGGGCGGCGGGACGCCGCGACCCAGCATGTAGACAAAGAAGCGATCATCCATTGCCGGTAACACGACCTGTGCGTCAATCCCATCCTGACGCAAGCAATCAAGCATTCGCAAGGCAGTTGCTTGTAGCGGCGGTAATTCCATCCTCGTATCGGCGTAGAGAACAGTCAGGCTCTCAGGTTG
>Ga0210095_1000173_pt1 | contig 19890 bp, 15 predicted proteins | sample China_Galinas_PW_FD_184861 | JGI IMG/M metagenome (GOLD analysis project Ga0210095, IMG submission 184861) | Wetland microbial communities from San Francisco Bay, California, USA, that impact long-term carbon sequestration - China_Galinas_PWA_D1... | ecosystem: Environmental > Aquatic > Marine >...
CGGCCCGGTATACGTGATGGGCGGCAAGATGCCGACCTTTCCCGACACTTACGCCGGAGCGGGCGGCAGGGGCCTCGAGGTGATGCCTGAGGCGCAGATCCGGTACTGGTCGCTCGTGAGCTGCGAGGCCGCGCCCTCCGGGCAGATCGTGGACGGGCTGGCCGACATGCAGGTCCCGCTCGATGAAAAAGGCAACTACACGATCGTGTACAGCCGCAGGGAAGACCGGCCGCAGAATGCGACGGTCGAGAACGGCGTGGCGTGGATCGAATGGAGCCCGAGAGGCGAGGGGCTCGCAGGGCCGACTAACCGCGTCGACTTCGGCATGTTGATGCTGCGCATCATGGCGACGAATCCCGACTGGAAAGAGCGGCCCGACAACATCACCGCGCCCGGGATGGAAGAGCCGGTCATGGGTCCTTACTATCCCCGCGGCTACTACACTACCAAGTCGGCGTTCGAGGCCGAAGGGTTAAAGAAGTGAGAGACAATCCATCGATTACCAGTCGCATCCGACGTGATCAAGACGGCGGCGCCATGAAAGCGCTGCATGCGGAATGCCCGGGCCTCCAGGGGAAACCATCGGCCCGACGACGGCCGTGATCATGCTGCTGGGCATTATTGCCTTCGCCGTAAAATTAGTGTGACTGGGCTATAGGTATCTCCTAAGTGTCGTCCCTGAAACGGACAGGGATGTCGCTCCCGGCATTCGGCAACGTATGAAGTTTAACAGCTGCTATCGTTGACTGGCAATCGTCCCATGGAAATAGAATCAGACATAAATCGAATGGCGGCATCGATAAAAAGGAGATTGATATGAAAACAGACACGGTATTCAACGCCGACAACGATGATATGACCCGCCGTTCATAGCGATGGATCGGATGACATGGACATTCGCCTCGTGGTGCTTTTTACCGCGCTGTGGATTGGATGGTTTATGCTTTCGCTATGTATCACCAGCCAGCGGCTGCAACGGGTAAGAATAACCAAAAAAAGAAAGACATGAGAAGCGGGTGCTCGATGAGGATCTTCACCTCGATCTGCGTCCGGTTGAGACCATCTACGCGGTCGGCGACGATTTCCAATAGTAACTACACCAGCCACGTACGCCTTGAATCGAAATAATGGCACAAGTAGGAGTAAGAAGACATGACAGCACCCGAACCAAACACAAAGCTGCGGCGCGGCACCATGAGTTTCGAAAATATTGTCCGGACCGACGAGCGCTACGGCAGGGACGGGTTCTGGCTGGGCCCGCGCGGTATCCACTACGGCGCCTGGCTCGAGCACCCGAAGCCCTATCAGATCGCTAACCTTTACCCCGACTCGAGCTCGTCGTACTGGATCGCCCGGTTCGAGCTGACCCCGGGAGCGACGCTGACCATCCGCGCGCGGTTTCCGTTCTGCCGCTACATGTCCTACGCCGTCTACCGGCCCGACCCACTGGGCTCGTTCACGGCAACGGGGGAGACAATCGTGGATAACAGGATTGAACCCGATCCCGGCTCGCTGAACCCGTTCGTTCCGGGCACCCCCCGGCTCGGAGTGAACCGGGAGTACGCGGTTCACTTTCTCGCCGAAGAGGCGCCGGAACAAAAGGAGGACCGCAAACCCAACACTCTCTACACCGGCACCAAGGGGCTAGTGCAGATTTGCTACCGCGTGTACGTCCCTGACATCAACCTCGACGGCTCCGGGGGTGTCGGTTTGCCGACCTACGAGGCAGAGCTTGCAGACGGAACACGACTGTCGGCGGAGGAGGTCAAGGAAAAACTCAACCGGCCGCTGTCCGAGGGGCTCAAGTCGGGGATGACGGTCGAGCAGTGGCGGAAGCTCTGCAACGCCCCCGACAACGACCCGGGTCTTGATCCCGCGTCGATCCCGGCTCGCAATCCGCCCGTTGTCGAACGCTATTTCAACAACGAGTACAACTTCATCGGCGTCTTCAAGCCGCCGGAGGCGAAAGCCAAGCTCTCCCAGGAGGTCACGACCGGGTTCGGCGGCGATCCTTTGACGCTCTACATGTTTTCCTGGGTGTCGCGGGCGTTCGGTGAGGTTCTGATACTCCGCGGCAAGATGCCGAAGTTCCCCGACACCTTCGCGGGCAGAGGCGGCAAGGGCCTCGAGACCATGACCGACTGGGAGTCCCGCTACTGGTCTCTGGTCATTTGCGAGGCCCCGCCCTCCGGCCTGAGCAACGATGGGGTCGCCGACATGCAGGTGCCGCTGGATGCGGACGGCAACTTCACGATCGTCATCAGTCGCGAGGAGGACCGGCCGGCCAACGCCACCGAGGAGAACGGCGTCGCATGGATGGCGTGGTCGCCCCGCGGCGAGGGTATCGACGATTCCTCCAACCGTCCCGATTTCGGGTTGTTGGTTTTCCGCTACATGTATAGCAACCCGGAGTGGGAACATAACCCACAGAAGATAACCGTGCCCGGCACTGAGGCCGATGTGATGGGCCCATACTACCCGCGTGGCGAGTACATGGACAAGGCAACAATTGAGGCGAAAGGATTGGAAAAATGAAAGATTCACAGAATTTGACCGACAACGAAAAGGCTGCCAACGGACCCATGCCCGGCGATCTGAGCACGGTTGCCGAGGAGTGGGCCAAGTCCCAGCAGATGGACATTCCCGGGTACTTCAAGTCGCTGAACGGTGCTGAGGTCGCAGATGCGCAGCGCAGCCAGTGCTACCCGGCGGCCAGCTTCCTCGGGTCGATGACCGGCCCCAACAAGGTGTTCGCCTGGCGCAGCCAGGACGCATACCAGGGCGTGCTCTTCATGAACAACCGGCGACCGGGGGAGCTGTACCTGACCGGCGGCAACAACCCGCCCGCTCAGGGGCCTGTGCCTCCCGGCCCGTTCGTCGCCAAGGTCGACGCCACCACCGGCAAAGAGATCTGGCGGACGTATCTTGAGAATGGGAACGTGTCGGGCGCATGGGTCGGGGCGGCCAACCTCAACATCTTGGCGGACGGGAATATCCCGATCGCATTCGGCAACACCCTCGTCAAACTGGATGGTGACACGGGATTGATTCTTCAGCAGGTCGCGCTGCCGACGGGATCGGCACCACCGGAGGGTAGCAACCACAAGCACCTGACTATCGCACCCGACGGCACGCTGATCATCAAGAACCAGACCCGGGCCACCCCCTGCGACATCCAGGGCACGCTGGCGGCGTTCCAATGTCCGGGAGGTGTCCAAGCCTCCCCCGGCTCCAATATCTGCGCTGTCGATCCGGTGACTTTTGAGATCTACGACAATATCGACGTGCCGGAAAACACCGTGACGCCGCATACGATCACGACGTTCGACGGCAGGATCGCCATTTATGCGCCCTCGTACCTCAATGTCTACCGTTTCTTCTGGGATCCCAAGACAAAGAAGCTGTCGAAAGACCCTGATTGGGTGATCTCGTCGTACCTCGAACCCGGCCAGACCAGCGGCGACGCGCCCGGAATTTTGGGGGATTGGGTCGTGATCCAGGTCAACGGCCTGCCGTCCAAGGTGGCCTCTTCCATCGTCGCCATCAATCAGCACGACCCGACGAGGATCACGCGGGTCCATCCCTTCGGGAAAGTCGTCCCGACGGGGATGAGCTGGGCGCCGCCTAAGTCGGCGATAGACGCCGAGAACAGCATGGTTTTCTCGGCGGACCAAGGCTTGATGAAGATTGGCGGCATTAAGTTTGATCCGGCCAGCGGCGAGATGACGACCGCCTGGACACTGGACGCCGCGACTACTGCATTGCAGGCGCTGTACGGTCCACCCGACCGGCGAGTTCTGGGCACGGCGCGTGCCGAGCCCGGTACAACGCTCGAGCAGCTCAACCAGACATTCGCCCCGACCTACCGACAGCAGGCCCTGTGGCTGGAGGCCAGGACAGGCCGCATCCTCGCTGAATCGTCCTTCTTCGAGCCCATGAACTTCAACACCTTGCTGACGCCCGGCTTCGGCGGGCGTTTCTATTATATGTGGGATCAAGGTTTCATCGTACTGCAGGTCATGCCGGCTTCAGAAACGGAATGACATCATGGATCAAATATCTTTGTATCGTCACTTTTAGCCGGGAACAGTGGAGGAGGTATGTCGTTGAACACAGACGAAAGGACGTCGATTAGGTATGCTGATGGGCGCAATATATTCTTCGGTGGCTGCCTGCCCGTTGCAACTGCGAATGAGTATATCACCCTGCGCATTCGGCCGGAGGCAAAACCGTTATGGTGATGGAGTCGATTCGATCCGTGATGGAATGGGCGGCGTTTGCTCTCGAAGTCGCGGCGGTCGCCGTGATCGTGGGGGGAGCTGCCATCGCCGCGGTTCGGTGCCACCTGTTCAAAGTGCTTCTTCATCTCGATCAGTCGGGCCTGGTGTCCCGCTACAAGGGACAGCTGGTCGGCAGTCTGTTGCTGGGGTTGGATTTGCTGGTCGCATCCGATGTGATCAAGACGGCGGGTCTCGAGGCCACCCTGTACAATGTCGCGACGCTTGGCTTGCTGGTGATAGTTCGTATCACGCTGACCTGGTCGCTAATGGTCGAAGCCGAGGGGCGCTGGCCCTGGCAAACCCCTTCAGAGACCGGAGAGGGCAATTCAGGGGAATGAGCTGACCACAGATTATCGTTGTTGATCGCGTCGGCTTTATTCCGAAAGCGACCCTGCAGCTTATGGCACCTCACAGGCATATTTTGGAGAAACGCCGATGGTCGTGGTCCTTTATGTCGTCGTGGCATCAAAGATCATTTGCTCCGTCATCTGATGGATCACATATTAGAAATAAGTGAGGCCAGGCAAAGTGCCGGGGCTCTGGAGACGAAAGCCTCATGGATACAGGAACCAAGCTCGCTTGCAATCGCACTTATCTTGCACACGAACGCACGCAAATGGCATGGGTACGGACGAGCCTTGCGCTGATCTCTTTTGGTTTTGGTATCGCCAAGTTCTACCAGTTCCTGCACCAAACTCAGGGCCGGGATGCGCCTTACATGGGGCCCCGCGGAGTAGGCATGCTCATGATCTCGATTGGGCTCATCGCCTTAGTGTCGGCCAACCTGCAGCACCGCCGCGCCATGAAGACACTGAACGCAGAATGCCCGGACCTCCTACCGTCGACCGCCGGTGTGACGGCAGTTGTGGTCATGTTACTGGGCATCATTGCCTTCGCCGTGGCATTGCTGTAATCGGCCTTTAAGCATTTGCGGATAATTGCTACCCACATAAATTTTGACGGCTCGGGGTTCGGATGGAACCCTAGTTTCTTTAACGCTTGAGCTAACGACGTGATCGCAACAAGTTCAGACGGTTGGCAGACTTCCATCGCCGGGGCCTGAAAATCTTTTTAAATAAACTCAGGTTGAGAAGGAGGATGATATGATGAAAAACACCATAAACAACATCCAATCGGGCGCCCAGCAACCCAATCCAACATCCAGTCTCACGTCAAATGAAATCGCGGCCAACGGACCGCTTCCGGGCGACCTTAGTTTGTACGCAAAAGAACTCGCCATCGCGGCGGAGTATACCTCTCCCGGCTATTATCCTTCACTCAATGCCGCCGAGATCGCCGACGCGCAGCGGAGCGGCTTTTTCCCCGCCGCCTCCTTCACGGGTTCCTTCGACGGGCCCAACCGAGTTTACGCATGGCGCAGTGCAGACAGCTATCAGGGTTTGACGTACATCGTCAATCGAAAGCCCGGCGAACTTTACCTGGTCGGCGGCGATTATCCACCGCCCACGAGTCCCGTTCCTGCAGGCCCCTTCATCGCGAAGGCCGACGCCACCACGGGCAGGCAAATCTGGCGCACCTACGTCGACAACGCCAACCTTTCCGGCCGTTGGATCGGCAATGCCAATCTGAACATCCTCGACAACGGCGTGATCCCTTTTGCCTGGTCGAACCAGATCATCCTCCTTGACGCGGATACCGGCTTGATTTTGAAGCACAACACGCTGCCTGCGGGTGAAGCACCGCTGGCGGATGTCAATTACAAACATCTCACCATTGCCCCCGACCGCACGCTCATCCTGAAGTGCCAGACACGGCCGACCGGTGAGACGTCGCAGGGGACGATGGCGATCTTCAGTGGTTTGATGAAAGGGTTGAAACAGCCCAATTCGCACCTCGTCGCAGTTCATCCCGAGACGCTGGACATCCTGCACGACATTCCGCTTCCGGAGCCATCGTCTTCACCGCACGGCATTGCGGAGGTCGATGGCAAAATTGCGATTTATGTGCCTCTGAACTCCGGTATGATGCGCTGCTTCTGGGATCCCGCCAAAAAGAGACTATCAAACGACGACTCCTGGATGGTCAAACCGATGAAGAAAGGCCAGACAACCTCAACCGCCGCGACGCTCATCGGTGACTGGGTCGCGATCCAAACCAACGGCGCCGGCAGCGACACGGTCGCCTCGAGCATCGTTGTCGCCCATCGGGACAACGCAGAGAAGGTGCAGGTCGTTTTCCCCTTCGGCGACCTCAAGCCCGGCGAGTGGAGCTTCGCACCGCCGAAGGCGGGCGGCGACCCTGAAAACAGCATGATTTACTCGGCCGATATGGGAGTCGGTAAAGTGGCCGGCATCAAGATCAACCAGGATACAGGTGAGCTGAAGGTCGCCTTCGTTGTCGACGACGCAACCACCACCTTTCAGCCGGTGATCGGGCCGAAAGAGCGACGAGTGCTGCTGCTGACCAACGCCAGAAAAAATGACCCTCAGGAGCCGATGAAAAAGACCGTGTTCAGCGCAAATTACTCGGAACAACTCACCTGGCGCGACGCCGCCACGGGCCTGATCCTGGCGGAATCCGACTTTTTCGAGCCCCTGACCATCAATTCGCTCACTGCTCCCGGTTTCGGCGGCCGGGTTTATTTCCCGACAGCCAAGGATTTTATCGCATTGCAGGTCATGCCGGTACCAGAATCGCAATAATTTAACGGATCACATGCTGTTTCAAAATATCTCAAGCCAGGATTTATAGGTGAAGGTCCGCATAAGTTTAAAGTTTTAAGTCTGGTGGCAACGCGGAAACCAAAAGAGAAGGAGGTACAAAAAATGAGCAATTTGAATTACAGGTTGTCAACAGTATCGTTCGCCCTCGGGGTTCTCGTTCTGGCGGCGACCGTCTCCACAGATGTCCAGGCGCAGACGCCGCAGGTGGACCCGGCCGCCACCCGGACCCTCAAGCGGATGACCGATTATCTCGGCGGCCTGCAGAAGTTCAGCGTGCACACAAAAAACACCCTCGAAGACGAACTCGAGTCGGGCCACAGAATCGATCTCGACGTTTCGGCAAGCGTGCTCGTCAGCCGGCCGAATGAACTGTTTGCCGAACGCAAGGGCGACCTGATCGACCAGATGTTCTACTACAATGGCAAGACCCTGACGCTGTACAATCCAAGCGACAAAGTCTACGCAACGGAATCCGCACCCGGGACAATCGAGGAGACGCTCGATTTTGCGCGTGAGTCGCTCGGGCTCGTCGTCCCTGTCGCCGACCTGGTCTACCGCAACGCTTTCCCGCTTCTGATGCAGGATGTTAACCTGGCAGTGGTGGTCGGCAAAGCGGTTATCGGCGGCGTCAAGTGCGATCATCTGCTCTTCAGCCGCCCGGGTGTCGACTTTCAGGTGTGGGTCGCCGATAGCGGCAACCCGTTGCCGTACAAGTATGTCGTTACCGACACAGGAACTCCCGCGCGGCTGAGCATCTCAACGGTCATGAGCGACTGGAACGTTACGCCGGCCGCCACCGATTCCCGGTTTACCTTCGTGCCGCCACCGGGGACCAAACAGATCAGTTTTCTGCCACTATAAAGAAGCAGCGGCTCCGACCGCTGACACCTACCGGAGGAAGCAAATGAAGACAAAACTGAAGATTACGATAGCAACGATTGCCCTTGTCTTGATACTCATCGCCGATGTACCGGTTCTTTTCGAGCAACTGGTGCCCGAAGCCCATGCGATCTTTGGCGTCCGCCGCCGGGCCGCACGCAGGGGCGTTATTGTCGGGTATTCTATGGGCGAGGCCGCGGCAACTTCAGCAGCGGCGAACCAAGCGGCGGCGACTTCCCAACATCAAGAGGCTGCGGCGCAACAGCAGGCGGCCGCTCCTCCGCCTGCAACCGCCGGAAAGCCGCTGCCGCTGGGCACCGTCGTTTCCGCCCTTCCCGCAGGGTGTACCTCCACACCGGTCGGCGGGGTGGAGTACTACTACTGCGGCGGGAACTTCTACCGCGCGGTGTTTCAGGGGAACCAATTGGTGTATGTGACGGCGCAGCCGAAATGAAAGTGGGCGGCGAAAAAATCGATGGTTTTAGATCCGCATGCCGGTTGCACTCGCGAACATCGTTGCCCTGACAACGCCTGGGTGGCGGCGACCGAGCGTATTTCCCGACCGGCAAGGGATTTATCCTGTTACGGGTACTGCGGACATCTACGGGTGTAGGTAAGGTGAGCCGGTCATACGGCTGCGCGCTATGCAAACCGCGATCCTGTTGCCTGCGTCGAATGACGGCTCAGCGCGTAGAACGCGGGTTCTGACGTCATGGTCGAGGTGATTGAACAACGCAATCGCAAAGGAGACAAATCGATGAAACACTGTGCGGGCAGCATAATCATAATTTTTTTATTGAGTGCGGTATTAGTATTGCCGACGGGCGCGCAGGAGATCCTGCCGTTCCCGCCCAAACCATCAGGCAGCATTGCTGGCCGGACCATGCAGGAGTCGATTTACAGTCCTCTTCCGGCTGTGAACCGTCTGCCAAAGGACGCTCCGAACATTCTCATCGTGCTCATCGACGACGTCGGTCCCGCGCAGACGGAGACCTACGGTGGCGAGATCCATACGCCGGCCTTGGACAAGATCGCCAAGGAGGGCATCTCCTACAACCGGTTCCACACGACCGCGATGTGTTCGCCCACGCGCGCGGCGCTACTCACCGGGCGAAATCACCACAGAGTTGCCAGCGGCCAGATCACCGAGCTGGCGAATGACTGGGACGGGTACATGGGCACCATCCCGAAGAGCAGCGCAACCGTTGCCGAGGTGCTCAAGGACTACGGCTATCACACCGGGGCGTGGGGCAAGTGGCACAACACGCCGGCCGAGCAGACCACCGCCGCCGGTCCGTTCGATAACTGGCCCACTGGATACGGCTTCGAGTACTTCTACGGCTTTCTCGCCGGCGAGGCCTCGCAATACGAGCCAAGCCTCGTTCGCAACACGGCCTACGTTGAGCACCCTCACACCTCCGGCGGCCACGATTACTATCACCTGAGCGAGGACCTCGCCGATGATGCGATCGGCTGGCTACGCCAGCACAAGGCTTTTGCCCCAGACAAGCCGTTTTTCATGTACTGGGCCAGCGGGGCCTCCCACGGCCCGCATCAGGTTCCGAAGCAATGGGCCGACAAGTACAAGGGCAAGTTCGACGACGGCTGGGACAAATACCGCGAGCGTGTCTACCAGCGCGCCAGGCAGATGGGCTGGATCCCCCAGAACGCGAAGCTCACGCTGCGACCCGCCAACCTTGCCGAGTGGGACGCGATTCCCGAAAACGAGAAGCCCTTCCAGCGCCGGCTGATGGAGGTGTTCGCCGGCTTCACCGAACACGTGGACGTTCAGGTCGGCCGCATGGTTGACGAAATCGACCGGCTCGGCTTCGGTGAGAACACGCTGATAATCTACATCTGGGGCGACAACGGCGCCTCGGCCGAAGGCCAGGACGGCACGATCAGCGAACTGCTCGCGCAGAACGGGATTCCGTCCACCACGAGCCAGCAGATCAAAGCGCTCGACGGTCTCGGCGGCCTTTCGGTGCTCGGTTCGCCCAAGACCGACAACATGTATCATGCCGGCTGGGCTTGGGCCGGCGGGGCGCCCTACCAATATACGAAGTTGATCGCGTCGCACTTCGGCGGCACCCGCAACCCGATGGCCGTGCGTTGGCCCGCGAAGATCAAGGCCGACACCACGCCCCGTGCCCAGTTTCTGCACGTGAACGACGTAACGCCGACCCTCTACGACATCCTGGGCATCACACCTCCCCGTGTGGTTAACGGCATTCCGCAAGACCCGTTCGACGGCGTCAGTTTTGCCAGTACCTTCAACGATGCCAAGGCCAAGGAGGTGAAACACACTCAATATTTTGAGGTCATGGGCAGCCGCGGCATTTACCACGACGGCTGGATGGCGTCCGCGTTCGGCCCGCGCACGCCCTGGATTCCCGGCCTGCCTGAAGGCATCCTCGAATGGACGCCCGACAAGGACAAATGGGAACTCTACAACCTCAACGAAGACTGGTCGCAGGCCAACGACCTGGCCGGCAAGATGCCGGCAAAGCTGGCGGACATGAAAGATTTGTTCCTGATTGAGTTCACTAAAAACAGCGGCCTACCCGTCGGCGGCGGCTTGTGGGTCCCCGTGTTCCAACCGGAGCTGCGCGTGAAGCCGCCCCACACTTCGTGGACGTTTCCGGGCGCAATCACGCGGATGCCGGAGGTCACTGCACCCGCGTTGGGCAACACGCCCAACATCGTTACCATCGACGCCGACGTGCCGGCCAACGCCAACGGCGTGATCTACGCGCTCGGTGGTTTTTCCGGCGGCCTAACCTGCTATGTGAAGGACGGTTTGCTGTCGTACGAGTACAACCTGTTCGAGATCCAGCGCACCCACATCAAGGCCAAGGAAAAACTGCCCACCGGCAAGGTGAGAATCGAGGTCGAGACGGCCTACGTCGAACTCAAGCCGGCCGGCCCGCTCAAGGTGGTGCTGAATGTCAACGGCCAGGAAACCGCTTCGGGCGTGGTGCCGGTCAGCGCGCCGCTGCTGTTTACCGCTAACGACGGCCTTGACTTCGGCATCGACCTCGGTTCACCGGTAGGGCTCGCGTACTACGACCAGGCGCCGTTCAAGTTCAACGGCAGGATCGAGCAGGCGCATGTTGAATACACGTCTTATGAACCTGTCGGACCAGTTGCGCCAACAGATTGATCGCGCACATCCGTATTTATAAAATCAGAAAAGGAGCAACCAATGAAAAATGTCAGCGAATTTACAAAAAAGTTTAACCACGTCCTTAGGGTGTTTCTCCTGGCGGCGCTTACGGTGTCGATGGCGGTTGGCACGACCACCTTCACAGCATGGGCGGCTACTTCGGAAACACCCCAGTACATGTTCGTGCAGATTGCCGACGATATCAAAGTGGACGCGGCGGCAAAGACTTTCCGCTTGGTGAACGTCAATCAGCAGACACTGTACTTTACCGATCGGCCGGTCCGAATCGCCGGGCATATCAAAATGGACGCTTATCTCAAGGAGTGGACGGCACAAGCCGGCAAGGATAACTTCGGCGAGGACCCTCCGAACGCGGTTTTGTCCGTTTATGAGCCGGGACAGAACGACAACACGACAGCGGTGGTCGAGATCACCCGGCCAGAAATCGACGGGTCCGATCTCGTTTACAAATACAAGCTGATCGAGGGCAGCCTCCCTGCCGGAGGCGGTGCGACCTCGCTTTTCATCGACTGGATCGGAGTCGGGGGCGGTGTCGGGCCCGGTTTTCATGGTGTCGGTGTCGGCCTTCGCGGCCCCGGTCTGCGCTAATGTAGCCACGCAGAGGAAATGGTTGGACCTGTCGGTCTAAGGCTCCACCAGTCAGCATCAATTTCTGTATTTTACCTCGAAGTCGGCGAGGTAGGTAGTCTGATCTGTCGGGAACGGGAACACGGTCGCGCAGGGCGCCGTGAGCACCGGCATCGAGAAGGGTTAATCCGCAGCCGAACCGACTCGCTGCCACTTCAAAGGAGGCGAACATGAAACTAAGAGTCATCATTATTTCAATTACTGCAGTCGTCTTAATGTCTGCCTGCGTTACGGAAAGCACGTACAAGAAAGAGGTGTCTCTGGCAGACACATACGAACAGCTCAACGCGCAACTGAAAGGTGAAGTCAGTACGGATCAGGCGCAGGTAGCAGAGTTGGAGAACCTCGTCCGGGTCTCGCTCGAAAATACCCTTTTGTTTTCCGAGGGCAGTGTGGCGCTCCATCGCTCAGGTGAAGCGACGCTGAACAGAATAGCCCCCGTTTTGAAGACTTTGACGGGGCAGGTCGTCGAAATTAAAGGCTTCACCGATAACGTGCCGATCGGGCCGGAGCTCAAGGCGAAGTATCCGAACAACGTTGCGCTGTCGAAGGCCCGCGCCGAAACGGTCATGAAGTACCTGACGTCCCAGGGTGTACCCGCCAGCATGATGACTGCAAACGGATATGGCGACGCGAAGCCGGTGGTGTCCAATAACACCGCAAGGGGCCGAGCGAAGAACCGGCGTGTTGAGATCGACATCGTCGAAGCGCGGTAGCGAGAAATCAAAGTCGCGTGTGGACCGGGGGCCACACGCGAAGGGCTCCGCCTGCCTAATAACCGCGGACCCGCGGACGTATGCTGGAAAGCAGCAGCGAGGGGCGCATCCTCGGGCGTATTAGCATGCACGGCCGTAGCATTCCTTCAATGTCATCACTGCGCAGCGACGGCAGCAGGGCCACAACGCGATGGCAACCCACGAGCTGGAGAGCTTCTTTGCCATCGGGAACAAATCTGTGTTTCTGGACGCCTCCAGGCGGGACATGCCGGCCACGGAAAATTCCAGGCTGCTTTTGGCCAAAACCAATAATCCCACCTTGCGGCAGTTATTTTGTCAGCAGACACTGTATTTTTCGGATCGGCTGGTCCGAATCGCTGGGCACCTCAAAATGGACGCCTTTCTCAAAGAGTGGACGGCAAAAGCCGGCAAGGACAATATCGGCCAAAACCCGCCGAACGCCGTGCTTTCTGTCTATAAACAAGGGTAACCCGACAACACGACAGCGGTGGTCGAGATCACCCGGCCCAAGATCGACGGCTCCGATCTCGTCTACAATTGTATTTGAAGAGTTTGTAAAGCGCTAAAGAAACGGGTTGGGGGAGCTCGCCCGGCCAGGACGAACGAATGCAATAGGGTATCGGAGGGTGGATTAACACGATGCCGCTGTCTTTCAGACAAATTTAGCAGCAATAGGAGGTGCTTATGTTCACCCGGCAAAAGGTAGTGTGCGGCTCAATGCTCATCTTGATTGCGGCAGTGCTTTGGTTGGGCGTACTCAATCCCGGCCAGGCCATGGCCGGCGGCTTGATCGCCTATGAGGTCGGCACGGCCGACGTCGGCCTTGCATCGGCGGGCTACAACGTCCGCGCTCAGGATGCTTCGACTGTTTTCACCAACCCCGCCGGTATGACGCGACTGTCGGGCACCCAGTTTCTGGCTTCGGGGCAAGTGTTCTGGAACAACACGAAGTTCTCGATCGACTCCGGCACTTCGCCGGAACTCGGCAGCGACGACGGCGGCTATGCGGTCGGGACAGACGGGTGGTTCCTCGGCGGCGGAGGGTTTTTCAGCTACAGTGTGTCGCCCGACCTCAAACTCGGGTTTGCCCTCACCGGCAACTTCGGGGCCCCCCTGAACTACGACGACAACTGGGTCGGCCGCTACTACGTCCAGGAAACCACGCTGCTCGGATTGTCGCTCGTGCCCTCGATCGCCTACAAGGTGACCGACAAGCTCTCCCTCGGGGGGGGCGTGACCGCCATGTACGGCATCTACAAGAATCAGGTGGCCATAAACAATGTCGATCCCGCTTACGGCGACGGCCGGCTCAAGCTCGATGACAACGAGTGGGGCTGGGGCGTCAACCTCGGTTTGCTTTACGAGGTCAACGACGGCATCCGGCTCGGGTTTACCTGGAACTCGCAGGTGGACCTCGACTTCAACGCGCCGGCGCAGTTTTCGAACCTTGCGCCGGGCATCAGCACCGTGCTGAACAGCAGGGGGTTGCTGAACTCGAGAATTGAGGTCGGGATCACTGTTCCCCAGCAGGCGATGGGCAGCTTCTTCGCCCAGGTGAACGATCGCTGGGCAGTGCTCGGCAGCGTGGGCTGGCAGCAGTGGTCGAAGTTCGGTCAGGTTGAGCTCGGCATCGACGATACGACCAATCCAACCAGCACCGTGACCGAACTCGACTTCAAGGACACCTGGCACTTTGCCCTGGGCGCGCAGTACCGGCTGAGCGAACCGTGGCTGATCAACTTCGGCATCGCCTACGACTCGGATTTCCAGGACGGCTCGAACGTTTCGCCGCTGCTGCCGGTGAATTCGGCCTGGCGCTTCGGCGTTGGCGCCCAGCACCAGGTGAGCGAGACCTTCTTCTGGGGAGTCGCGACGGAGTATATGTACGGCGGGACGCTCGACACCAACCTGCAGAGCGCGGCACCGGTCGCAGCCGGTGGACGCGGAAATCTCATCGGCTCTTACGACAGCATCGGGACCTTGTTTCTCGGCTTGTATGCCAACTGGAAGTTCTAAAAATGATTGGGCATTGAGTCGCGATTGTCCAGACTCATATATTCAGCTGCTGAGCTAAAAGAGTGAATGATGCTCATTCGACATCGCCATGGAAGACCACATGACATCCAAGGTATCGAGTCTCTATTCCAATTTGTTAAAGGTCAAAAAGGGTGAAGGACTACAGCAAGTATTTTGTGTTATGCATTATTAGCCTGATCAGAGTTCGCTCATGAAACATACTGCAAATAAATTTCTAAGGGTCTTGCTGCCGATGGCTGTGGTTCTGATATCAAGCCACGTGTTGGCTCAAGATCAATCCCGAGTTGATCAATCCTTCGATGCTAAAAAAGAATTATCCGTTCCAGCACCGGATCTGGCCGAGATTATACCCTTGGCAGCAACATTGTCCAGCCGTCTGGCGGTCCTTGAAAATAAAGTTACGGGTTTACTGGATATATCGGAAGTCGGCAGTAAGTTCGACGCAATCGAGGCAAACCTTAATTATCCTGCGGAACAATTGCAACGGGTAAAGGATTCGAAAAATTATAAGTCCAGAAATCTTGTGGCCCTTAAGGAGGCAATCGAGCAAGAAAGTGAGGCATTCGAAGAAATCAATAAACCCCTTAAAGAAACAATTCGTCAGCTTGAAGCTTATAGAAAGGAGTGGCTGGCGGAGAAAAAGCGCTGGAATGAATTTCAATCTTCTCTGCGCGAAGAGGGGGAACTCGATCAACTTGACTCGACCTTTAAAAATGGTAATGACGCGATCGACAAAGCTTTAAAAATAGTACATTCGCAGCTGAAGGCAATTCTAACGGTCCAGGAGAAGGCCGGTAATATCCAGATGAAGATAAACACTATTGAAGCCGAAATAACCGGTTTGGCCTCAGTCAAGCGGCATGGTTTTATATTTGAAACATCTCCCCCGATGTTCTCCTCCCGATATTTTTCTCAATTTTCAAATGGACTGATAGATGCAATGCAACAAGGTCTTGATGCGACTTCTTTGCCAGGCCGCCGATTTTTTGCTCGGCAGGGATGGATTGTTCTCCTCCAGGGGCTCTTTTCTCTTGTAGCGATCGTCGTCATTTACCGAAACCGACAAGTATTGAGAGACTCAGAACGCTGGAGGTTTCTTGCCGTTCGGCCTTTTTCCGCAGGATTATTTTTCAGCACATTATTGGCAGTTTTGTTTTTTGAATATCGGGGGGTTCCCGACGCGTGGGTAATTGTAAATACGATTGTTGTCGGCATTTCCTTTGCCCGACTTATAGTAGCCTTGGACGAAACATCCTGGAAAAGGCAGTTTGTATATGGGCTGTTTATCGTTTTGATATTTACCAGAATAGTGGATGTGATCAACCTGCCGCTTCCTATTTACCGAATATACACAGTTTTGACATCGTTGGGTGGTTTTATTTTCGGCTTGCGTTGGGCCAGTGAAAGCAAGCGTCAAAAAGAGATAGGCCTTTATGCTTGGGCGCTTCGGTTGGTTTCTTTCTTTTTTGCCCTCATCATCATTGCGGAGATATGGGGTAAACAAATTCTGGCCGAATTTCTGTTCATATCAATGATACGTTCGCTATCAACTGTGCTTGCCTTCATGCTGCTCATGTACATGACTCGCGGGTTCTTAGAGTGGGTTTTCCGCGACTCACCTCTCAAGCGAACGACAGTGTTTTACAAGGATGCCGATGCTATTATTCGCCGCGTGGCACTCTTCATCGATGTTGCCGTATGTGGATTGGTTTTGCTACCTGCTATTCTGGTAATCTGGGGGAGGTATGATGGCCTGAAGGAGGCGATGAAAGGTTTGCTGGCACTTGGGTTCAACCTGGGATCCCAACGGATAAGTGTAGGTTTAGCGATTACTTCAGCTGGTATCCTTTATGGGTCGTTTCTTGCGTCCTGGACTGTCCAAAAATTGCTTATGGATGAGGTACTCGCCAGACGTCGAGTGGAAGCGGGGGTCCGGGTTTCAATAGCAAGATTGGTTCACTATGTCTTCATATTTGTAGGCTTCGTGTTGGCACTCTTGATACTCGGGTTCGAATTTACAAAACTCACCATCATGTTGAGTGCGCTTGGCGTCGGCATCGGCTTTGGTCTGCAAAGCGTGGTCAATAATTTTGTCAGCGGGCTCATCCTGCTCTTTGAACGACCTGTCAGAGTGGGTGATTTTATCGAACTTGACGGGAAGTGGGCTGAAATCAAAAAAATTGGCCTTCGATCGACAACTGTCCAAACTTTTGACCAGGCAGATTTGATCATTCCCAACGCCGATCTGGTCAACAATCAGGTGACCAATTGGACACTTAGTAATCGTCGTGTGCGGGTTGCTATTCCAGTGGGAGTAGCCTATGGTTCCGATGTTTCCTTGGTGATGGAAACTCTGATGGCGTGTGCCATTGCAAGCTCAAATGTGTCAAAAATGCCCATGCCTCAGGTGCTATTTCTGAGTTTCGGGGAGAGCACACTCGACTTTGAGCTTCGTGTCTGGGTACCGCAAGCGGAAGAAAGGCTAAAGGTAAAAAGTGAGCTTCACCAGGCGATTGACCGAAGTTTTCGAGAAGCGAAAATAGAAATTGCTTTTCCCCAGCGGGATCTGCACCTGCGTAACCTGAATGAATCGTCCATTTTGCGGCTTACGGAATCCACGACATAACCTTTATTCGCGGGTCGACAAAAATTACGGGTTCAAAGAGAGATTGAAAAATGAAATGCTGTAAGATTAGCGATTGCTGAAGATTTACCCGGAAGGGAGGAGACATCTATGAAGGGAGTAACATCAAATGCCATCTGGTCCATTCGCTTGATGCTCTTTTTTATTATGGTCTTGGCACTTGCAGCGTGCGCCAGCCGGCCGATCAACGCACCGATCACCCAGGTCGACTCCACAAGTGGGTACCGACCCCATCTCTTGATACCCAAACGCCAAAGCAACGATCAACATACGCTTTTCGTTTTGTCGTTTTCAGGCGGTGGCACACGGGCGGCGGCATTCTCGTATGGCGTTTTAGAAGAACTTCGCCGTACAGAAATTACTGTCAACGGACAGCCCCGCCGGCTGATTGATGAAGTCGACGTGATTACAGGCGTGTCGGGGGGAAGCTTCACGGCACTTGCTTATGCTCTTTACGGAGACCAGCTGTTTTCCGAGTACGAGGAACGATTCCTCAAACGCAACGTGCAGGGTGCCCTGACCAGGCGTGTCCTGAATCCATTCAATTGGTGGAAATTCATTGGTGGAAGCGCCGGCCGTTCGGAGCTCGCCGCCGAGTACTATGACGAGATCCTGTTCGAGAACGCGACTTTCGGCGATCTTCTGGACAAGCAGGGGCCGGTCGCGCTCGCCACCGGAACTGACATATCGACCGGATCACGACTGGCGTTCTTCCAGAACGACTTCGACCTGCTTTGCTCGGACCTGAACAAGGTTCGCCTCTCGCGGGCAGCGGCTACGTCGTCCGCCGTCCCGATCGTTTTATCACCGGTGACGTTCAACAACTACGGCGGAAACTGCAATTACCAGTACCCGGCCTGGGTGCAAAGCGTTGCCGACCCCAAAACCCGAGCCCGTCCGTCGGGACGCGCGGTCCAGCGTTACCACGAGATGCAGGACTTCCAGAACAGTAAGGATCGCCCCTATATTCACCTCGTCGACGGCGGCGTGTCGGACAATATCGGGGTGCGGGGCGTCCTGGAGGCGTTAGAGGAGCTCTCCGCGAGCGCAGCGTTCCGCGGTCAAGTCGGCTTCGGTGTTGTTCAAAGGATAATATTGATGGTCGTCAACGCCCACTCGTCCCCCAGCACCGACTGGGACCGCAAGGAGTCGCCCCCAGGGACCATCAGTCAACTGCTGCAGGCATCCGGCGTGCCGATCGAGCGCTATTCCTTCGAAACCGTCGAGACCATGAAGGATCGCGCCGAGATCACGAAGTGGCGCCGCGAACTGCTCGTTGCCCAGGCGCGTCTTGCGGGAGCATCCGAAGAGGAGGCGGAAGCCAGCATACCGAAAATAACTCTACAAGTGATAGACGTAAGCTTCGACGCCATTGCCGACCCGAAGGAGCGCGCCTATTTCATGAACCTGCCCACGAGTTTCGTGCTCACGCCCGAACAAGTCGACCGGCTACGCGAGGTTGCCGGCATGCTGCTGCGTCAGTCAGCCGAATACGAGACAATCGTGCGCGAATTTGGTGGATCGCCCGCTGAATAGCCTCGGCAGAAGGCCGAAAATCATATTCGTATAGAATGTTTTTTAAAAAATGGTTTGGGCCCGTCACAGAGGGCATGGCATCTATGAACATCTCTTATTCAGCGTATAAAATGCTCGCGCTCCTTGTTGCCTTTGCGGCGACGGCTGCGCAAGCACAGGAGATTGAGCCACGGTCTTTTTCTAATGCTCCCATTGGGGTCAATTTTCTGATTGCAAGTTATCTCTATGCCGAAGGTGGCCTCGCTGTTGATCCGTCAGTGCCGGTAACAAACGCCGATGTACGGACAAACGCAGCTGTACTTGCTTATGCGCGTTCGATGAATGTATGGGGGCGCTCGGGTAAGTTTTCGGTCATTGTCCCGTATGCCTGGATATCAGGAACGGCGGAATTAGCGGGACAACCCCAGCAGCGGGAAATATCAGGACTGGGCGATGCGCGGTTCCGTTTCTCAGTTAATTTCTTCGGTGCTCCTGCTCTTTCTCTCAAAGAGTTCGCAAGCTATCGGCAAGACACGATTATCGGTGCGAGTCTCGAGCTGTCTGTTCCCACCGGCCAGTATGATCCCAACAAGCTGGTGAACAACGGTACCAACCGCTGGTCCATCAAACCGGAGCTTGGTATTTCAAAGGCCTGGGGGCCGCTGACGGCGGAGCTGTCCGCAGCCGCAAGGATCTTTTCGGACAACGGAGATTTTTTAGAAGGAAGTACGCGCGAGCAGGACCCGATATATTCGATGCAGGGACACCTCATCTACGCACTGCGTTCCGGTATCTGGCTGGCGGTTGACGGAACCTACTACACGGGTGGGCAAACGACAGTCGACGGCATCAGCAACGATGACCTGCTGCGAAACACCCGTATGGGCGTGACCTTGGCACTGCCGGTAAATCGGTACAATTCAGTCAAATTCTATGCCAGTACCGGTGTTGCCACTCGCACAGGCGGTGATTACGACCTCATCGGCATTGCCTGGCAAGTTCGCTGGGGCGGTGGGCTTTAATGCCGGGTGAATGCGGAGTAAAGACATCCGGTGAGTGTGCAGCGGTCGAATGACCTAACGAATTATTGCTATAGATTGGGATAAATCCAATCTAATTTAGGATTTTATCCACTAATACAAAATCACTAAACCTGAGAACCAGGAGGGTGTAATCTTCTGCTAGTGCGCCACGAGCGCGCTTTTAATATATAAAGTGTGCACAACTACGCAAGAGATGAGGGCGGGCCCCTCGGAGCCGTTGTACAGGCAGAGGCTCCAAACCACCTCGAGCTGCATTG
>Ga0210095_1000176_pt1 | contig 19674 bp, 17 predicted proteins | sample China_Galinas_PW_FD_184861 | JGI IMG/M metagenome (GOLD analysis project Ga0210095, IMG submission 184861) | Wetland microbial communities from San Francisco Bay, California, USA, that impact long-term carbon sequestration - China_Galinas_PWA_D1... | ecosystem: Environmental > Aquatic > Marine >...
TATTGATGAAAGATATTTTTGTTGGATTTATAAAACCATTTTTCTTTGCATTCTTTATTTCCACAATCAGTTGTTATTATGGATTTTCTACCAGGGGTGGAACCGTAGCTCTTGGAAAAACCGTGATAAATGCAGTTGTCGTTTCTTCGCTAATTGTGCTGGTACTCGATTTTATTTTCACAAAGGTTGTATGGGAGCTTTTATAGCTAATGATAGAAATTTCTAAAGTAAATCTGGAATTTGGTGAGAAGGTTATCTTAAAAGATATCTCTCTATCTATTAATAAGGGAGAGATTGCTATAATACTCGGTCCGAGCGGTGCTGGTAAAAGTTCTATATTAAAGATTATTCTGGGGCTCTGGCAACCTGATTCGGGCAAAGTTTATGTAGATGGTACCAATATTACAGGAATGAGTGAAGCAGAAATTTTACCTATCAGAAGCAAAATGGGTATTGTCTTTCAGGCAAATGCCCTTTTCGATTCTTTAAATGTAGAAGATAATGTTTCATACTTTTTAAAAGAGCACAGCAAATTAAGTCCTGATAAAATTAAAGAGAAAGTAGCTGAAATTTTATCATTTGTTAATTTAAAAGGTACTGAGAAAATCTGTATCGATCAGCTGAGCGGTGGAATGAAAAAGAGAGTTGCTATTGCACGAGCCCTTTCATTCGATCCTGAAATAATTTTGTATGATGAACCAACAACAGGTCTGGACCCGATAAATTCAAAATCGATATTGGACCTGATTAAAAGAGTAAGCAACAGAGGAGCGACATCAATTGTTGTTACACATATTCTAAATGATGCTATTTCTATCGGTGACACACTCTCGGTAATAAACGAAGGGAAAGTAGTTCAAACGGGAACAGTTCACGATATGCTTAATTCCGAAGTTCAATTTATAAAAGATTTCTTTTACGAAGTATATCAGGATGCTGCTCTTCTAAAAAAATAATTTTAAAATAAATAGAAGATTACGAGATGAGTAAAAATTTACTGAAGTTATCAAATCTTAAGGTAGGATTAACAGTTTTTATAGGATTGGTAATCCTGTTTGTTTTTCTGTTTATCGTAGGATCGGAGAACAATTTCCTTACAAGTAAATACCAGCTCAAAATTTTTGTCGATAACGTCCAGGGACTAAATAGCGGCTCCATGGTAAGCCTTGGCGGTATAAAAATTGGTTCTGTTAAAAACATTGAATTTGCCCGTAAAGACAGTATAAACGGAGTTGATGTTACACTGGATATTTTAACACAATATCAGCCGGAGGTAACAAAAAATTCTACCGCCCAGGTAAAAACAATCGGGCTTCTCGGCGATCAGTTTGTAGATATTTCAATCGGTCAAAAAGGCGAAATACCGCTGAAACAAGGTGATTACATTACGGTTAAACCGACACTTACCTTTGATAAATTCGCAGATAAAATTGACCCGGTTGTAGATGATTTCTCAGGCGTAATGAAAAACCTCAGAGTAATCAGCGATTCAATTGCACACGGAAAAGGCATGGTTGGAAGAATGATTAACAGCCCCGCTTCCGGAAAAAATCTTGACCAACTGATTGCAAATATTACTTCTGTTACCGGTGCAATTACCCAGAAAAAAGGTACGCTTGGAAAGCTTGCTTATGATTCCACCTTGTACAATAATTTAACAGAATTAACAGGAAATATAAATTCAATTTCAGATTCTGTTAAATCAGGAAAAGGTACCCTTGGTAAACTTTTAGTAAGCGATTCACTATACAACAACATTAATACACTTACAGTAAAACTGAATAATTTAATTTCAAAAACCGAAAGCGACAGCACGATGGTCGGGGGTTTATTTAACGACACAAAATTTTATAACCAATTTAATTCTGTTTTAAAAGAACTGAACCTGCTTATAAAAAATCTCAGGGAACACCCAGAAGATTACGTTCAGTTTTCAGTCTTTTAATTTTTTGAATTAAAGTAGAAAACGGGAGTTTTAAGAAATGAAACTGAGAATGGCAGGCGTTTCACGCCAGGCAGAATATTCTCCAAATCACGTAGAGAACGATTCTTTAATATTAAGAGCCACTGCAGAAGTCTTAAAAGAACTTGATGTAGAAGTTAATTTCTACGGCGAAGGAGAAGTTCTTAACAGTAATTTTAATGAAGAATTTATTTTTTCAATGGCACAGGGACCGGAAGCAATTGAAAAATTGCTCGAGGTTGAAAAAAACGGCTCATTCATAATTAATTCACCTCGCGCTGTTAAAAATTGTTACCGTACAAACATGGTAAAACTTCTCCCTGAAAACGGAATTCCGTTTCCTAAAAGTACGCAGGTAGAAATTAACTCTGATATTGATATTGACCTAACCGGGTTCGATCCTTATAAATTCTGGATCAAGCGCGGTGACGTCCACGCAGTTCATCGCGAAGACGTTACACTTGTTTATAGCAAAGAAGAAAATAAATCTACAATGAAGGAATTTTACAGACGTGGAATCAGAACAGCTATAATACAGGAACACCTCGAAGGAGACGTAATAAAATTCTATGCTGTCCGTGACTCAGGATTTTTTAACTGGTATTATTTAAATGGGAAATACCATACAAAATTTGATCTTAATAAATTAATTGAACTTGCTTCAAACTCTGCAGAAATTCTTGGGCTTGATGTTTACGGTGGTGATGCAATTGTTTCACCAAGTGGATCAATTTCTATCATAGATATGAATGATTGGCCAAGTTTTGCTCCCGTAAGAGACGAAGCAAAAAAACACATTGCTAACTTAATCTATAAAATGGCGGTTAAATATGCTGACAACTGAAACAAAAAATAGTTACGCTTCTATTAAAACAGAAGTACCGGGACCTAATTCACTAAAATATTTTAACGAAGAAATAAATTATATCGCACCTGGCATTCAAACAATTGCTACCCGCTCAAAAATTACTTTTGAAAAAGGCGAAGGCTGCATTATGCAGGATGTAGACGGTAACAGATACATCGATTTTTTTGCCGGAGTTGGTGTTGCCAGCCTTGGATACAATCACACGAGATATAATAAATATATGAAGGAACAGCTTGACAACATTCACGTCGGGAGTTTTACTTCCAAAAACAGAGTTGAGCTTACTAAGCTTTTAGCCAGTGTTACCATTGGTGATCTTAACAGAAGCCAGTTTTACAGTGGCGGTGCCGAAGCAGTTGAAGCTGCTTTGAGAATGGCTAAATCTTATACAGGCAAAACTGAATTCATTGGATTCTGGGAAGGTTTTCACGGAAAGACAATGGGTGTACTTGGCCTGCTTGGCGATAACTTCAAACATAGCCTCGGACCTCTTCCGGCCGGGATTTATAATTCACCATATCCGAATCCGAGACACTGCGCAATTGATTCAAACCCTGAAACTATGTCGAAATCCTGTGTGGATTTTCTGAGGAAAAAAATCAGGTATGAAACAACAAATAACATAGCAGCAATTATTGTTGAACCAATTCAGGGAACTGCAGGAAACGTTGTTCCGGCTCCGGGATTTTTGAAGGAGTTAAGAAAACTTGCTGATGAAATTGGTGCTTTACTTATTTGTGATGAAATGATAGCCGGTTTCGGAAGGACAGGAAAAATGTTTGGTACGGAACACTTCAATATAATTCCGGATATTATGACAATCGGTAAAGGATTTGGCGGCGGTTTTCCTATGACAGGTGTTATGTCCCGCGAAGAAATAATTTTTGCAAAACCTTTCGGAAATCCGAGCGGAAGTTCCTCCAGTTACGGTGGAAATCCACTGGGCTCAACCGCAGCTTATGTAACATTAAAATCCATAATAGAAGATGGCCTTGTTGATAACTCTGCAAAAGTTGGTGAGTTTATGATGAAAAAATTATGCCAGCTACAGGAAAAATTCCCGATTATTGGCGACGTAAGGGGAAAAGGATTAATGATTGGCGTTGAATTAGTGAAACCAAATAATTCAAAAGAAAAACTGGAAAAGAAATATACCGAAATGTTCTTCCATGAATGTTTAAAACGTGGTTTGATTATGATGGGATACAATGCTGATATCAGAATTTATCCTCCACTAATTGTTACTGAAGAGATTGCGGAAGAAGGAATATCAATTATGGAAAAGGCGCTTGAATATGTCTCCGATCAAATCAAAGATTGAATCAACCTTTAAATCAAAAGATACTGAAGAATTTCTTGACAGATTATTCTACCGCCCTGTCGGCTACGGCATGGCGGTAGTTTCAAAATCATTAGGACTCACACCTAACATTGTCACAACTTTAAGTATTGTCTTTGGTGTTATTGCCGGCCATTTATTTTACTACAGAAATGTTTCGATTAACTTAATTGGTGTTCTGTTTTTAATTATTGCAGAATCGCTTGATAGTGCTGACGGCCAGCTTGCACGAATGACAAACATTCACTCTCGTTACGGTAAAATTCTTGATGGAGTTGCGGGAAACCTGATGTTTGTTAGTATTTATCTTCACCTTTGCGCAAGGTTCATTATTGAAGGCGGCAATCCGTTTATTTTTCTTATTGCGGCAATTGCAGGGTTTAGTCATTCACTACAAAGTGCAATGGCAGATTACTACAGAAATTTCTATCTCTATTTTGCCTATGGTGAAGGCAGAAGCATAATAGATGAGCTGAAAGATCTAAAAGAAAAAAACAAAGCACTTTCTTGGAGTAAAAACGCAAGTAAGAAATTCCTGATGTCACTTTATGTTGATTACACCCGGAAGCAGGAATTTCTTTCGAAAGCAATAAGAACACTTTACAGAGAAGTTTATAATAAATATAACGGAATGGTTCCGGATTGGTTGAAAGAAGAATATCGGAGACTTAATAAACCATTAATAAAATATGGTAACATACTAACCACTAACACTCGAATGATATTTCTTTTTTTTACCGTATTCTTTGCAAACGTGTTATATTATTTCCTGTTTGAAATAATTGTATTAAATATAATTCTCATTTACTTTGTTTTGAAACACGAAACTACAAGCAAACAACTTCTACAAAATGTAAAATCTCACAAGGAGAATTAAATAAATGCTTAAAGGTGCGATTGTTGGATTTGGAAAAATTGCTCAGAACAGTCACGTAAAAGCTTTTTTTAATGATGCACTTAAAGGAAAGGCAGAACTTGTTGCTGTTGTTGAACCGTTGGATGAAAACCGGGAAAAAGGAATAAAGGATTATCCAAAATTAAATTTCTATTCCAACATCGAAGAACTTTTTGCTAATGAAAAAATAGATTTTATTGATATAACAGCACCTCCAAAGTTTCATGCCACTCTTATAAAAGAAGGGATTAAAAATAAAGTTCACATTCTTTGTGAAAAGCCCTTTACTTTAAATCTCGAAGAAGCAAAAGAAACTTATAAATTGCTGAAAGAAAGTAATCTTGTATTTATGCCATGCCATCAATATCGTTATTCACCAACGTGGCAGAATTTTAAAACATTCCTAAATGAAAATGATCCTCGGTCAAAATCGCTGCTTCAGTTCAATGTTTTCAGGATGCAGGCGGACCAGGGAGGAACAGCCTTTCAGCCCGCCTGGAGAACCGATAAATCTCTAAGTGGCGGCGGTATACTAGCTGATTCCGGTATTCACTATCTTTACCTCGTTAACTGGCTCTGCGGAAAGCCATTAAAAGTAACAGCAAAAACCATTAATCTAAATCACCCGGAATATACTGTTGAAGATACTGCCGTAGTGAATCTTGAATTTGAAAAAGCGTTTGTAGAGATTACACTTACCTGGGGAGCTGACAGAAGAGTTAACACGGCACGTGCTGTTTCCAATAATGCTAGTTTATCCTATGACGGTTCAAAACAATTAATGAAATATTATAACGGAAAAGAAGAATCTATAGCCGTTCCTGACGCATCTGATAAATCACATTATTTTTCTCTTTATATTGCACTCATAAAAGAATTTGTGAACAAGATTGAAAACAAAGAATCTTCAGAGGACTTTAGAAAAGAAGCTCTTATTTCCATTCAACTTCTCGAAAAATGTTATGAATCTGCAAGGACTAATAAAACAATAGAACTGGATGAATAAATACTTAAAATCAGCTTTCTTCCTGATCGGTTTAGCGGTCTTTGCCTGGTTAATTTCAGACTTCGGGATATCTAACATAATTGAGAACGTTAAAAAATCCGGCTGGTGGTTTGTACCAGTCGTAGGTGTCTGGGGTATTGTCTATTATTTAAATGCCTGGGCGTGGTACTACGTAATTGATGCAAAAAATAAAAAAGTACCCTTCACTAATATTTATGGAATTACTTTAAGTGGATTTGCAATCAATTATATAACTCCTTTTGTAAACCTTGGTGGAGAACCTTACAGAGTAATTGCACTAAAGGATAAAATTGGTTTGCATTCTGCTGTGTCTTCTGTTATCCTCTACACAATGCTTCATTTTCTTTCTCATTTCATTTTCTGGGTAACGGCCATAATCTTTGCTGGCATTTTACTTCCACTTGCATCAGGACTAAAAATTACCTTGCTCTCAGCTTTTGTGGTATTATCAGTTTTAATCTGGTTTGTTTTTTCAAGACATAAAAAAGGAATATTTGCTTCGCTGATAAACTTTGTCTCAAGACTTCCATTCTTAAACTCTTTACATAAGAAATTGACAAAAAAGGAAGAAAGTCTTTTAAAGATAGACGAAGAAATAAAACAATTATTTAATGAAAGGAAAAACCATTTTTATCTTGCACTGTTTTTTGAATATGCCGCAAGAATTGTGGCTTCACTGGAATTTTTATTTATCCTGAAAGCGATAGGTGTTGATATCTCATTTATGGAGGCATTCTATATAAGCGCCGGTTCTTCACTTATCATAAATATATTTTTCTTTATGCCATTTGAACTCGGCACAAGAGAAGGTGGGCTTTATTTGGTACTGGATAGTTTAGGTTTAGCAGCAGGTGTTGGAATTTATATTGGACTGGTAAACCGGGTAAGAGAATTTTTCTGGATTTTAATTGGGCTAATTTTAATTCAGTTCAACGGTAAGAAAAAAGAAAAGACTACTAAAGATATTTTTGAATATATGTCGGGAAATGAGTCCTGATGAAAGCAGTACTATTTGATTTTGGCGGAACACTCGATACAAACGGAATTCACTGGAGTGAAAAATTCAGAACCGCATACGATAATGCAAATCTTGGGATAAACAAGGAAGATTATAACGAAGCTTATGTAAATGCAGAACCGCAAATGTATGCCGAAGTAAAAAAGGAAGATGATTTTTTAACTACTCTTCGAAAGCAGGCATTTCTTCAACTAAGCTATCTCGAGAAAAATAAAAATTATTCATTCCCTGGAGGCGCTGCCGGTTCTTCGGGAAAAGTAGCTGATGAATGCTACAGGGATGTACAGGAAATAATTAAAATCGTAAAAGATATCTTAACGGATCTCAAGAAAAATTATAAACTTGGTGTAGTATCAAACTTTTATGGAAATCTTGATGCTTCACTAAAGGGATTAGAAATTTCAGATTTTTTTGATATTATGATTGATTCCACATCAATTGATATCAGGAAACCGGACCCTGGAATTTTCAAATTTGCTATTGAAAAATTGAACATTTTGCCCGAAAACACTGTTGTTATTGGTGACTCCTACAACAGGGATATAAAACCAGCTAAGTTATTAAATTGTAAAACGATATGGCTGGATGTAAGCAGCTGGACGAAGCCTGAAGAGACAGGATCGGCTGATTTTATTATTAATAATATTGTGGAAATTAAAAGGATAATTGATAAATTATTTCCCCAATAATTTTTGACTAAACAAATCACTTAATTAAGGACTAATTATGAAAGAAGATATACAGAAACCTACTGGTAAGTTGGGAGTATTAATTGTTGGTTTGAATGGAGCAGTTTCAACCACATTTTTAGCAGGCACACTTGCCATAAATAAAAATTTAGCTAAGCCAATCGGGTCACTTACCCAGATGGCAACTATAAGAATAGGAAAAAGAAGCGAAAATAACTTCCCTCTTATAAAAGATTTTGTTCCTCTCGCTGAACTAAATGATATGGTTTTCGGAGGGTGGGATATCCGTGACGAAAGCTGTTTTGATTCTGCAATGGAAGCAAAAGTACTGCACGAAAAAGATCTGCTTGCAGTTAGAAAGGAATTGGATGCGATAAGACCTTTCCCCGCAGTATTCGAACAAAAATTTGTTGTTAACCTGCACGGAGATTTTGTAAAAAAAGAAAATACAAAATTTGATCTTGCAGAAAAGGTTCGCGAAGATATTAGAAATTTTAAAGAAAAAAATAAATGCGACAGGCTTGTTACAATCTGGTGCGGTAGCACCGAAATTTACATGCCTGTTAACATCGAGTTAAGTACTCTCGAAGGATTTGAAAAAGGATTAAAAGAAAATCATCCTGATATCGCTCCAAGCATGATCTATGCTTATGCTGCTATCGCTGAAGGAGTTCCGCACATCAATGGTGCTCCAAATCTTTCAGTTGATCTTCCAGCACTCGTTGAATTTGCACTTCAAAAAGATGTCCCGGTTGCAGGAAAAGATTTTAAAACCGGCCAGACTATGGTTAAAACGGTTATCGCCCCGATGTTAAAAGCGAGAATGCTTGGATTGAACGGATGGTTCTCTACAAATATTCTCGGCAACAGGGACGGAGAAGTTCTCGATGATCCAAATTCATTCAAGACAAAAGAAGTAAGTAAACTTTCTGTTCTTGATTCTATTCTCCAGCCAACTTTATACCCGGATCTTTATAAAGAACATTATCATAAAGTAAGAATTAATTATTATCCACCTCGCGGTGATAATAAAGAAGGCTGGGATAATATAGATATTTTCGGCTGGCTGGGATATGAAATGCAGATGAAAATTGATTTCCTTTGTAAAGATTCGATACTCGCAGCACCTATCGTACTGGATCTTATTCTGCTTATGGATCTTGCTAAAAGAAGTAGCCTTTCAGGAATTCAGGAATGGTTATCATTCTATTTCAAGAGCCCAATGCACGCGGAAGATGTTGTTCCCGAACACGATCTTTTCATTCAATTGATGAAAATGAAAAATACACTGCGCGAACTGGTTGGTGTAAGTCCTGTAACACATACGGATAAAAATAATACGCCGGCTTTCACTGATGATATAGATATGTATTCTTAATTTATTCACGGGGAACGCGTCTTTTGCGTTCCCTTTATTTTCCCTTACAAATTAATAATTCCCTTTCCTTGCTAATTCATGCCGTAAATTTTATTTTATGCCTGTCCTAATTCAAACTTTCATCTCTCAAGAATAAATGATCAAATCAGGTCTCAACATAACAGGGGAACTAAAAGCACTCCTGGAAGAAAATAATCTAAAGAAGATTAAATCCAGAATTTCTTTTATTATTAAGGAATTTGAGGATATTCGTAAAAAAAAATCAACAATAGAATTTTCTTCTAACGGCAGCAAGATTAAAATCCATTCTTTGTATTTATCCGAAGAAATAAACCAGATATACGAAGCACAAACAATTGAACGAACCAAATACTATATAAAAAGATTAATTAAGAGTCTTTCCGAAATAAAAACAGGCAAACACAATGATCTGAATTTGAACAGATGGAAAGAGTATAATGATATTTTAACTGACAGCATCTGGCTCCTCGATAAACGTGATAAATCAGGCGCACACAACGGCAGCTACTGGGGAAATTTCGTTCCACAAATTCCAAATCAATTTTTAAGACGTTACACTAAAAAAGGTGACTGGATTCTTGATACATTTCTTGGTAGCGGAACAACTTTAATAGAGTGTAAAAGATTAGGACGGAACGGTATAGGCATTGAGTTACTTCCAAAGGTTACAAAACTAGCAGAAAAAAATATCAAAAAGGAAGAAAATCCACTTAAAGTAAAAACTGAAATTATTAATTCAGACAGCACAAAACTGGATTATAAAAAAGTACTGAAGAATTTCGGGATTTCATCCGTACAATTTATTATGATGCATCCTCCATACTGGGATATTATTAAATTTAGTGAGAATAAAAAAGACCTATCCAACGCAAAAAACATAAATGAGTTTTTAAAGAAATTCGGCGAAATTATTGATAGGACCTATCCATTGCTTGAGAAAGACAGATATCTTGCTGTAGTAATTGGAGATAAATATTCTGCCGGTGAATGGATTCCACTGGGATTTTATACAATGCAGGAGGTTCTGAAACGTGGCTATAAATTAAAATCCACAATAGTGAAAAACTTTGAAGAGACAAAAGGTAAAATGAACCAAAAAGAATTGTGGAGATACAGGGCCCTTGTTGGAGGATTTTATATTTTCAAACACGAATATATTTTCTTATTTCAAAAAACTTAGGAAAAGATGGGGCTGCCTACCGCAGGTAGGGCTAAAGCCCTAATTTTAGTTTAATAACTTTTAATAGTCAGCTAAAGCTGACTGCAAGTAATATCTTTAAACATTTGTGAAATTAATTGCAGTTGACTTTAGTCAACTGACAAAAGAATGCAAAAAACAAAATATTTTGGGTGAACTGCAATTGATAACAATTATATTTATCATTACTTGCAGTTGACTTCAGTCAACTGGACAAATGAATTTATACTCAATTTATTGGGCTTTAGCCCAATTCTCAGCAAATAATAAACTAGGAGATGAATTATGAGCTGGGTAAGCATCTGGATTCATTTAGTGTTTTCCACAAAAAACAGAGAGCCTTATCTTTATTCAAAAGAAATTAGAAAAAAAAACATTTAAACACATCAGAGAAAATGCAAAAACAAAAAATATTTGGATTGATACGATTAATGGCTTCAATGATCACGCCCACTGTTTAATCTCCCTTAACAAAGATCAAAATATCAGTAAAGTTGCACAGCTTATAAAAGGTGAATCATCGAACTGGATTAACAAAAATAAAGTTATAAAACACAAATTTATCTGGCAGGATGATTACTGGGCAACAAGTGTAAGCGAGAGTCATTTGAAGGAAATCAGAAAATATATTTTAGAACAAGATGAGCACCACAAAAAAATCACATTTGCTGAAGAAGTAGAAAAATTTATGAAAAAATATGGATGGAAATATTTAGGATAATGGGCTAAAGCCCTTTTAATGCATATTGTTTTCTCTTGTGCCCGTCCGCTGAAGCGGACGGCAAATGATTTATATTAAGAATAATCTTATTATTTGCAGTTGGCTTGCGGAAAAAGCCAACTGCAAGTTATTATAAAAATTATCAATTGCAGTCAGCTTAAGCTGACTGATAAAGAATATTAACAGAGAAAAAGGGCTTTAGCCCAAATGCTTAATGAGCCAATTAGATTTAAAACAAATAGAAAAAGAACTAAAAAAAAGACTTGTATACCCTTATAAGTGGGGACGCAAACAAAACGACACATTCGATAAAAAAACAAACTTCATCTATAAAACTTTTCTTTTTGATGACCTCCTCGAACAAATTGAAAAGCGTTTTACAGGAAATTCCGACCTGGATGATTACTTTAATTACGCGCTAAACCGCTGGTACAATTTCTGGTCAGCACAGGCAGTAGAGCATATTTTCTGCACCTTCCCGGATGTAGTGCCGGCACGCGACAGTAAGGACAGGCTGGTAGATTTCACAATACAGGGCGCAGCTTTCGATCATAAAACCTCTGTCTTCCCCAAAAATTTTCCTATGGAAATTAAAGAAGCAATCAAGAACACACCTGATTTAATTAAGTGGTTTTACAAAAACCAATCACAGCAGCAAAGGAAACATTTAAGAAATCGTTTATTTATAGTTTTGTATAATTCCAACGGTCCTCACTGGAAATTAAAAGCTGAAATTTCCTGGCTGAAAGAAAAAATAGATCACTACCTGCTTGGATTTCATCCTGACTTTTTGATGAAATTTTCTTTTGAAAAAGGAAAAACGATTATATCAGACGTGATCTGGGCAGTTCGTTAAAATTCATTTTAAGCCTATTTCAGGACATTAGCTTTATAAAATCAAAATTAATAAAGAAAATACTTGATGAAAAGTAAATGAATTTTTATATTATTGTAAATACAGGGTGTAATTCCCTCCAAATCAGTGGTAGCCATTCCTACTGATATAAATCATAAAATAATTAAACTGCTTTGTAAATGAGCAGTCTTTGTAATTAATATAATTACCTCCCGATAATTAGAGAATTGTTAGTGGCGGAAATTATTTAAATAATAATTATTTTCTATTAATTAAATAATAGGGGCAAAAAATGAAAAAGCTTTTACTCTTTGTAATTGTGTTAAGTTATTCTGTTTTGGCGCAGATTACTATAACAACAAGTGATAGAGCCAATATGTTTACAGTAGGGAACACTACAACCATTTACTCAGATACGGCTCAATCAAACGTTGACATAGGTTCCACTGGCGGCGGAAATAACTGGGATTTTACCGGTTTGACAAATAACATCTCAGGAACTTTCGAAAGTGTTGATCCCTCAACTTCATCTTATATTAGCGATTTTTCAGGAGCTGACGCATGTACTCATAGCCTAATTTCTTCTAGTGGATCTCAAACTGATATTTGGTCATATTTCAAATTGAATGGCACCTATGATTTAATGGGAACGGCAACAACAAACAGCTCACAATCAGGTATAATCAATGAGATAAAAAATAATCCTTTCAGACAACAATATGTAAGTCCAATGACTTATAATTCAAATTGGAATCAGACATTTACTCAAGCACAGTTTATAAACGGTACCCAGGCCGGCAGTTCAAGTGTAACTGTAAGTGCGCTGGTTGATGCCTATGGCACAATGACTCTACCGGGGGGTATGAGTTATGATGCTTTAAGAATTAAAGAAACAACCACTGTTGGTGGTTTTTCAAGCGTAAGTTTTGCATTCGTAGCAAAAAACGGCGCACAGGTTGAAGTTTCTGCAACTGATTCTAACCCTTCAGACAATGGTGTAATAAGTGCCGATAACACAAGCTATAATGGAGCGTTGATCACAACCGGTATTGAACAGACAAGTAATTTACCGGAGAATTTTAATTTAAAACAGAACTACCCCAATCCTTTTAATCCATCGACCAAAATTGTATATACTATTTCAAAAGAATCAAAAGTAAGCCTAAAAATTTATGATATACTTGGTAATGAAGTGGAAGCTCTTGTAGATAAGGAACAACCAGCTGGTGTTTACAGAGTAAATTTTATTGCAAATAACCTGGCAAGTGGTCTTTATATAGCCCAACTGAAAACTGGCAGCTTTATAAAAACAATTAAAATGACATTGCTAAAATAGTAAGTTATTCTACCCGGCTATAAAACATGAAATACTTAAAACCCCCGAACTCACAAAGTTTGGGGGTTTGGGAATATAACATCATTTTATTTTTTCATAATCAAATAATAAACCACAAACGAAACTGCGAATCCTACAAACCACGCGTAATCATAAAGGAAATGAAGTGAAGGTATTATTAATCCAATTAATGCGACAAAAATACCTGCGGCAAGTGAGATAATTCCCTTAGGGTTAAATCCTTTATTGTATTCATAAATTCCATTTCTTAAATAAAGATCTTTTACTTCAAGGTGTTGATCACGTACAAGGAAATAATCACAGATCAAAATTGCAGCAATCGGACCAAGAAAACTCGAGTAACCAATCAACCAGCCAAAAATATACGAACTGAAATCAGAAAGCAGTTTCCACGGCATCATTACAATTCCAATTACTGCCGTAATTAATCCGCCTTTTACAAAATTAATTTTCTTCGGAAACAAATTTGCGAAATCATTCGCAGGTGAAACTACATTCGCAGCAATGTTTGTTGTAAGAGTCGCAATAAGTAATGACAAAAGAGAAAGAAATACAACTGCAGGATTATGAAACTTTGAAAGAAGTACAACAGGATCCCAGATTGCTTCACCAAAAATTACAACAGTTGCTGAAGTAACTGCAATTCCAATAAAAGAAAACAATGCCATCGTTGGCGGAAGCCCGATTGCCTGCCCGATTATTTGCGCCCTCTGACTTTTCGCGTAACGAGTAAAATCGGGTATGTTCAGTGAAACTGTGGCCCAGAACCCAACCATCCCGGTAAGAGATGGGATAAAGAATTTCCAGAATTCTGCTGTAGTTTGAAACTTACTTGGCTGACTTAAAATCGGGCCAAATCCGCCGCCGTTGCTCCAAGCCCAGTATAAAAGTACCAACCCCATCACTATTAAGAAAGGTGCCGCAAAAGATTCAAGCCAGCGAATTGATTCCGTTCCTTTCACAATAAAATAAACATTCATTGCCCAGAAAATCATAAAACCAATTGCCGGGCCCCACGAGAAAACCGCCCAAGCGGGCAGTACCAATATTATTAATGAATTAAATGCCTGTCCGCCAATCCACGTCTGTATTCCAAACCACCCGCAAGCGACAATCGCCCGCAACAGAGCTGGAATATTTGAGCCGAGAGTTCCGAAAGATGCACGCGCTAATACTGGAAAAGGGATTCCATATTTTGTACCTGCGTGCGCGTTTAAAACCATTGGCACAAGTACGATGATATTACCGAGTGCAATAGTCATCAGCGCCTGCCACCAGTTCATTCCTCCCGCTATTAATCCACTAGCTAGAAGATAAGTCGGAATGCAAACACTCATCCCAACCCATAAAGCCGCAATGTTATAAGTTCCCCAGGTTCTTTGCGATACTTTTGTTGCCGCGAGGTCTTCATTAATTAAATCGCTATCCGATATGTCCGACAAGTCGGTATCTACCAATTCAGAATTCATTTTTGTCATTCTGAAATTTCCCTAATTGTTTTAGATAATGTTTTACAGGGTTTAGGCTATCAATTGTTTTTCAATTTAACTTTGAAACTCAAGCTAAAAATATCAGGCTAATTTTATAATCTACAATTTCAATAAGCTTTCTTATTAATAATCTTTTTAAGCTCACTCAAAGCAAATAATATTTCATCATCGCTGTTATAAAAATGAGGAGCAATTCGAATTCCTGCTCCCTCACGGTGATCTATAATTATATTTCTTTTGAGCAATGCTTTTGATATCAAATACGACTTCGGCATATCTAATGTAACCGTCCCGCCCCTTACTTTATAATCCAAAGGAGTATTAATTTTGTACCCTTCTTTTTGCGCTTCTTCAATTATCATTGACGTTTGTCGAATCGATTTATCCCTGATATTATTTACTCCCACTTTGGCTATAATCTTTGGCCCTTCCTGCGCGGCATAAAGAGCGGGAATTGATGGAGTTCCATTTAAAAATTTATAAACTCCCTGTGTGTACTTCATTTCTTTTGAAAAGGCAAACGGATTCTCGTGCGCAAGCCAGCCGGTAATTTTCGGCTCAAGTTTTTTTCTCAACGATGGTTTAATCCATAAAAACACACCACCGGGCCCGCTACACAGCCATTTTAAAACTCCACCGATCAAAATATCGACACCTAGTTTTTTTACATCTACGGGAATTGTTCCGACAGCATGATATGCATCAAGTATTACGATTGCTCCAACCGAATGTGCTTTTTTGACGATCGCTTTCACATTCATTATATATGCGCTTTTAAACAGAACATATGATAATGGAACCAATAATGTTTTTTCATCAATTGCGTCAAGGATTTTTTCAGTCGGAGGCTCAATAGTATTCTTCGACTTTATTATTTTTAATTTTGCTCCGAGGCTTGTTGCAAACTTTTCGAACACATACATATCAGAAGGAAATTCCAGATCAGAATAAACTATTTTGTTTTTCTTTTTGCTGAATTTAAATGAGGATAGTAATATCGACTGAAGAGAAGAAATATTTGTATGCATCGATATTTCATTTTTACCGGCACCGATAAGGGGAGAAATTGAATTACCGACTTCGGCATTTAGCATCCACCAGCTATCTTCCCACGCTCTTACTCCACGCGTTGCCCAGGTTTCTGCATATTCGTTCATTTTTTTATAAACAGAACGGGGCATTGCGCCGAGTGAATTTGATATTAAATATGTGGAATTACTTAATATTGGAAATTCTTTTCGCCATTTGAGAAGTACATCTTTTTTTAAAGACATTAAATATGTTCTGAATTTTTTATTTCAAAAATGTGTTGTATAGACGGCACCCGACAAGAATCTGTCTTGCCGAGGCTGGTGCCCCGTCTCTACGAATTAATATTTATTTCCACGCTCCCGCATATGTGTCTCTTTTTACAAACTGTCCGCGTCCGGCCTTTCCTAAAAATTTATCATCTTTAACAATTACTTCACCACGTGAGAAAACAGTTTCTGCATTACCCTTCATTTTTTTCCCTTCAAACATCGAGTAATCTGTACACATATGGTGTGTGTGTGCTGAAATCGTATGTTCTTTTTCGGGATCCCATATTACTATATCGGCATCGCTTCCTACAGCTATAGTTCCCTTCCTCGGGTAAAGACCGAACATCTTAGCCGGTGTTGCAGAACAAAGTTCAACCCAACGGTTGAGTGAAATCTTTCCCTCACTGGCACCACCGTGGTAGAGAAGTTGCAACCTGTGTTCGATGCCTGGTCCGCCGTTTGGAATTTTTGTAAAATCATCTCTGCCAAGTTCCTTTTGTTCTTTATAACAGAACGGGCAATGATCCGTTGAAACAACCTGTAAAGTATTTTTTCTCAGCCCGGCCCATAATTTTTCCTGGTGCCATTTTTCCCTAAGAGGTGGAGTGAAAACGTATTTAGCGTCCTCAAAACCGGGTTTGTTCATGTTTTCTTCTATGGACAGGAAAAGATATTGCGGACAGGTTTCAGCATAAACCGGTAAACCGCGGTCCCTTGCTTCGGCAACTTTTTCAAGAGCATCATTCGATGAAAGGTGAACGATGTAAACCGGTGCACCTGCCATTTCCGCCAGAGCAATTGACCTGTTTACAGCTTCTCCTTCCGCTGTGGTTGGGCGCGTGAGTGCGTGGTAAATAGGCGCAGTTTTTCCTTCGGCCAGTGTTCTCTGAACAATTGTGTCAATTACACTACCGTTTTCCGCGTGCATACAAACCAGCGCCCCGTTCTGCGCGGTCTGCTTCATTGCTTTAAATATTGTGGCGTCATCGGCCATAAGTACACCGGGATATGCCATAAATAATTTAAAACTTGATACTCCTTCGCGCACCATGTCGTTCATATCTTCAAGATGGGCATCTGGAAGATCTGTAATTATCATATGAAAACTGTAATCAGTAGTTGCTTTGCCCTCTGCTTTCTTCCACCACATATCGAGCGCTTCACGCATTTTCATTCCTTTCGATTGAACCGCAAAATCTACAATAGATGTTGTTCCTCCAAAAGCGGCAGCCCTTGTGCCTGATTCAAAATCATCGCATGAAGTTGTACCGCCGAAAGGCATATCTAAGTGTGTGTGCACATCCACTCCGCCGGGAATTACATACCTCCCTTTTGCGTCATAAATATTGTCCGCATCAACTTTTAATTCTGCACCTATAGTTTTGATTTTTTCCTTTTCGATATAGATATCGGCTACATAATCCTGTTCAGCAGTAATTATTCTTCCGTTTTTTATTAGTGTTGACATAAAATTAGCCTCCAGCTGTCAGTTCTCAGCTCTCAGTTTTTTCATTAATGAAGTTAGCATTTTTTTATTTCAATTATCTTTGAGTTAAGTTCAGGACAAACAGGCTTCTCAATTAATTTTAATTCACATGAGAGAAAAATTAAATATTCAAGTTCACTTGCTGAACCCATTGCAATTTGCATAAACCTTGCAAAATCTTTTCCATTAGAACGGCCACATCCTTCAGAAATATTTGTCGGTATCGAAACAGCTGCTCTTCTAATTTGCGAAGTTAATCCATACAATTCAACTTTGGGAAACACTTTTGTTATGTTATAAATTTGCAGAACCAAACTATGAGATTTTTCCCATACTTTTAAATTTCTAAAATCTTTCACCTTCCCCTCTCTTTTAAAACTAATTACTGAAAGCTAACTGCTGGTTTCTGACAGCTAATAACTAATGAATTACTATTCCATGCTTTTTCTGAAATTCTCCCAGATTTTCCCAGGACAAATCTTTTCCCTCTTTTTTAAATTCTGCCATTAGTTCATTCCAGGTTTTTTCTTCTTTTCCATCATCCTGCCTTACCATAGAAATACACCCTTCTACCGGACAAACAATTGCACAAAGATCGCAGCCCACACAGTCGCTTTCGCGAACAACAGTTTTAGTATTTCCATTTTCAGTAATCAAATCAATACACTGGTGTGCACCGTCTTCACAGGCAATATGGCATAAATTACAATGGATACATTTATCCTGATCAATCCTGGCAACTGTTTTATGAAGCAAATTAAAATTACCAAACTCTTCCAGTTGCGGCAATGATTTTCCCCGGACTTCATCGAGCGAACTAAACCCTTTTTCCTCCATCCAGAAAGTTAGTCCTTCTATCATGTCTTGTACTATCCTGAAACCGTGATGCATAACCGCAGTGCACACCTGTACGCTTGAAGCGCCAAGTAAAATAAACTCAAGTGCATCGCGCCAGTTACTGATTCCGCCTATTCCTGAAATCGGGAGATTCACTTCTTTATCTGCAGCGACCTGGGACACCATGTGAAGCGCGATCGGTTTTATAGCCGGACCTGCAAATCCGCCGTGACTGCTTTTTCCTGCTACAGATGGCAAAATTTTAAAAGTATCGAGATCGATCCCCATTATACTATTAATAGTATTTATCAGCGAAATACCCGAAGCCTCTGCCGCCTTTGCCGCGCGGGCGGGTAGAACAATATTGCTTACATTCGGCGTAAGTTTAACGAGCACAGGAATTGTTGATACTGCAGTGACCCACTCGGTGATCATTTTACAATACTCCGGGACCTGGCCTACTGCTGAACCCATTCCGCGTTCACTCATTCCGTGCGGACAACCGTAATTTAATTCAATTCCATCGGCACCGGTGTCTATAGTTCTTTTTACCATATCGTGCCAGGCTTCCTTTTTTGATTCGACCATTAAAGAAACAACAACAGCCCTGTCAGGCCAGAGCTTTTTTGTTTCAGCAATTTCTTTGAAGTTAACATCAGCCGGCCGGTCACTTATGAGTTCTATATTATTTATACCCGCTATTTTCTGTCCGTTATAATCAATGCTGCCATAGCGGTTGCAAACATTCATTACCGGCTCACCTACCGTTTTCCATACAGTACCACCCCAGCCTTGCTCAAATGCCTTGCAATTCTGGTACGCAGAATTTGATGGCGGCGCAGATGCCAGCCAGAAAGGATTTGGAGATTTGATTCCGCCGCAGTTTACTGATAAGTCAACCATCAGGACCTCTAACTATAAATTTTATTTTGCTGATAAATATTTATGAATTCCGTGCGCAGCCATTTTCCCGTCATATGCCGCATTAACAACCTCTTTTCCACCATTGATACAATCACCGCCCGCAAAAACTTTTTCATTCCCTGTTTGATAATTTTGAGGATTTACAATTACCTTTCCATCTTCAATCTTTAACCCGGTAATTGAATTTAAAAATTCTGTTTTCGCTCCCTGCCCTATTGCCTTAATTACCATATCAACTGGTATTATATAATTTGAATTGGGGATTTCAACAGGTTTTCTTCTTCTACCTTTTTCGGCATCACTTAA
>Ga0210095_1000179_pt1 | contig 19576 bp, 13 predicted proteins | sample China_Galinas_PW_FD_184861 | JGI IMG/M metagenome (GOLD analysis project Ga0210095, IMG submission 184861) | Wetland microbial communities from San Francisco Bay, California, USA, that impact long-term carbon sequestration - China_Galinas_PWA_D1... | ecosystem: Environmental > Aquatic > Marine >...
AAGAGTGCCCCTTGGCGCGCCTGCCGCACGAAATCGTGGGGGACTGGCGCGGACGACGCGCCGCGGGGCGGTTGTCAGGCAAAAAACGGACGGCCGCCAGCAGGCGGCCGTCCTCGGGGGGGCCTGATCAGAATGCGCCTCTCAGGCCTAACGTGTAGGTCGCGCCGGGATAGTAGAGCTTGTACGGCGTGCCGTCGTACTCGAACCAGTTGCCTACCGGTTCGTTGGTCAGGTTGTAGGCGTCGAACGTCACCACCAGTTCCGTCGTGGTCGGCAGGCGATAACTGGCTGCCAGGTCGACCTGCGAACGGGCGATCGTGACGAGGCGCCGCAGCGGCAACGGATCGTTGTTGTAGCCCTGCGGACCCGATGCGATCGCTTCGTCCTGGTGGAAATACGTCACTCGGACCTGGAAGCTGTCGTTCTCGTAATAGCCTACGAGGTTGTAGGACCACGGCGAGATGCCGGTAACTTCGGCATCGGAGCTTTCCGAGTACTGATTGATCTTCGTGACGCTGGCGTTGAAGCCAAGACCGTTGACCCAGTTATCCAGTGGCTGCACCCAGATGGTCTCGAAGCCCCTGAGAGTCGTAGTGCCCTGTACGTTGATCTGGGTCGTGATCGTGGTCGTGCAGCTGGGTGAATTGATCCCGCCACAGGCCTGGATCTCGGTCCAGCGAGCCTGGTCGTCCTGGATGTTCGAGAGGTCCAGGCCGTAACTCGGCAGCTGGCTGATCGGTACGTCGATCTGGTCGCCGCGTGTAAATCCGCTGACCTTCTTGTCGAAGAACGTGAACCCGACATAACCGATATCGCCGAAGTACCACTCGCCGCCGATGTCGATGTTGTCCGAGAAATACGGACTCAGGTTCGGGTTACCGGCACGCACGGAGTCGATGCCGACGCTGCTCCAGGCCGCGTTCGGGAACATGAATGCCGGGTTCGCCCGGGTCATCGAACGCGATGCTGCGGCGCGCAGCTTGATGTCGTCGGTCAGATCGAGGACCGTACTGAACGACGGCAGCCACTCGTCGTACGTGGCTTTGGTCGAATTGTATTGGTCCGCCGCGGTATCCAGATAGCCCATCTTCTGATCGGTCGATACCCAGCGCACGCCGATATTGGTACGGATCGTCCGCCCGAGCAGATCGCCTTCCGTGTTGAGCATTCCGTACAGCGCGTAATAGGTCTCGTCGATATCGCCGACCGTCTGGCCGAACTCATCGCCGCCACCCGGCTGTCTGTTGCGGAAGAAACTCCGGTAGTCCATGGCTTGCTTGATCGCCTTGTAGTTGATCTGCGCCCAGCCCGGATAACCCAGGTTGCCGTCCATCGTCCCGCCGAAGTCCGACACGTTCATCGGCATGAGATACTGATTCGGATCGGGGACCAACGCGATGGCATCGTCCCCGTAACCGTCGGGGGCGCCATACGCATTCATGTTCCGAATCGCCTCGTCGTATGCGACGCCGAACTTGACGCCGCTACGATCCGGCTCGTCGCCGAGCGAGAAGTCCGCATGCAGGCCCTTGGTCTCGGTCTCGCGGTGCGCGCTCGCCATCCGGAACCCGGAAGTGCCGTTGTACCACGACCAGCCGCTCGTGCCGTTCACGTCAAAGGCGACGTCGAACGACGGTATGTCACTGTTCTGCGTGTAGGTCGTAACGCCCTTCGGGGTCTGGTACAGCCAGGTCGGGTTGTCACGATCGAACGTGGACTTCGTGTAACTGGCCGAGAGGTCCAGGCCCAGCGAGTCGTTGATCTGCCAGTTGAAGCTCGGCATCAAGGCGTAAAAGTCCAGATCCTCGATGTAATCTCGCTGCTCCGTGAAGTAGCTCGAGTTGTACAGCGTGATCCCCGTGATGACGTCATGATTATCGACCGTTATGTCCGTCGGAATCATCGCGTCGCCGGCGTTGTAGCGCGTACGCCGTGCATACAACATGATGTCGGCCCGGTTGAAGTGGTTTTTCCCCTTCGTGTACATCGTGTCGAACGCGAAATGCATGGTATCCGACGGTTTGTACTCGAACGACAGCAAAGCGGTCGTCGAGTCGCGATCGCCGTCGACAAGAACGCCGCGGCCGAGGTACGGGAACAGGGCAGAGTCGAGCGTCTCCGCGCTCTGCCCGCTGATTGCTTCGAGATCCAGCGGGTCGCCGACATTGACGCCGGGATGCGTCGCCGCATAGTCCGCTGTCGCGAACGGGTTCCAGTCGATGTGATTGCGGCCCACTGATCCCGGTGCACACTGCAGGCCGCCGGCGCCGTCGTCTGCGAGCAGGCAACCGTCCGTATAACCGATCGTCTCGTAGCCATCCACGCGAGTCTTGTTCCTGTGTGTCGCGACGCCGACGAACAGCCCCGTCGTGTCGTTCCAGGTGTTGCTGTAGGTCACCGAAGCCCTCGGGCTGGTATCGCCGTTGATGTCGGTGTAGGCGCCTTCGGCCGAGAACTTGATCTGCTGTCCGGGCGTGTCGAAAGCGCGTGCCGGACGCAGGTTCACGTAGCCGGAGATGCCGCCTTCCATCTGTGCGGCGTTCGACGACTTGGACACGGACAGGCTGGAAAACAACTCGGTCGGAAATACGCCGAGATCGACCTCGCGATTGCGTTCGCCGGTGTCGAGCGGACCGTCGGAGGCGAGCGAGATGTTGTTGCCGTTCAGCACCACCTTGGTGAAGCTGGGGCCGAGTCCGCGCACCGAAATCTGCAGGCCCTGGCCGGTAACCTCGCGTTGGATATTGACGCCGGGGATCCGGTTCAGGGATTCCGCGAGGTTCTGGCTGGGCATCTTGCCAATGTCGTCGGCAAAGACCTCGTCGACGAAGCCGTTGGAGTCGCGCTTGGCGGCGGTCGAATTCATCAGGGAGCCCTTGTAGCCCTTGACGACGATCTCCTCCATCGAGTCGTCTTGCGCGAACGCGGCCGCGATTGGTGCGAGCACCAGGGCGGCCGCGCCGAGCAATGCGACAGTGCGCAATCGACTGCGAGTACTGTCGCGGTGAATAAAGGATGTGAATATCATGGTGTTCCCCCTTTGTGCATGCGAGATTCGTCCCGCAGGCGCAGTACACGCTGCGCCTGTCGGGACGGTCTGTTGCCAGCGCGCCAATCATAATGTTTGGTAGCGCTAACATGCTGAGTCTCTTATTTTATGTGCCAAGAGTCAATGAGTACGTTCCGCAACACCCTGGCCGGGTGGTAGCGCTCCTTGTGCGGGAGGCTCAGCGTCCCGGCGCGAAGGGGAAGCTGAGCCCTTCGTAGTACTCGAGCGTATGGGCAGGCGCGCGGCTGTCCCCGGGCAGCGGGAGCCCGGAAACGTGCATGAAATAGGCGAGACAGGCGTCGCGCCACCAACGCGCCTCGCGGTGCTGGATCGTGAGGTAAATGCGCGTCTTCTGGAAGCGCTCGGCATCGACCCAGGGTTCGAGCGAGGCCCAGGTCGCCTGCATCGCCTCCACTTCGGCGACGCCCTTGTCATAGTGCGCGACGAGCGCCTCCCAGAGTGTCTCGCCGGACTTCATGCGGTAGTCCCACGGCAGGTGGTGGAACCAGAGCAGGTACTGGTCGGAGACCGTGTCGAGATCGCCGAAGCGCCGCGCCACCGGCTTCGCGTATTGCGCCACGGCATTGCTGCCGGACTTCGTGCGATCGAAACCGATGCCGCCCGCGTCGGCCCGGTGGTAGTAGACGGGATTCCACTCCGGCCGGTCGAGATCGTCGACCCACGGTCCCGGTCCGTAGTGGTGGCCCGTGGCCATCAGGTGTGCGAGGCCAAGCGGCGTCATGTAGTCGACGACGGCTTCACGCGAGCGCATCATCATGCCGAGCGCCGGTTCGACGAAACGTTCGTCGTCCGTGAACGTCATCTCGAGCCACTCTCTCGCGATCGAGCGTGCGGAGGTTTCCGGATCCCACGCGAGCCTGCCGAAGGCGTACCAGTTCGCCTGTTCGAACGTCGAGCCGCACCAGTCGCGGTCGTCGCCGGTGTTGGCGACACCGGCGATGCCGGTACGCGCGTAGCCGTGCAGTTCGCCGTCGATGACGCGGGCGACGGTTGATCCCGGTCCCTTCGCGTACGTGTCCGCTTTCAGTACTTCCTCGTACAGCGCACCGAGATAGACGAGGTGCGTCGCGAAACCGAGGTATTCCTTGGTGATCTGGAATTCCATCATCAGCGGCGTGTGCGGCATCGCGCCGAACAGCGGATGGAAGGGCTCGCGCGGCTGGAAATCGATCGGGCCGTTCTTGACCTGTACCAGCACGTTGTCCGCAAACTTGCCGTCGAGCGGCTTGAATTCGTCGTAGGCCTGCTTCGCCCGATCCTCGGGATTGTCCGCGGCGTAGACGAAGGCGCGCCACATCACGATGCCGCCGTGCGGCGCGACCGCCGCGGCGAGCATGTTGGCGCCGTCCGCGTGGCTGCGGCCGTAGTCCTGCGGTCCAGGCTGGCCCTCGGAGTTGGCCTTGACGAGGAAACCGCCGAAATCGGGGATGGCGGCGTAGATCTCGTCGGCCTTCGCGCGCCACCAGTCACGCACCTTCGGGTCGAGCGGGTCGGCCGTGTCGAGACCGCCGATCTCCATCGGTGCGCTGAACCGTGCCGAGAGATACACGCGGATGCCGTACGGGCGGAACACGTCGGCCAGCGCCGCCGCCTTCGCGATGTACCGCGCCGTCAGGCTATCGGCGTTCGCGTTGACGTTGTTCAGCACCGTTCCGTTGATGCCGACAGATGCGTTGGCTCTCGCGTAGTCCGTGTAGCGCGGGTCGCGGAAGTCGGGAAGATGCCACCAGTCCCAGAGCGACTGACCCGCGTACCCGCGCTCGATCGTGCCGTCGAGGTTGTCCCAGTGATTCAGTACCCGCAACCCGATCTTCGGCTTCGACGCGACGTCGATGCCGGCAAGCCCCGCGCCGGTCTGCGCGCGACGCAGCAGCGCGAATGCACCGTAGAGCAGCCCCCTGTCGCCGTTTGCCGCGACGACGGTGACCTCATGATCCGCGATCTCGGCGCGGCGTATGACGTAGCCCTCGCTGCCGAGGCCATCCAGCGGCAGGTGGAGAGCGGCGATCGCCGGCATGTCCGCCGGCGTGCCGAGGACGATGGCGCCGTCTGCAGGCGTGACGCTCTCCGGCACGTCGGCAGCGAGCAATCCGCCGAGGCCGCGCTTGAGTTCGGCGATCGCAGCCCGAACGGTCGGCGACGGTTTGCCGGGTGCGGTCACGATCGTCCTGGCCAGTGGCGCGAGTGCTTCCCGCTCGGCGACGGGCAACGGCCGATAGCGCAGCCAGAGGTCGTAGCCGTCTTCCGCGTGTACCGTGCCGATGCAGAACAAGAAGACTGCCGCGGCAACGACGAGGCCGGCGGGTCGCTTTTGCATGTGTACTCCTACTGATTGACAGCACGGCCGATGTTAAAGCATGGTATCGCTACCATTTCGGTGCGTGTCAAGTCCGGGGGATGGGCGAACTTCGAACAACACGGCGCACCGATTCGAGGGGCGGAAAAAATGATTGCGAATTTCGATCGAGCCTTGTCGAGATGGCTGGCGGTCCTCGGGCTGTCCGCGTGCCTCTGGGTCTGCGCGGCGGCGGGTGCCGCCGAGGCACCGCCGTATAAGGATCCCGCGGCGCCCGTCGAGAAGAGGATCGACGATCTCGTCGCGCGCATGACGCTCGACGAGAAAATCGCGCAAATCACCTCCGTCTGGGACGACAAGGCGACGATGTTCGACGACAAGCTCCGGTTCGATCTCGCGAAGACCCGCAAACGGATCCCGAACGGCATCGGTCAGTTCAGCCGGCCTTCGGATGCGAACGGGCCGGGTTCGCCGCGCGTCGTACCCTGGCGCGACGTGCGTTCGACCATCGAACTCGTCAACGCGCTGCAGAAATACGCTCTCGAAGACACCCGTCTCGGTATCCCGATCCTGTTTCACGGAGAGGGCCTGCACGGCTACCAGGCGCTCGGCGCGACGAGCTTCCCGCAGGCGATTGCGCTCGCCTCGTCGTGGGATCCCGGACTCGTGCGCGACGTGAATGCGGTCACCGCGCGCGAGATTCGCGCGCGCGGCGTGGAGCTCGTCCTGTCCCCGGTGGTCGACGTCGCCCGCGATCCGCGCTGGGGACGCATCGAGGAGACCTTCGGCGAGGATCCGTACCTCGTCGGCGAGATGGGCGTGGCCGCCGTCGAGGGCCTGCAGGGCGATTTCGTGGACGGCAAGCTGGCACCCGGCAAGGTCTTCGCGACGCTCAAGCATATGACCGGGCACGGCCAGCCGGAGAGCGGCACCAATGGCGGTCCGGCACCGATCTCCGAGCGCGAACTGCGCGAGAACTTCTTCCCGCCGTTCGAGCAGGTCGTGAAGCGCACGGGCATCCGTGCCGTGATGGCGTCCTACAACGAGATCGACGGCGTGCCGAGCCATGCGAACCACTGGCTGTTGCACGACGTGCTGCGCGGCGAGTGGGGTTATACCGGCGCCGTCGTCAGCGATTACTACGCGATCGAGCAGCTCGCCGACCTGCATCACATTGCGAAAGACCATGCCGAGGCGGCGCTGATCGCGCTCGCCGCCGGTGTCGACGTCGATCTGCCGAGCGGACGCTCCTACTCGACGCTCGGCGATGCGGTCCGGCAGGGCAAGGTTCCCGAGAGCGTGATCGACGCTGCCGTGCGCCGGCACCTCGAGATCAAGTTTCGTGCGGGTCTCTTCGAAGATCCGTATGCGGATGTCGAGAGCGCGGAAGCGATCACCAACAACGCCGAAGCACGCGCGCTGGCACGCAAGGCGGCACAGCGCTCGATCGTGCTGCTGACCAACGACGGCGTGCTGCCGCTGACCCTGCCCGAGGAGGGCCCGAAGCCGGTGATTGCCGTGATCGGTCCGAACGCGGCGGTGGCGCGACTCGGCGGCTATTACGGGATACCCCCGGTCACCGTTTCGCTGCTTGACGGCGTGCGGGCACGTGCCGGCGATCGGGCGAAGATCGTGTACGCGCCCGGCGTGGTGATCACCGAGAACGACGACTGGTGGGCGGACGACGTGAAGCTGGGCGATCCCGCCAAGAACCGCAAGCTGATCGCGGAGGCCGTAAAGCTGGCGCGCGATGCCGACACGATCGTACTGGCGATCGGCGACACCGAACAGACCAGCCGCGAGGGCTGGTCCGACACGCACCTGGGCGACCGCGACAGCCTCGATCTCGTCGGCCAGCAGCAGGACCTGTTCGATGCCCTGCATACGCTGGGCAAACCGCTGGTCGTCGTGTTGATCAATGGCCGGCCGGCCTCCACCGTGACCATCGCCAAGCAGGCAAACGCGCTGATCGAAGCCTGGTACGCGGGTGAACAGGGCGGCAACGCGATGGCGGACGTGCTGTTCGGCGACGTGAATCCCGGCGGCAAGCTGCCCGTGACGATCCCGCGCAGCGTCGGGCAGTTGCCGATGTTCTACAATTACAAGCCGTCGGCGCACCGCGATTACCTGTTCGCCAGCGCCGAACCGCTGTTCCCCTTCGGCTGGGGCCTCTCCTACACGACGTTCGAACTCGGCGCACCGCGCCTGTCGGCGGGCGCAATTCGTGTCGGCGAAAGCGTGGACGTGACGGTCGAGGTACGCAACACGGGCAAGCGCAGCGGCGACGAGGTCGTGCAGCTCTACATCCGCGACAAGATCAGCTCCGTCACGCGCCCGGTCAAGGAACTGAAGGCGTTCAGGCGTGTAACGCTGGCGCCCGGTGAGTTGCGCGAAGTGACTTTCACGCTCAGCCCGTCGAGCTTCTGGATGTGGAACGACGAGATGCAGCGCGTGGTCGAGCCCGGCGATTTCGATATCATGGTCGGACCCGATTCCGTCAACCTGAAATCGGTCAACCTGGAGATCGACTGACAATGCCTCCTGTCCCGGTCATCACGGATGCCGAGGTGATCGTCACCTGCCCGGGGCGAAACTTCGTCACGCTGAAGATAGACACCGACCAGGGTGTCTCCGGCGTCGGCGACGCGACGCTGAACGGCCGCGAGCTCGCCGTCGCGAGTTATCTGCAAGACCATGTCGTGCCCTGCCTGATCGGCCGCGATGCCCACCGCATCGAGGATGCCTGGCAGTACCTGTACCGGGGGGCCTACTGGCGGCGCGGGCCGGTCACGATGACGGCGATCGCCGCCGTGGACATGGCCCTGTGGGACATCAAGGGCAAGCTCGCCGGCCTGCCGGTCTACCAGTTGCTCGGCGGCGCGAGTCGCGACGGCGTGATGGTCTACGGCCACGCCAACGGCGAGACCATCGACGAGACGATCGAGAACGCCCGCCACTACGTCGAACTCGGCTACCGCGCGGTCCGGCTGCAGTCCGGCGTACCGGGCCTCGGCTCGACCTACGGCGTGTCGAAGGATCGCTATTTCTACGAACCCGCGGACGCCGCGCTGCCGACCGAGAACCTCTGGTCCAGCGAGAAATACCTGCGCTCGGTGCCGCCGCTGTTCGAGCAGGCGCGGGAGTCGCTCGGCTGGGACGTGCATCTGCTGCACGACATCCATCACCGCCTGACGCCGATCGAGGCGGGCCGGCTCGGCAAGGACCTCGAACCGTTCCGGCCGTTCTGGCTCGAAGATGCGACGCCGGCCGAGAACCAGGACAACTTCCGCCTGATCCGCCGCCACACGACGACGCCGCTCGCGGTCGGCGAAGTGTTCAATTCGATCTGGGATTGCCGGCAACTGATCGAGGAACAGCTCATCGATTACATCCGCACGACCGTCGTCCATGCGGGCGGTATCAGTCACCTCCGCCGCATCGCCTCGTTCGCCGATCTCCACAACGTGCGCACCGGCTGCCACGGTGCGACCGACCTCTCGCCCGTTTCGATGGCGGCGGCGCTGCATTTCGATCTCTCTGTCAGCAATTTCGGGATCCAGGAGTACATGCGTCACACCGAGGAGACGGACGCGGTCTTCCCGCATGCGTATACGTTCGGAGACGGGTTGATGCATCCGGGCGAGGCGCCCGGTCTCGGCGTCGATATCGACCTCGCGCGCGCCGCGAAGCACCCCTACCAGGCCGCCTACCTGCCCGTCAACCGACTCGAAGACGGCACGATGTTCAACTGGTGATGCCAGCACCCGGCCATGGCGGAAGAAGCGAAACGCAGGCGACGCAGCGGCAACGCGCCCACGATCAGTGACGTCGCCCGCAAGGCCGGCGTGTCGCCGATGACCGTGTCGCGCGTGATCAACGGCGAATCGCACGTACGCGAAGAGACGCGCTCCAGGGTCCGGGACGCGATCAGGGCGCTGGGCTACGCGCCGAATCCGGCGGCGCGCAGTCTTGCCGGTGCGAGCCAGGTCCACATCGCGATGCTGTACGCGAATCCGAGCGCCTACATCGCGGAGTTCCTGTTCGGCGGCCTGGAACAGGCGCGCAGGCAGAACTGTCAGTTCATCGTCGAGAAGTGCGTCGACGGACCCGATATCGCGGCGGAGATCCGGCGCATCGTATCCGGCAGCGTGGACGGCATCCTGCTGGCGCCGCCGCTCGCCGATTCGGAGCGATTGATCGACCTGCTCGAGGCAGAGGACATTCCCTCGGTGCTGGTGACTTCGAGCCGCGTGCGCGACAATGTGTCCGCGGTCAGTATCGACGACTACAGGGCTGCCCGCGAGATGACGGAGCACTTGATGTCACTCGGACACCGCCGGATCGGCTTTCTCAAGGGACACCCGAACCAGGCCGCGAGCGAACGACGCCTCGCAGGCTTCCGGGACGCGCTCGCCGCGGGTCGGCTCTCCTGCCCGGACGAACTGATCGCGCAGGGCCTGTTCACGTACCGGTCCGGGCTCGATGGCGCAGAGCAATTGCTGGGCCTCGACGAGCGGCCGACGGCGGTCTTCGCGAGCAACGACGACATGGCAGCGGCGACGGTGGCCGTCGCACATCGCCATCACCTGGACGTACCGGGCGATCTCACGGTGTGCGGCTTCGACGACACGCCGCTTGCGACGACGATCTGGCCTGAGCTGACCACGATCCATCAGCCGATCGCGGAGTTGTCGCGGGCGGCGGCCGACCTGCTGATCCGCAAGATCCGCGCGCGGCGGGCCGGCAAAGTGCAGCAGTCGAAGCACCTGGTACTCGATTACACGCTAATCCGGCGGCATTCCGATGCGCCGCCGCGTGAGCGCCCCAGGGTACGGGCAGAGACCCGTTGAGTCCCGGAGTCCGAACCGGTACGCGCCGGCAATTCCTGCGTGCCGCGCTCGCCGCGGCGCTGGCATCGCTCGCGGCCGGCTGCGAACGGCACAGTTCGCAGCTCCGGCTGAAAATCGGCCACAGCCTCGATCCTTCGCACACGGTCCACAAGGCGATGCTGTACATGGGCGAACGCCTCGAGGAACACTCCGGCGGGTCGATGGCGGTCGACATCTATCCGAGCAGTCAGCTCGGCCAGGAACGCGAACTCATCGAGCTGCTGCAGATCGGCAGCCTCGCGATGACCAAGGTGTCGGCGAGCCCGCTCGAGAGCTTCGTGCCCGAGATGAAGGTCTTCAATATCCCGTACCTGTTCCGCGACGAGAAGCACTGCTGGGATGTGCTGAACTCCGATATCGGGCGCGAGCTGTTGCTGGCACCGGAGAGCGTGAGGCTGCGCGGGCTGGGCTACTATGACGCCGGGAGCCGCAGCTTCTACACGGTCGACCACCTCGTGCGCACGCCGGCGGACCTGAAAGGCCTCAAGATCCGCGTGCAGCAGAGCCAGACCGCGCTGCAGATGGTGAAGGCCTTCGGCGGCGCGCCGACGCCGATCTCCTGGGGCGAGCTCTACACCGCGCTGCAACAGGGCGTCGTCGACGGCGCCGAGAACAACCCGCCGAGTTTCTATCTGTCGGGTCACTACGAGGTGGCCAAGTTCTACACGCTGGACGAACATACCTACGTGCCCGATATCCTGCTGATCAGCAAGTACGTCTGGGATCGGCTCGCCGAACAGCAGCAGGAGTGGCTGCAACTCTCCGTCGACGAGTCGGTCACGTACCAGAAGGCGCTGTGGAAGAAAGACGTACAACACGCGCTCGATGCCGTGACCGCCGCGGGCGTCACCGTGTATCGTCCGGACAAGACCCTGTTCGCCGAAAAGGTCGCGGGCATGTACAAGAATTACGACGGCACCGAAATCGGCGATCTGATCCGTCGCATCCGGGAGGTCCAGTAGCCATGCTGGCGAAAGCGGTCCGTGCCATCGATGCTGCGTTCCAGGTCCTGCTCGCGACGCTGATGGCGGTCATGGTGGTCTGCGTCACCTGGCAGATCGTGTCCCGCTACGTGCTCGGTAACCCGAGTTCGTGGACCGAAGAACTCGCCCGCTTCCTGCTGGTCTGGATCGGCCTGCTCGGCGGCAGCTACGCGTTCCGCAAACGCATGCACCTGGGCCTCGATCTGCTGGCCGAGCGCCTGTCGGGCCGCCCGCTGGCAATACAACACCGGATCGTCAACTGCGCCGTGATCTTCTTCGCCGCGGCGGTGCTGGTCGGCGGCGGGGCCTTCCTGATCGATCTGACCTACGACATGAAGCAGTACTCGCCGGCGCTCGGTGTCCCGATGGCCTACGTGTATGTGTGTCTGCCCTTGTCCGGGATCATGCTGATCATCTACGCCCTGCTCGCGCTGGTCGAGGGGCCGCCGCCATCGCGACCGGATCGGGACAACGTTTCGGTATGAGCGCGCTCGTACTCGCCGTCGTCTTCACGCTGCTGCTGGCGCTCGGCGTGCCGGTTGCGTTCTGCATCGGCGTCGCGACGCTGGTCTCCCTGTTCCTGGCGCTCGACCCGGTGCCCGCGGTGACCACCGTCGCGGAACGCATGGTCGGCGGCATGAACAGCTTCGCGCTGCTCGCGATCCCGCTGTTCATACTGAGCGGTGTGCTGATGGGGCAGGGCGGCATTGCGCGGCGGCTGATCGACTTCGCGAAATGCCTGATCGGCATGGTCCCGGGCGGCCTGGCGTTCGTCAACGTCGTCTCGTGCACCCTGTTCGGGGCGATCTCCGGCTCCGCCGTGGCGGCGAATTCGGCGGTCGGCGGCTTCATGCTGCCGGCGATGGAGAAAGAGGGGATCGACCGCGAATTCAGTGCCGCGATCACGGCGACGAGTTCCACGACCGGGCTGCTGATCCCGCCGAGCAACATTCTCATTGTCTATGCGGTCGCGAGCGGCGGCGTGTCGATCGCGGCGCTGTTCGTCGCAGGCTACCTGCCGGGAATCCTCGTCTCGCTGTCGCTGATGGTGGTGTGTGCCATCTACGCGAAAAGGCACAAGCTGCCGGCGAGCGGCCGGCAGCCACTGGGGGTGACGCTGCGTGCCGGCCTGCGCGCGGCGCCGAGCCTGTTCCTGATCGTACTCGTGATCGGCGGCATCATCGGCGGCATCTTTACGGCCACAGAGGCCGGCGCGATCGCGGTGCTCTATGCGTTCGCGCTGTCCTGGCTTTTCTACGGCGAGATCACCTACAAGGACATCTATCCGATCCTGCTCAAGTCCGCCGAGACCACGGCGATCGTGATGTTCCTCATCGGTACGTCCATAGCGATGTCCTGGCTGCTCGCCTACCACAACATTCCGGCCATCGTGGCCGACTCGATGCTGAGGCTCACCGACAACCCGATCGCGCTCCTGCTCATCATCAACATCGTCCTGCTGGTGGTCGGCGCGTTCATGGACATCACGCCGGCGGTGCTGATCTTCACGCCGATCTTCCTGCCCATCGCCGTGCAGCTGGGCATGTCGCCGCTGCATTTCGGCATCATGATCGTGCTGAACCTCCTGATCGGGCTTTGCACGCCGCCGGTCGGAAACATATTGTTCGTGAGCTGCGCGATCGCCAATACGACGATCACGCGGATACTGAAGCCGCTGCTGCCGATGTACATCGCCATGATCGTCGTGCTGTTGCTCGTCACGTACATCCCGGCCATCAGCGAGTTCCTGCCGCGCTACTTCGGCCTGCTCGCCTCGCCATGAACGGTCGATTCATTTTCGCGCTGGCGTGGCTGACGGTGGTGCAGGCCACCGCGTTCGCGGACGTCCATCTGCCGCGCTTGCTCGGCGACGGCGTGGTCCTGCAGCGGGACGCGGGCGCCGCCGTCTGGGGTTGGGCCGACGAGGGCGAGGTCGTGCGCGTGTCGCTCGACGGACAGCCGGCCGGCGAGACGGTCGCAAAGCACGGCCGGTGGCGCATACTCCTGGCGCCGCACGCCGCGGGCGGCCCGCACAGGCTTGTCGTCGACGGGAGCAATCGAGTGACCGTCGACGACGTCTGGTTCGGCGATGTCTGGATCGCATCGGGCCAGTCCAACATGGAGCTGCCCATGGAGCGTGTGAAGGAGCGTTACGCGGACCTGATCGCGCAGGCCGACATCCCGTTGGTCCGGCACTTCATCGTGACCAAGAGCTACGACTTCGGCGGTCCGCATGAGGACCTCGATGCCGGCAGCTGGCAGGCCGCCACGCCCCAGTCGATCATGCGATTGTCCGCGGTGGGCTTCTTTTTTGCGAAGGCGCTGACGGCACACTACGGCGTGCCGATCGGCATCGTCCAGAGCGCCTACGGCGGCTCGACCGCCGAAGGCTGGATGAGCGAGACAGCGCTCGAAAAGTACCCGCAGTACCTGGCGGCCGCGGAGCGTTATCGTGACAAGGCCTATCTGCAGGGCCTGCTCGATCGCGATCGCAACACGGCGGTCGCCTGGCGGTCGAACCTCGACCGCCACGACGCGGGTCTCGCGGCGACGCCCGCCTGGTCCGCCGCCGGCATCGACGACTCCGGCTGGAAGACGGTCATCGTGCCGGGCTACTGGTCCGACCAGGGGCTGGGCGATATCGACGGCGCGGTCTGGTTCCGCCGGACGTTCGAGCTGCCGCCCGAAGCCGCCGGCGAGCCGGCCAAACTCATGCTCGGGCGCATCGTCGATGCCGACACGACCTGGATCAACGGCGTCGAGGTCGGCAACGTCACCTACCAGTATCCGCCGCGCCGGTACGAGATCGGCGCAGGCATCCTCACGGCCGGCACCAACACGATCGCGGTGCGGGTCGTCGCAAACTCGGGCAAGGGCGGATTTATCCAGGACAAGCCCTACTGGATCCGGGTCGGCGACACGACCGTCGATCTGAAGGGTAGCTGGCGCGCACGCGTCGGCGCGGTCTCCGAACCGCTGCCGTCACCGGCGTTCCAGGACTACAAGGCGCCGCTCGGCATATACAATGCCATGCTCGCGCCGCTCACACGGATGACGATCAAGGGCGTCATCTGGTACCAGGGCGAATCGAACGCCGATCGCGCCTCAGAATACGCCGGCCTGTTCCCCGACATGATCCGCGACTGGCGCAGGACATTCGGCCAGGGAGACTTGCCGTTCCTGTTCGTGCAACTGCCGAACTACCTCGCGTCCGGTTTCGAACCGTCCGCCTACGACTGGCCGGCGATGCGCGTAGCGCAGCAGCAGGCCCTGCAGCTGCCGAACACGGCGATGGTGGTCGCGATCGACGTCGGCGAGTGGAACGACCTGCATCCGACGAGGAAGCAACCCGTCGGCGAGCGGCTCGCGCTCGCCGCCCGGCACGTCGCCTACGGCGAGGACCTCACGTATTCGGGCCCGGTGTTCCGCTCGGTGCAGGCACGTGACGGACGGCTGTTGCTGCACTTCGATCATTGCGGTTCGGGGCTCGAGGCGCGCGGCAATCCGCCGGGGGGCTTCGAGGTCGCGGGCAGCGACGGCCGGTTCGTGACGGCGCGAGCGAAGGTCGTGGCCGACACCGTGCAGGTCTGGAGCGAGAGGGTCGACGATCCGGTCGCGGTGCGCTACGCGTGGGCGGATAATCCGCGCGACGCGAATCTTTACAACTTCGAAGGACTGCCGGCGGCGCCATTCGAGGCGCGGGCAACGGATTAGTCCGGCAGCTCGAGTCCGAGCTTGTCCAGCACGCCTTCGAGGTGCGCCATCGCCTCGTCGCTCGGGCCCGGGTAGGGTCCGTTGATCGCGACGTTGCCGACGTAGCCGGCGTCGCGCATCCCTTCGGGCGTCGAATAGTAGGCACCGACGGCGAGGTAGCGGAAGCGCCGGAAGAATTCCACGCCGTCCGCGAGGTCCGCGTCCGAGGCGACGGGCCAGGCGAGGCTGTCCAGCAACTCCTTCTTTGAAGATTCGCCGGCGGCGGCGAAGCTCGCGCCGAAGCGGCTGCGGCTCTCGCGTTCCAGCCATTCGAGTCCGGCGAGTATCGTCTCGCGGTCGCGGCGCTGATCGGGATACGGCGCGCTCACCCATTCGTCGATGAAGTCGGTCACGCCGAGGTCGCTTGCCGCCGGCGATCGCCCGTCCGCGGGCAGCATTATGTCCGCCAGTGCCGAGGCGGTCTGCAGTTGACCGTCCGACAGGGTCCTCGACCACGGCACCGAAGGATGCATCAGGTCCGGGTCCGCGCCGTAACCGGCGCCGCGCGGGGCCGCGGCCGCGCCGAGCAGGGCGTCGCCCCGCGCGGGCGCGGGCGGAATCTCGGGGCCGACGAACGGGGTCTCGCCCGCACAGCCCGCCTGTGCGGCGGCCATGGTCGCGGCCAGCCACTTCAGCGTGGTGCGCCGGTCGACGCGCGGCCGTGCCTGCTTTTCGCCGTTCACAATGCGCGCCTGCCGAGTTCGGCCGCGAGATACTCGCTGCTGCGCCAGGCGAGTGCCAGGATCGTCAGCGTCGGATTCTTGTGGGCCTTGGACGCGAACACGCCGCCGTCGGCGATGAACAGGTTGTCGATGTCCCAGCTCTGGCCGTACTGGTTGGTCACCGAGTTCCGCGCGTCGTCTCCCATCCGGGTCGTGCCCACCTCGTGGATAATCTCGCCGCCTGTCGAGATCGCCTCGCCCGGCGGCACGTCGCCGTACGCGATATTGCCGCCGAGCCGGTCGATCAGCGCCTTCGTGGTCGCCTGGAAATGCGCCACCATGTTGCGCTCGTGCTGCGACCAGCCGAAATGGAAGCGGAGCGTCGGAATGCCCCAGCGGTCGCTGGCGTCGGGATCGATCTCGCAGTACGAGTCCGCATTGGGGATCATTTCGCCGCGGCAGGTGAAGTGCAGGTAGCTGCCGTAATAGCGGCGGACGTCTTCTTTCAGTTTGCGCCCGTAGCCGCCCGCCCGCTCCGCGATCGCCCCCATGCCGAGGCGGGGCTGGCCGCGCCCCTCGGCGCCGAGTTCGTAGTGATAGCCGCGCGGGAAATCGAGTTCGCCGCGCGCCTGCGCCTTGTACAACCAGAACGGTATGTAGAGGTGCAGGCCCATCGCGCCGTCCTCGTTGTAGACGGGACGGTTCTCGAGGACCGGGAACTGCGCGCCCATGCCGGCGCCGACGGTGTCCATCAGGTTGCGGCCGACCTGGCCGCTGGAGTTGGCGGCGCCGTCCGGGAACGACGCACTCTTCGAATTCAGCAGTATCCTCGCGCTCTCGCAGGCGCTTGCCGCGAGCACGACGACGCGGCCGTACGCGGCGGCGTGCGCGCCGCTCGCCTTGTCGACGTAGTTCACGCCGTCGGCCCGGCCTTGTCTGTCGAGGCGCAGCTCGTAGACCATCGCATCCGTGACGATCGTCAGGTTGCCGGTCGCGAGCGCCATCGGCAGCAACGAGGTCGTCGTCTGGAAGGCCGCGCCGATCGGACAGCCGCGTCCGCAGCTCGTCGCGTACAGGCAAGGATTGCGGTCGCCGATCGGCCGGGTCAGTACCGCGCGGCGGGCAGGCACGCAGGGGATGCCGAGATCGGCGGCGCCGGCCTGGATCAGGAGTTCGCCGACGCGCGGCGCGGGCGGATCGTGCAGCACGCCCGGGGAGGAGTCCGGGTGGTTCTCCAGCCCGGTGTTGCTGCCGTAGACGCCGACGATCGCTTCGGTCTTGTCGTACCACGGCGCGATGTCCTCGTAGCCGATCGGCCAGTCGACGCCGAGCCCGTCACGCGAGCGCGGCTTGAAGTCGTAAGGGCCCATGCGGAACGAGTTGCGTGCCCAGTGATTCGTCCGGCCGCCGAGCATGCGTGAACGCCACCACATGAACTCCGATCCCGGCGCGCTCGAATACGGCTCGCCGGGGACCTGCCAGCCGCCGATCGCGGCATCGTAGAAGCCGAAGGGTTTGTCGGGCGTGCCTTCGCCCCGCAGCGGGGCGTCGGCGTAGGCGGCGAACATCGGCGCCTCGCGTTTCGGATCGTAGTGCCGGCCCGCCTCGAGCATCAGCACTTTCAGGCCCTTCGATGCCAGCACCCAGGCGGCCATGCCGCCGCCCGCCCCCGAGCCCACGATGACGGCGTCGTAGCGTTGCTGACCCTTCGATGGCATCCGCGCGTCCGGTTCCCCCGATAGGTTCGGTGTACCGAAAAGCCGCCCATGCGTCAAAAAGTCGTTACACTTGTGACTCGCAATCGGGAGAAGGCTTTGGACAGACGCAACTTCATCCTGGCGGCGGCTGCGGCGATTGCCGCGTGCGCGCGCGAATCGGATGCGCCGGCCCCGGCGCCCGTCGCAAAGGCCCCACCGCTCGGATTGCAGCTCTACACGGTCCGCGACCTGATGGCCAGGGACGTTGCCTCGACACTCAAACTGGTCGCGGCCGCGGGTTACCAGGAAGTCGAGTTCGCCGGCTATTTCGAGCACCCGCCCGCGGAACTACGCTCGATGCTTGCCGACAACAAGCTCGTGGCGCCGTCGGCGCACATACCGGTCCCCGAGTTCGAAGCCGGCGTCAACAAGGTTATCGATCACGCGAAACAGATGGGCCACGAGTTTGTCGTCGTGCCCTGGGTCGACGAAGGCGCGCGTAGCCTCGACGACTACCACCGGCATGCGCTGAACTTCAATGACTGGGCCGCGAGCTGCGCGGACGCCGGCCTCGGGTTCGCATATCACAACCACGATTTCGAATTCGTCGTCGACGAAGGCACGACGCCGTACGACGTGCTGCTCAACGAGACCGATCCGAAGCTCGTCAGGATGGAACTCGATCTGTGCTGGGCGACCAAGGGCGGCGCCGATCCTGCGGCACTGTTCGAGGCCTGGCCCGGACGCTTCCCGATGGTGCACCTGAAGGATCTCGACAAGGACGGTAACGAGGCCGACATCGGCGCGGGCGGCGTCGCATTCGACAAGATCCTTTCGCACGCCGGTATCGCCGGCATCCGCCACGGTTTTGTCGAACGCGACAACCCACAGGATCCCGCCGCCGCCATCCGGCACAATCACGACGCGATACTGCCAATCTGGTCGAAATACATCAGTCAGGCCTGAGTCCCGTCGTGGAAACGTCCGAGCTCGGCACCAGCGGAGTGCGTGTCTCGCGCCTGGGCTACGGCTGCATGCGCATCGCGGGCGACGGCAGCCGAGACGATCGCAAGAAGGGCAAGCGCGCCGTGCGGGCCGCGATCGACAGCGGCTATACGCTGTTCGACCACGCGGACATCTACGGCGGCGGCGCCTGCGAGGCATTGTTCGGCGAGGTGTTGAAGGAGACGCCGTCGCTGCGCGACAGCGTCGTCATCGTGAGCAAGTGCGGCATCCGGCAGGCCGGGGATCCGCAGCCGGGGGACCCCAAGCGCTACGATTTTCGCGCGAGCTACATTGCCGCGAGCCTGGAAGGCTCGCTCGAGCGGCTGGGCACCGACCATGTCGACCTGTATGTGCTGCACCGTCCCGACTACCTGATGGACCCGGAAGAAGTCGCCGGCGCGCTGTCGGCGCTGGTCGCCTCGGGCAAGGTGCGTCACGTCGGCGTCAGCAACTTCTCGCCGTCGCAGGTCGAACTGCTTGCGGCGGCGCTGCCGATGCCGCTACTCGTCAACCAGGTCGAGATCAACATCCACAACATCGGCGCGTTTACCGACGGCACGCTCGATCAGTGCCTGCGCCTCGGCATGACGCCGCAGGCCTGGTGCCCGGTTGCGGGGGTCGCCTATCCCGCCTGGGGCAATACATTCGATGCCGACGACGAGACGCGCATCCGCGCCGAACTCGACCGGCAGGCCGCGGACTACGGTGTCGACGACTGGCACGTCGCGCTTGCCTGGCTGCTCGCACACCCGGCCGGCATCTGCCCGATCATCGGCTCGACGACGCCGGCGCGGATCGCGGCGGCGGTGCGGGCGCTCGACGTCGACTATCGGCGCGAAGACTGGTACCGCCTGCTGGAGGCGCGCAACGGCAAGGCGGTGCCGTGAGGCCGGCTTCAGCCGACGGAAAGTATGTTTAACAGACTGTTTTAAAATGGAAAATCGGTAGGATACTGGATATAATAACAGGTCTGTTTTAGCCACCCCGGAGGGACCTGTCATGGCGGCCGAACCGACCCCCATCGAAGCGCTCGATGCGCGCATTCTGGATCTCTGTCAGCACCTCAATGCGGCCACCTACGAACTGCTGGTGATGATCCGCGAGTTCGACGAACGCGGCGGCTGCCTGAAGTGGGGGCTGGACAACACCGCGACCTGGCTGGCCTGGCGCTGCGACCTGTCGCTGGCGACCGCGCGCGAGAAAGTCCGCGTCGCCCATGCC
>Ga0210095_1000180_pt1 | contig 19565 bp, 17 predicted proteins | sample China_Galinas_PW_FD_184861 | JGI IMG/M metagenome (GOLD analysis project Ga0210095, IMG submission 184861) | Wetland microbial communities from San Francisco Bay, California, USA, that impact long-term carbon sequestration - China_Galinas_PWA_D1... | ecosystem: Environmental > Aquatic > Marine >...
GTGGATATTCCGGGGAAATATTGGCTTACTAAAGGATTATCCAGTGGTTTGTCCGGGAAAACAGGAATATCAAGTCTTACACCCATTGATAATCTAAAATTGGGCATAACCTGCCATTCATCCTGTACATAAAATCCGAATTGATTTACTTTAAATTCTGCTGAACCATCCCCAACCAAAGGAACGACTCTGGAATAATAACCAACGTTTCCTTGTCTTAAATCATCAACGCTGTAATATTCCCAGAAACCTGCAAAGTTTCTTAAGAATAGATTTTTAAAAGAAAAGAATTCATTATGAGTACCTACTGTAAAGGTATGGTCACCTGCGTAATAGGTTAGGTTGTCAGTTATTTCAAAAATATCCTGATCAAGTGCGTTTGCTGATGAGTATTGTTCAGTACCGGCATAATAACGCATTGAACCTTGATCAACCTGAATTGCGGGCAATAAAGTTCCTTCCGGTCCTCTTTTGTCCCTGATAGTTGTGTAACCAGCAATAAATTCGTTTGCTATGTTATTTCCGAATGTTGAGTTTAGCTGTGCAACAAAATTATTGGTTTCATTCTGAAACTGATAATTATATGAATCAAAACTAAATCTTTGTGATGAAGATCTGTTACCTAAAACATCTTCTTTAGCATTTACATAATTGTAATGAACATTCAATTTCTGGTTATCAGAAAGGTTAAAATCCATTCTTGCAAATATTTTAGCAGTTGGCTGCTTGGTTGTGTATGTACCGTAACCACCGGTATTGAAACCTCTACTTGCTAAAATGGATTTAATTGCATCAGCGCTATCAGCAACGCCTGCATTGCTTAATGACAGGTTTGGACTAGGGGAGTTACGTCCGGTAATTTCACCGTTAACAAAGAAGAAAACTTTATCTTTGGAAATTGGGCCGCCTAAACGGAAACCGTACTGCCATTCCTTAAATTCATCTACAGGTTGATCCATACCTTCGTACTTTTTGCCTACGAGGCTCTGGTTTCTTCCATATCCAAAAACAGAGCCGTGGTACTGGTTGGTACCACTACGGGTAATAGCGTTGATTCCGCCACCTGTAAAACCACTGAGTCTTACGTCAAATGGAGCGATAACAACCTGGAATTCCTGGATAGCATCAAGTGAAATTGGATTTGTTCCAGCCTGTCCACCAGGAGTTCCTGATGAACCTAAACCGAATAAATCATTGTACTGAGTTCCATCAATCTGAATATTGTTATACCTGTTGCTTCGGCCGGCGGCAGATGAATTCTGACCTGAAAACATAGGAGATAATTTAGCGAAGTTCTGGAAACTTCTGCTGATTGTAGGAACTTCTTCAATCTGTTTTGTAGAAACGCTCTGAGAAGAACCGGTTCTGGATTCACTTATAATTGCGTTTCTGTCAGCTGTAACAGTCACACCCGATAATTCAATAGTAGTTTCAGCCAGTTTAACATCTAATGAAAAACTCTGGCCAAGTGATAATTTATCAATTGTGTGTGTTTGTTTAGTATAACCTACATATGAAATTGTAACTTCATATGGGCCGCCAACTCTTAGCGCATTAAAATTGTATTTACCATCCAGACGGGTGGTAGTACCATATTGTGTACCTGATGGTTTATGTACAGCAATTACTGTAGCACCTGGCAGTGGATTACCGTTCTGGTCGGTAATTGTACCACTTATGCTCGCTGTTGTAGCTGTTTGAGCAAAGCTTAGACTTTGCATAAACAGGAACAATGCGGCCACAAGGAAAATCGAAATCTTGGTAGTTCGTCTTTTCATATAGTTCCCTTTGTGATTATTAGTTGTTGATTATTTATTGGGAATAAAAAATTGTCCCAAACTTTTTGAATTAATTCTTACTGATAATATATTTAGTATATCTTAAATTTTCTTTAAAAGATGGACTTTTTTCGAAGGAAAATGAAGCAACTCTTCTTTCCGAATGTGCATAACAACCATTCAAAGAAGACAAGGAATAAAAGGTATTTACTAATTTTAACATTGTTGCAACTGAATCCCGACCCTTCGTTAAAAATAAGCAAAGTAGCTGTTGATTTGCAGTTCAATTATAAGGAATTAATAAGATATGAAGCAATCATTAATTGAGAATTAACAATTATTTAAAAAGCAAGTGAGGATTAAAAATAAATGAAAAATGTAGGTGCTAAAGTATTATTCCAATCCTCAATGTCATAAATTGCATTAAAATATTATTTCCAAAATTTTGAATACCTGACGCCTTTCCAAATCAGCCTTTTTGTCACTAAAAAATCTCTTCTAATTTTTGGTATTTAGTATGAATATTTTCTATCGATGCTGCCACACTTTTGTTATCAATTGTAGCCCTGTTTGAGTGTAATTCCTTTGTCGCAATTAAAAGTGAGTTGGCAGCCTCTCGAAATTCTTTTTCTTTTTTTGACAATTTTGAAGGGAGAGATGCTTTTGTTATTGCCTCTGAGGTTTGAACCAATCTATTGCTCAAGTTTTTAATTTTTTCAAAGTTATTCTCGGGCAAATAAGTATGATAAATCACATATAAAATTTGATGAAACTTATCGACTTCTTTTAAAACAGGCCTGATTATTCTCACAAGGTTTTCATATTTGGAATGAAGATTTTCAACTGATTTTAGCAATTTATTATTATCATTATTCTTAACCTGTATTGAATATTCATTTACTGCACTCTTAAATGCAGTAATCCCATTTCCCCATTTTTCTTTCTTGTCCCTAAGAATTCCAGGTAATTTTGCACTATAAATTTGATCAGCCAGCTTTGATACTTCTGCAATATGTCCGCGTAATGCTGCAAAATCTTTTTCCGGATAATCCATGTGCCACATTGGGTACATAACGTCGTGAAATTTTTCAAGTTCTATAACCCTGCTTTCAGTTTCGCTGATTTGATTATTCTCCTGTGCGTTTGTACCTGCAAGAAAGCTGAGTACGATGATAATTGTAAATAAGAAATGTCTTTTCATTAGTTTCCCCCTTTTTTCGTATAGCAAAATTACTTAGTCCTGTATTCTATTCCAATAGAAAAAAAACGATTTTATTACACTTTAAGTTTAAATATAACTACTCTCATTGAGTCCGATTCTGTGGCCCGATTACCCACAGAAAATTTGTTATTAAGGTTTTTGATAATATTCTAACGGATTATTTGTTTAGTTACAAAAGCTTAGTTTCAGGACAATCGCTTTATCGTTATATCTCAACTTCTTTGCTTTTATATACACCTCTCTTTATATTTAATAATTAAATTTTAAAAAAATATTGTTGTAAATGCAGAAAATCACGATTAAAGACCTGTCTGAATACGTTGGCAAAGAAGTTACGCTAAGCGGATGGCTATATAACAAGAGATCGAGCGGTAAAATTAAATTTATAATTTTGCGCGACGGATCAGGTTATCTTCAGTGTGTCTATTTTAAAGGAAATTTATCCGAAGAAGTATTTGAAAATGCCGGGAAATATGGACAGGAATCCTCAATTACAGTTACTGGAAAAGTAAAAGAAGAAAAACGTGCCCCCGGTGGTTTTGAGCTTGATGCAACTGATATTCAATTAATATCAGAAGCAGTTGACTACCCGATAACTCCAAAAGATCACGGTGTGGAATTTTTAATGGATAACCGCCATTTATGGTTGCGTTCATCCAAACAGGTTGCAATTCTCAAAATTCGTCATAGAATTATAAAAGCAATCAGAGACTTTTTTGATGACAGAGGATTTACTTTAATGGATCCTCCGATTCTTACTCCGGCTGCGTGCGAAGGTACATCAACTTTATTTGAAACAGATTATTTTGATCTCGGTAAAGCATATCTTTCTCAATCAGGGCAACTTTACGCTGAAGCAGGTGCAATGGCTCTCGGAAAAGTCTACACATTCGGACCGACTTTTCGTGCTGAAAAATCAAAAACGAGAAGGCATCTCACAGAATTCTGGATGGTTGAACCAGAAGTTGCATTTAATGATTTGAATGACAATATGGATCTTGCTGAAGAATTTCTTGAGTATGTTGTGCAAACTGTTTTGACTGAGATGGAAGAAGAATTAAAAGTTTTGGAAAGGGATACAACATTACTGAAAAATGTAAAGAAACCGCTGCCCAGAATTAGTTATGATGAAGCCGTAGAAATTCTTAAGAAAAACGGAGTTGAATTTGAATACGGAAACGATCTTGGTGCTCCTGATGAAACTATAATTTCAAATCAATTTGATCGGCCGGTTTTGGTGCATAGGTATCCTTCAGAAGTAAAAGCATTCTATATGAAAAGAGATCCTGAAAATGATAAGCTGGCGCTTGCTGTTGATGTACTTGCGCCTGAAGGTTATGGTGAAATTATCGGGGGAAGCCAGCGAGAAGATAATATAGACCTTCTTGTTGAAAGAATTAATGAGCATAAACTCCCAATGGAGGCTTTTCAGTGGTATCTTGATCTTAGAAGATTTGGTTCCGTTCCGCATTCCGGATTTGGTTTGGGATTGGAAAGAACCGTAGGCTGGATTTGTGGTTTGGAACACGTAAGAGAAACAATTCCTTTTCCAAGGATGATATACAGAAATACTCCCTAAGGTAGAAGAATGGAATATGGGAGATGGAAGAGGGGAAATGGAAGAGGGGAAATGGAATATGGATAACGGATTGAATATATTTGAAGTGGTGACTATTAATAATTAAATGGGGAATTAGCTCTGAATTCCAAAACTGAAGAGTTGCTTGAAAGGACTTTTTTATTTGGAGTAGACACAATCAATTTTTTATTAAAGCTACCAAATAACAAAGTTTATTCAATTATAATTTATCAGTTAACCAAATCATCTACGTCATGCGGTGCAAATTATGAAGAGGCGCAGGGAGCTGAGACTAAAAGAGATTTCGTACATAAAATTGGAATTGTTCTAAAAGAAATACGAGAAAGCAACTACTGGTTTAGAGTAATTAATGCAATTTTGCCAGGCAGTAGCAACAATATTGAACTTCAAAGATTATTAAACGAGAGTTTGGAATTAAAGAAGATATTTACGACGATAAAAATAAATTCCGGGAAAAATGGATAATAACATCTTCCATATTCCATAAACCATAATCCATTAAGAAGCTATGACTTTAGAAACTGTTTTATTTTTTCTCTTTGCAATCGTTGCAGCATTTTCTGCTGTAATGATGATTACAAGAAGAAACGCTGTTATTAGCGCATTATTTTTGATCCTGAATTTAGCTGCGCTTGCAGGTCTTTATCTATTATTGAGTGCACAATTTATTGCAGTTGCCCAGGTAATAGTTTATGCCGGCGCAATTATGGTGCTCTTCCTTTTTGTAATTATGCTTTTACGTCCCGAAACCGAAAAGAAATTTATGGAGCGTAATCCAAAGATTAAGATATTTGCCTTCGTAATAGCTGGAGTTATTTTTATTCAGATTGCCTACATGATTTTCTTCACGAACCCTTCGGCCACTGCTGGTTCTGATGTAGCAGCCAGCGTTCAAGCCGGAACAATAGAGTCAATCGGAAGACAATTATTTACTAATTATGTATTACCTTTTGAAGCTGCAGGCTTCTTATTGCTTGCTGCCACAATTGGTGCTTTAGTTTTAGCAAAAAAGAAATTCGAATAATATTATGCAAATACCAATTGAATATTACCTTATTGTAAGTGCTTTCATGTTTGTAGTTGGCGTTGCCGGTGTTCTAACCCGTAGAAATGCCATAGTGGTTTTTATGTCTGTTGAGCTAATGCTGAATTCAGCAAACCTCACTATGATTACTTTTGCATCTTTTATGGGTAGCTCTGTTGGACAACTTTTTGTGTTTTTTGTTATGACAGTGGCTGCAGCAGAAGCAGCAATAGGACTGGCAATAATTATTGCAATGTTCAGAAATAAATTAACTGTGAATATTGATGAGATCAACATTCTAAAATGGTGATCCTTAACTTTTGACAAGATAAAAGAGTTTCATTTTTATGATTCAACTTATATACCTAACAGTTTTACTTCCGCTGGTCGGATTCCTGATAAACGGCTTATTTGGAAATAAAATAAAAAATGAAAAAATAATTGGCCTGATTGCGAGTGGTGCAATCGGCATTTCCTTCCTTATTTCAGTTGGTGCTTTTATAGAAACACTGGGGCTTCCGGCCGAGCACCGAAAATCAATTGTAGATTTGTTTACCTGGATGAATGTAGGCGGACTCAATATTCATTTCGCTTACCAGGTGGATCAGCTTTCTTTAATAATGGCACTGATCGTAACCGGTGTGGGTTTTATTATTCACGTTTATTCTATCGGTTACATGCACGGAGATAAGTCATTCTGGAGGTTTTTTGCTTATCTCAACCTCTTCATTTTCGCAATGATGAACCTGATTCTTGCAGATAACTTTGTTCTGCTTTTCCTCGGATGGGAAGGGGTTGGTCTTTGTTCTTATTTATTGATTGGTTTTTGGTACGACAAAAAATTTGAAAAGATGACCACCAGTGATGCAGGGAAAAAAGCATTTATTGTTAACAGGATTGGTGACTTCGGATTTTTACTTGGAATGTTTTTGATTTATATGACATTCGGAAGTCTGAACTTTGGTGAAGTTTTTGGCAGAGTAGGTATATTTAATGTAGATCAGAATGTATTTAATTTTATTGCAATATTTTTGTTTATCGGAGCTACTGGTAAATCGGCTCAGATTCCTTTGTTTGTTTGGTTACCAGATGCGATGGCAGGCCCGACTCCGGTATCTGCACTTATACACGCTGCTACAATGGTTACAGCCGGCGTATACATGGTTGCCAGATGTTCAATAATTTTTGCATCAGCACCAGCAATTCTTACAGTTATTGCCGTGATTGGTACTCTTACTGCATTCTTCGCAGCCACAGTAGGTCTTGTTCAGAATGATATTAAAAAGGTTCTTGCCTATTCCACTGTGAGCCAGCTTGGATATATGTTTATGGCATTGGGCGTAGGTGCATTTTCAGCAGGGATTTTTCACGTAATGACTCATGCGTTTTTCAAAGCTCTCTTATTCCTTGGTGCCGGTTCTGTTATTCATTCTATGCACGAGGATCAGGATATTCAAAATTACGGTGGTTTAAGAAAGCATATGCCGAAAACTGCAATTACATTCTTGGTTGCTTCACTTGCAATTTCAGGTATTCCTCCGCTTTCTGGATTTTTCAGCAAGGACGAGATTCTCTGGAAGTCCTACGCTAACGGTAATTTATTCTATTGGGGAGTCGGTGCGTTTACTGCGCTTTTAACAGCGTTTTACATGTTCCGATTATATTTCCTGACATTTGAAGGTAAATCCCGTTACGGAAAGGACAAACATCCGCACGAATCACCGAAAGTGATGACGATTCCATTAATGGTTCTGGCTGTTCTTTCAGCAATTGGCGGATTTATTGGTATACCTGCTTTGTTCTCCGGTGAAGGCGGAAATGTATTTGAGCATTGGCTGGAACCGGTTTTCAAAAATGCTGATGCCAGGCTTGCTCTTTATTCTGCGCATTCACATTCGCAGGAAATTATATTTATGGTTGCTTCTATAATTCTGGCCGTTGGAGGAATCTTAATTGCCAGACATATTTATATGAAAAAACCATCAATTGCTTCTTCAGCAATGAAGAAATTTAAAGGATTGTATAATCTTTTGTGGAATAAATATTTTGTTGATGAAGTTTACGATACTACTGTTGTTACACCTATTTTAAAAACTTCGGAATCATTTTTATGGAAGATAACAGATGCAAAAATTATTGATGGCGCCGTAAATGGTGTGGCTTCTGTTGTTAATTCAGTTTCAAAAAACATAAGAAAAATGCAGACCGGCGTGGCTCAATTCTATGCACTGATTATGACACTGGGAATTGTAGCTGCGTTATTCTGGATAATACTCAGTTTATAATATTATGGAAAATAATTATCTCCTGACATTAATTTTGCTCCTGCCATTTGTTGGCGGGTTGCTTTTATTATTAATAAATAAATCCAAAGAAAATCTGATAAGATATTTCGGGCTGGGAATTTCTGTCCTGGCATTTATCCTGTCATTATTTCTTTATTTCGGCTTTGATCTGAGTAAAGCTGATTTCCAGTTTACTTATAAGCTCTCCTGGATTCCAAATCTTAATGTAAGTTATCATGTAGGAATCGATGGTATATCTTTATTGCTAATATTGCTTACTACATTTATTACTCCCTTAACATTAATCTCAAGCTGGTCAAGTATTCAAAAGAAAGTTAAAGAATTTACTTTCTTCATGTTGATGCTTGAGGTGGGAATGCTGGGAGTGTTTATGTCCCTGGATTTATTCCTCTTTTATGTTTTCTGGGAAGTAATGTTAATCCCGATGTATTTTATTATCGGAATCTGGGGAGGGGACAGGAGAATTTACGCTTCTGTAAAGTTTTTCATTTATACTATGTTCGGCAGTTTATTGATGCTGGTTGCAATCATATGGCTTGCTGTATATGCATCCGGTCCGCTCGGTCATTTCTCTACAGATCTTGTAGAATTATATAGTGTTGGGCCAACTGTGCCTCGGACAATACAGCTTTATATGTTCCTGGCATTTGCTTTTAGTTTTGCAATAAAAGTTCCTTTATTTCCATTACATACCTGGTTACCCGATGCTCACGTACAAGCTCCAACAGCCGGCAGCGTAATTCTTGCCGCAGTCCTCCTGAAAATGGGAACTTATGGATTGATAAGATTCTGCTTACCATTGTTTCCACAGGCAGCAGTTTATTTTGCCCCAGCAATTTCTGTGCTTGCAGTAATCGGAATTATTTACGGTGCTCTGGTAGCAATGGTTCAGACTGATATGAAAAAGCTTGTTGCGTATTCTTCAGTAGCACACCTAGGTTTTGTTGTGCTTGGTATTTTTGCTATGACAGCGGAATCAATGCAGGGTGCTGTTATCCAGATGGTCAATCACGGTCTTTCGACAGGAGCATTATTCCTTTTGGTTGGAGTTCTTTATGAAAGGACACATACAAGAGCAATTGCCGAGTATGGTGGAATTGCAAAATTAGTCCCGATTTATGCGGTAGCCCTGATGATTGCTTCGTTATCTTCAATTGGTTTACCGGGGTTAAATGGTTTTGTTGGTGAGTTTTTAATTTTGTTAGGTTCATTTAAATCACCGGTATTAGGCAGTTGGTGGTTTACTGTTTTTGCAGCTTCGGGTGTAATTTTTGCGGCAATATACCTGTTGTGGATGTATCAGCGAGTTGTATTTGGTGAAGTTACAAATCCTAAGCTTAATGATTTAAAAGATATGAACAAGCGCGAAATATTGGTGATGGTTCCTATCTTTATTTTTATTGTTTGGATAGGAATTTATCCCGGTACATTCCTGAAAGTATCTGCAAAATCTGTGAATAAGGTAATAGAGCAGGTGTATACACCTCAAAGCGCGAGTTTAAAGTAGGCAAAGACAGATGAGCAGAAAAATTACTTATAGGGTATTCTCTGGTATTTTTATTGCTTTGTTCTTTGGAACATTGAATGTGATGGCTGCTGATATGAGCTCGGTTGCAGATACATTAAATGTAGTGCAACAAACGGAACATGCTGTTTCACCCTCATACTTTATGATTATTCCGTTTGCACTTTTATTATTGATGATTGCAACTGGCCCATTATTTTATAAGCATTTCTGGGAAAAACATTATCCTAAAATTTCCATAGTACTTGGAAGTTTTGTTGTAGTTTATTACCTGGCAGTTTTACACAATCATCATTCACTGATGCATACTTTTACCGAGTATATTAGTTTTATTGCTTTGCTTGGTTCATTGTTTGTTGCCTCGGGTGGTATTTTAATAAAGGTAGATCGTGAATCTACTCCGATGGCAAATGTTCTTTTTTTATTGTTTGGCGCTGTGATATCAAATATTATTGGTACAACTGGCGCATCAATGCTGCTGATCAGGCCTTTTATCAAGATGAACAGGGAAAGGCTTCGCCCGTATCACATAATATTTTTCATATTTATTGTGAGCAATGTTGGAGGTGCATTAACACCTATTGGTGATCCGCCATTATTTCTCGGATTTTTGAGTGGCGTTCCATTTTTCTGGGTAATAGATAATGTCTGGTTTATCTGGATACCTGCATTACTGATGATTCTGGCAGTATTTTACATTTTCGATTCTCTTAACAAAGATGAATATGAAAAAATTGAATATTCAGGAAAAATAGAATTTAAAGGCCTGAAAAATCTTGGTTACCTGGCAATAATTATTATATCCGTTTTTATTGATCCGGCAGTTATGCCATGGGTTCCTAAATTGCCGTTTGGTTTGCCATTTGGAATTAGAGAAATAATAATGTTTGGAGTTATTTATTTCTCATATAAAGGAGCAGATACAGAGATACTCAAAGCAAATGAATTTGATTTTGAACCTATCAAGGAAGTTGCTTATCTGTTCATTGGAATATTTGCTACAATGGTTCCTGCGCTTGAATTGATTGCAGAATTTGCTAAGGATCATGCAGATAAATTAAACGCAGGTGTATTTTATTGGGCCACCGGCACACTTTCGGCTGTGCTTGATAATACACCGACTTATATGAATTTCCTCAGTGCTGCTATGGGTAAATATTCGTTGATTGTTACAGATAAAGCACAAGTAGCTCATTTTGTTTCTGTAGATCAGATTTACCTGCAGGCAATATCAGTTGCAGCAGTATTTTTTGGAGCTATTACGTATATAGGAAATGGCCCTAATTTTATGGTAAAATCAATAAGTGAAAGAGCTGGAATTAAAATGCCAAGTTTCTTTACTTATATGATAAAATATTCAATAGTAATTTTAGTCCCAATTTATACTATAATCTGGCTACTATTTTTCTATGGAAAAGGTTAATAATGAATACAATTAAAGATGCTTTAGACAAAAATATGAACGGGTTGTGTTATGGAAACAGGGTAATATTGCCATTCAGTGCATCTTTCTTAAAAATTATCATTGAAGATGACATCATAACTGATTTTTCGCCTAGTTCTAAAGGTATTTTTATCAGGGAAGATGAAAACTATACTGATTTATATTTTCTTGAAATAAAAGATCTAAAAGAATCAATTTCTAAATATGAAAATATAAAAATGGTTGTATGCGAAAAAAATGAAAATTTATTGGACATTAAAAACCATAAAAAAATAGCGTTATATCTTGAAGAAAAACATAACGTTAAAATTGAAAAAACTGACGAAGACATTTTATTTATTGAATAATTAAGCCAGCCTACCAGACGGCAGGCCAAAGGTTTTAAAAATATGCTGAATAACATACAAGAATTTTACAATATATTTCCTTTTATAATTGTTGGTGCAGGAATTGTAATTGCGCTGCTAATAGAATTGTATTCTGGGAAAGCAAAAACTATTCTACCCTGGTTTGCAATTGCTACTTTGTTAGCATCTGGTTTTTACGCCTTGATTACGGTTAATAATGTTTCTGTTGTCTTTCAGAATATGGTAGCAACCGGCGGCAATGTTAATGTATTTTACTTTGTCTTTACTTTTGGTGGTGCTATTGTCAGTTTGCTCTCTATTGATTACCTCAAAAAATATGGCGCTTATTACGGGGAATTTTATATCCTCTTAATGACATCCGCTTTAGGCATGATGTTTATGGCAGGTGCAAAAGACCTGTTTATGATTTTTCTCGGACTCGAGCTTATGTCAATCTCATTTTACGCGCTTGCAGGAATAAACAGGAAAAGATTACACGCAAATGAAGCTGCTCTTAAATATTTTCTCCTTGGCGCATTTGCAACAGGTTTTATTGTTTATGGTATCGCATTAATTTATGGCTCAGCACAATCAACATCCATTGAAGTAATAGTTGCAAAGTTTCCTCAGCTTTCATCAAATTTTTTATTTTTAACTGGTGTTTTATTATTCCTGGTTGGATTTTCATTTAAAGTTGCAGCGTTTCCATTTCATATGTGGGTCCCAGATGTTTACGAAGGTTCCGCTACAACTGTAGGAGCTTTGTTCTCAACCGGCGGTAAAGCTGCGGCATTTGCAGCAATAATTGTTACACTCGGTTCAATTTTCCGTGGATTGGATCATAATATATTCGAACCTTATTTGGCAGTTATTGCAGTGGCTTCCATGTTGTTTGGAAGCATTGTAGCAATTGCACAAACTAACATAAAACGAATGTTGGCATATTCATCTATTGCTCACGCTGGTTATATGCTAATTGGACTTGCGGCCGGAAATTATGAAGGTCAGGCTGGTATTATTTTCTACCTTGCTGCATACACCTTTATGAACCTGGGTGCGTTTGGAATTGTTGCAATAATTGAAGGCAAAGAGGAATCAAATTTAGAGTTAAAGTCTTATTCCGGATTAGCAACTAGACAGCCATTGTTGGCAGCCCTGCTCGCATTGTTTATGTTTTCACTGGCAGGTATTCCTCCGTTTGCAGGATTTTTCGGTAAATATTATGTATTTATTTCAGCCATAAAAGCTCATCTTACCTGGCTGGCAATTGTAGGTGTATTCTCCAGTGTGATCAGTGTTTATTTCTATCTGAGAGTTGTTGTTTTGATGTATTTCAAAGATGCTGAAACAGAATTTGCAGTAGAAAATAGTAACACAGGTTTACTAGCAGTAATGATTTCAGTACTGCTGGTAATTGTTATTGGAATTGCACCCGGTTCTCTCATCGATCTTATTTCTTCCTTCTTGAGATAAATATTAATTATTAGTATTCTTTTACTATCGTTATATTTATTCTGCATGTATTTCAAAGTCAAATATGTGAAAAGAAATGATACCACTATTTTCAACAAAACAGATTCGTGAAACTGATGAACTGGCAATAAAACAGCTGGGGTTTCCAGATATTGTTTTAATGGAAAATGCAGCCATCCAGATTTTTAATATTATAACTAATGTTTACAGTGATATTACCAGCACAGGATTTATTTGTGGTAAAGGTAATAATGGGGGGGACGGATTTGCAGTAGCAAGGCATTTTGCAAACGCCGGAATTTCAGTTTCACTAATTTATCTTGGCAGTGAAGATGAAATGTCAGATGATTGTAAAATTAATTTTGGGATTTTAAAAAAATTAGCTGAAGACAATGATAATATTACAATTAAGAAGTTCGCTTCCTTAAAAGAGATAAATCTACTCGCAAATTCTGAAATAATTTTTGATGCTATGCTTGGGAGCGGGGCAAAGGGAAAGCTAAAAGAGCTGTATCAAGAAATTGTAGAAAGCTTAAATAAATTGAAATCACAAAAAATTGCAATTGATATTCCGACTGGCCTTGATGCCGACTCAGGATATGGAAAAACTATCTTTAAGGCTGATTGTACAGTAACACTTGGCGAATTTAAAAAGGGCTTGTTCATTAACGATGGCTATACAAATTGTGGTAAGATATTTAAGGGCGAAATCGGGGTAGATCAATTTTATTATAATAAGCATGATGTAAGTGATTTTCTTATAGAACCAGAGGATGTATTTGATTTCCTTCCACAGAGAAAAAAGCAATCTCATAAATATTCTGCAGGAAAAGTACTTACAATTGCAGGTTCAGGAAACTTTCCTGGTGCTGCTGCTCTTTCCGCAAAATCCGTATTAAAAGTGGGGGCAGGTTCTTCAATATTGGCATTTCCTGAATCTATTCGAAAATTTATTTATAAAAAAGTTAGTGAAGTTGTAGTACATAGCTACTATGATGATGGTAAAGAATATTTATCAGAAAATAATGTTGATGAATTAAATGATAAAATTAAGTGGGCTGATGTTGTAGCCATAGGTCCCGGTATTGGCAGGGAAGTTGAGACTCAAAATGCAGTGCTTAAAATACTGGCTGATAGAAAATGTAATAAACTTATTATCGATGCCGATGCAATTTTTGCTTTGAGTAATAAGAGATTTGAAAAAATTAATCTGGAAAATTTAGTATTGACTCCTCATCATGGAGAATTTGCAAACTTGCTTGGAATAAGCACCGATCAATTAAAAAAGGATCTGTTTAGCTATGGAAAAAATTTCTCTACAAATACAGGTGCATTTCTTGTGCTAAAGGGAGCTCCTACAATAATTTTTACTCCAGGCGGAGACAGTTTGATAAATACCACTGGTAACCCGGGAATGGCTAAATTTGGAACAGGAGACGTTCTTACAGGCGTTCTGGCAGGCATGTTAGCACAACAAAAGGAAATTGAGAAGGCTGTAATTTGTGGAGTATATATTCATAGCCTGGCAGCCGATTTGCTTGTAAAGAATTTTACAGAATACACATTTACGGCTGAAGATATCATTAAAAATTTACCAAAAACATTTAAATTTTTGCGAGATTCCTTTGCTTAAGTTCCTTGAGAAGTATAAAGTTCAGCTTGTTTATATACCACTTGGATTATATTGGGTAACCCTGTTGTTTTTTACATCATTACCCGGTAAGGATTTACCAGATGTAAAAATAAGCGATAAAGTAGAACATTTACTGGCATTTTGGATACTGGCAATTCTGTTAAAGTTGACTTTAATTTTGCAGGATAAGTTTAAGAAATTAAAAAAACATTCTTCAATATTTACCCTAGTCATTATAGGAACTTACGCAGCTATTGATGAGTTACATCAGCTGTTTATTCCCGGTAGGAGCTGTGATATTTTTGATTGGATGTCTGATTTTTCAGGTGCATTAATTGCGGTTGTTATTATAAGTTTACTCTTTAAATTTGCTTTGAAAGAAAAGATGAAGCAGTAAAATATAATTAGAGTAACTCCATAGGATATAATGGGTTATAGGAGAGGGAACTCTTTACAAAAAAATAAGTAAAATACATAGAAAAGCTATTTGACAAATGAAACTGCATTTATTAACTTGCTAAGCAGTTATATCTTTTACAGGAGGTGCGTTTAAATGGCACTTAGAAAAAATCCAAAAGTTGATTTACGATCTAAATATCAAAAAGTCTTCGAATTTAGTCTTATAATTTCTCTTGCAGTTTTAATAGTAGCATTTAAATTTTTCCCGCATTTAAAACCTGCTGAGAAAATTGCCTCTGATACTCAGGAATTATTTAATGTAGAGGACGTTCAGCAGACAAAACAGGAGAACAGACCACCACCGCCACCGAAGCCTCCGATCCCGATCGCAGCACCTTCGGATGATGTATTACAGGACATAGATATTAGTTCAACCGATCTTGATATTAATGCCGATGTACAAGCACCGCCACCTCCTCCTGAAAAAAAGGTTGAAGAAGAACCGCAATACTTTGTAGCAGTTCAGGATATGCCCGAACCAATCGGAGGAATTGCAGCAATTCAAAGTAAAATCGTATATCCAGAAATAGCTAAAAGAGCCGGAGTTGAAGGTAAGGTTTATGTTACAGCATTTGTTGATGAAACAGGAACTGTTACAAAAGCGATTGTACTGAAAGGAATAGGTGCTGGTTGTGATGAAGCTGCGTTAAAAGCAGTGAAAGCAACAAAGTTCAAACCTGGAAGGCAAAGAGGGACAGCAGTAAAAGTGCAGGTTTCTATTCCAGTTATTTTTAGATTGAACAACTAATGTTTTAGAAATTTCGGAAAAAGGCGCTCATTTGAGTGCCTTTTTTAGTTTTAAATATGTTGTATTTTATATTATTGAATTCCTTTCCAGCTAATGATTTGAGAATATATGCCAGCTTCTTTGCCCGTAAAAAGAAATAAATGGTCATGTACTTTAGTCGTAATTTTAATAGTCATTATAGACCTTCTGGCTCTTTATTTTCTAAAGTATAAAGAACAGGGTCTCGCTATTAAAGAATTCAACCTGTTTTATACAGGTAATCTATTAAATTTAATCTCAAGCCTGCTTTTAATTATCAGCATAGTTCTTTATACAAAGTCATCAAAAATAACCTATCAGCCATCTTTGCTAATTATTTTAGTCATGCTCATGACTTTTATGTTGGTCTTTTCTGAAATCTATAAAAGCATAGGATTTCCATCACCTAATTTTTACATACTTGATCACCCTCTTAAAGATGTTCTAAAAGGGCTTTTCTTTTCAGTATATCAGCTTTTGGAATTTTTATATATTTCAATTTTGTGGGTTACTTTATTAGGACGAAAAGAATTATTAATTTTGAGAGCTTTTATAAATTCTGTACTGATTGTAATATTTTTGTTTGTTTTCGCGTTCTTTTATTTACAGCCTAATAAAGGAGACCATTTTAAATTTAATACGTATAAACAAGAAAAATATGTGGGTGTTGTTTTGGGGGCAGCTGTCTGGCCGAACAACCAACCAAGCCCCAGCCTGGCTTCAAGAACGGAAAAAGCTGCAGAGTTATACAAGCTTGGAGTCTTATCGAAAATTCAGCTTACAGGAGGGCACGCACCGGGTGAAATGAGTGAAGCAGAAGTCGCTTACCATTATTTAAAGAATAAAAATATTGACACGAGTGACATTTGGATTGAAAAGAAAACATCATCAACAATTGAGCAAGTTCGGTTTATAAATAGAGATATTATTAAAGCCAGAAATATTAATAAAATAATAGTAGTATCAGATGCATATCACTTAATGAGAGTAAAGCAAATTTGTAATTTTTATAACATTAAGGTGAAAGTCGCTGCATCTGATCAAAGATATAGCTTTAATAGCCGACTTTATTATAGAATAAGAGAAAGTATTGCGCTTCTCGTATTTTGGTTCTTCGCAATTTAATAATTTAATATAGGAATACAGTAATGATTAATTTTGAAACATTAGAAGGTTACGGACATGAGCAGGTAGTATTGTGTCAAAACAAAGAAGCAGGGTTAAAAGCAATAATTGCAATTCATAATACAACGCTAGGGCCAGCACTAGGTGGAACAAGAATGTGGAAATATAAAAGCGACGAAGATGCTTTTAAAGATGTTCTCAGACTTTCCCGGGGAATGACATATAAAGCTGCAGTTTCCGGATTGAATCTGGGTGGCGGCAAAGCAGTTATAATAGGAGATTCTGCAACAGAAAAAAATGAACTTCTTTTCAGAACATTCGGAAAATTTATAGAAGGTCTGGCAGGCAGGTATATTACTGCGGAGGATGTTGGTACGTCTGAAAAGGACATGGAATATATCAGGATGGAAACAAAATATGTATCCGGTTTTTCAAAGTCCCTGGGAGGTTCCGGGGATCCTTCACCTGTTACAGCTTATGGTGTATACATGGGTATCAAAGCATGCGCCAAATATAGATGGGGAAGTGATTCTCTTAAAGGAAAGAAAATTGCTGTACAGGGAGCTGGTAATGTAGCGAGTTATGTATGCGAACATTTATCAAGAGACGGAGCTGAAATATTTGTTACTGATATCAACGAAGAAAGACTTACAAAATTAACACAAAAGGTAAAAGCTACAGTCGTTAAACCGGATGAAATTTATGATGTAGATACTGAAATATTTTCTCCTAATGCTTTAGGTGCTATAATAAATGATAATACATTAAAGAGGCTAAAAGTAGAAATAATTGCAGGTGGGGCAAATAATCAGCTTGAAGTTGAAGATGTACATGGTCCAAAATTGACTGAGAAAGGTATTGTTTATGCACCTGATTATGCAATTAATGCGGGGGGAATTATAAATATTGCAAGTGAACTAGAAGGTTACAATCAGGACAGAGCACTCCGTGAGGCAGAAAGTATTTATGATACTATCCTGCAAATACTCAAAATTTCAGAAAAAGAAAAAATTCCGACTTATGAAGCTTCAAACAGAATGGCAGAAGAGAGACTTTCTTCCGTTGGGAAAATAAGCAATATTTATACTGGGAAATCTTATTTTTCAGGAAGGCGTAATGAATTATTTAATAGATAACCTATAGTTAATTATATTTATATTGTTCTTATAAATTCAGATTTTACATATGGCTCAAATTTCTAAAAGAAGACTGGTTAGAGAAAAAGTTCTTCAAATACTTTACTCTGTGGAGATGAATCAAGATTCTGTCTCTGCACATATAGATGCAATACTTACAGATGTGGCGGATAAAGCAGACAGACAATTTGCAGAGGACCTTGTTAACCGTGTGATTATTCACCAGGATGATCTGGATGAAAAAATTAAAACCCGCGTTGCAAATTGGGAAATGAACAGGATTGCTCTCATGGATAAACTCCTTCTCAGGATGGGAATCTGTGAAATATTATTTTTCCCCGATATTCCACCGAAAGTCTCAATAAATGAAGCAATTGAAATTGCAAAAGTATTCAGTACTTCAGGTAGCGGTAAATTTATTAATGGAATCCTTGATGCAATTCTTTCCGAATTAAAAAAATCAGGGGAGCTTAATAAATCTGGTAGAGGACTTGTAGAAGAAACAATTTCTAAATCTTCCGCAGCAAAGGGTGCGGATACGCAAAAAAAATAAGCAAATGAAAGAAAAAGGCAGAATAATAAGCTGGACTTTTTTCGATTTTGCCAACACTGCTTTTTCTGTAATTATCGTTACAGTAATTTATTCAAAGTATTTTACTAATTATGTGGCCTCCGGACAGAAATGGCTCTGGGGGCTGGCTGTTAGTATCTCAATGGTTCTGGCTGCTCTCCTGAGCCCCCCGATGGGCGCAATTGCAGACGTCTCACGTAATCGTAAAAGATTCCTTCTCTTTTTTACAATTATCTCGGTTATATGTACAGCACTAATGTTTTTCGTAGGGAAAGGGGATATTATTCTGGGAATGGTCTTATTTATTGTGGCTAATATTGGGTTTGAGGCCGGGCTTGTTTTTTACGATGCTTTTCTGCCAAATCTTACTTCCAAGAAAAACTATGGCAGAGTTTCGGGTTACGGATTTGCAATGGGATATATCGGTGCACTCACAGTATTATTAATTGTAATGTTTCTTTTGCCGGAGCCAACTGCCCCGGCTTATTATTTTTACATTAGATTATCTTTCGTAATTGCAGCCGCATTTTTCCTTTTCTTTTCAATCCCTTTGTTTGGTTTTGTAAGTGAACCACGTATTGATAATCCTTTGAGAAAAGGTCTTCTAAAAAAGGGAATTGAGAAAAGTTTTCTGACTTTAAAATCAATATTTATTAAAAATGATTATCCATCTGTAAAAAAATTTTTATTGGCATTCTTCCTTTATAATGATGCGATTATTACAATTATTGCTTTCGCATCCATTTTTGCAACCAATATTCTAAAGATGGATGATGCTGAAATAATCTATTTTTTTGTAATTGTCCAAAGCACTGCGGTTGCAGGTTCTTTTATTTTTGGAATTATTTCAGATCACATTGGTCCGAAGAAAACAATAACAGTTACTCTTTTCATCTGGATTGCTGTAATTATAGGTGCCTACTTTATCAGTACAATTTTTGAGTTTTACATTATTGGTTTGCTTGCCGGTTTATCCATTGGTTCCTCACAATCATGTAGCAGAAGTTTAATGGCTTTACTTACTCCCAAAGAAAGGGAAGCTGAATTCTTTGGCTTTTACGACGGGTTATTTGGAAAGTCTTCGGCTGTGGTGGGACCGTTATTTTATGGAATTATTTCTGATTTATCCAACGAACGAATTGCCGCATTAGCAATT
>Ga0210095_1000181_pt1 | contig 19458 bp, 19 predicted proteins | sample China_Galinas_PW_FD_184861 | JGI IMG/M metagenome (GOLD analysis project Ga0210095, IMG submission 184861) | Wetland microbial communities from San Francisco Bay, California, USA, that impact long-term carbon sequestration - China_Galinas_PWA_D1... | ecosystem: Environmental > Aquatic > Marine >...
GGCGGCAACTTCGCCTTCAACGCCGTGCAGGTGTTCGCCGGCAACGGCTCCGCCGGCGAGAGCAACCGCACCTGCATCAACTTCGACAACAACACCACCGCCACCGGCTTCGGGGACGACGAGTACTTCATGGAGCAGTACACCAGCAACACGTTCCAGATCCAGGGCCTGACGCCCGCGGCGGGAGCCACCCAGGCCCAGGTGGAGACCTACGTCGAGGGCACCGACACCGGGGCGCCTACCGCCGATGCCTTTGGCGGTACCATCGTCAGCTACACGGGGGCGACTTGCGCCACGCCGTGATCTGCAGCCCATCGGGGGCCGGGACCGGCAGATCTTGCCGGACGGTCACCATTCAACAGCCTGTTTCGGGAAGGAGATAGCATGTCGGAGCCTTTCTTGGCAGAGGTCAGAATCGTCGGCTTCAACTTCGCACCGCGGGGTTGGGCCTTCTGTGACGGTCAGATCCTGCCCATCAACCAGAATCAGTCCCTGTACTCGCTGCTAGGCACCACCTACGGCGGTGACGGCCGCACCAGCTTCGCGTTGCCGGATCTGCGTGGGCGCACGCCCATCCACGTCGGCCGCAGCGACGGCGGCGACGCCCACCGGGAAGGACAGAAAGGCGGCGAAGAGACCCACACCCTCTCCGCCAACGAGATGCCGCAGCACAGGCACGCCCTGAAGGCATCCAGCGCTCAGCCGACGACGCCCGTGCCGACCGGCAACGCGCTGGCCGCCTCCCTCAACGAGCTTTACGTCGATCCGTCCGACCTGGCCGCCATGCACGCCGGGACCGTGACCAACGTCGGCGGCGGACAAGCTCACGACAACATGCAGCCCTACCTCGCTCTCAACTACTGCATCGCCCTCCAGGGCCTGTTCCCGTCGCGGAACTAGAGAGGAGACGAAGAATGTCCGAACCCTACGTTGGCGAGATCCGCATGTTCGCCGGCAACTTCGCTCCCCGCGGCTGGGCCTTCTGCGACGGCCAGCTCCTCGCCGTGTCGCAGAACGACGCCCTCTTCTCCCTCCTCGGCACCATCTACGGCGGCGACGGCCGCACCACCTTCGGACTGCCGGACCTGCGCGGGCGCATCCCCATCCACGCCGGCCACGGCCCCGGGTTGTCGGAGCGCAGACTGGGCGCCAAGGGCGGCGAGGAAACGGTGACTTTGACGGTGAACCAACTGCCGTCCCACACTCACCCGCTCCAGTGCTCGTCGCAAAATGCCCTGCAGACGTCTCCCAATGGCACGGTGCTGGGGCAAGCGACGTCCATCGACCTCTACCGGGTCACGGAGCCGGACGCGAGCCTGTCCAGCCAGTCCATCACCAACACCGGCGGCAGCCGCTCGCACACCAACGAGATGCCGTACCTGTGCATCCACTTCATCATCGCCCTTTTCGGCATTTACCCGTCGCGGCACTAGGAGGCTCCCCATGTCCGAACCGTTCATTGCCGAAATCCGCATCTTCGCCGGCAACTTCGCACCCCGGGGCTGGGCCTTCTGCAACGGGCAGCTCCTGCCGGTTTCCCAGAACACCGCCCTCTTCTCCCTCATCGGCACCACCTACGGTGGCGACGGGCGGTCCACCACCGCACTGCCCAACCTGGAGGGTCGGGCGCCGATGCATCCGGGCCGCGGGCCGGGACTCACTTCCAAGAGGTTGGGCCAAAGGGGTGGCGTCGAAACCGTCACCCTCAGCGAAGCCCAGATGCCGTCCCACACCCACACGCTGCGGGCTGACACGGCGAGCGCCAACAGCCGGACGCCGCAGGGCAACTCTCTGGCTCGGGCTGCCGGCGGCCTCACCTACGGCACCGCCTCCAACCTGGTCGACATGGCGGAACAGGCGCTGCCCAACACCGGTGGCTCCCAGGCCCACAACAACATGCAGCCGTACATGGCCATCAACTACATCATCGCCCTCGTGGGCCTGTACCCGAGCCGCAGCTAGGAGGCAGCGAACCATGGTCGTACCCATCCCGAAGCTCATCGTCGCCAAGCTCGACGTACCGCAGACCGTCGGCGTCTTGAAGGGCGCCACCACGGTGGAGGTGCCGGTACGCACCGAGCTCCACAACCAGGGTGAGGAGGACGTGGTCCTCCACGTCCCGGACGCCGACAGCAAGGTCTTCTGGCACGTTCTGGACGAGCGCCACAAGGAGATCTACCGTGAGAAGCCCCGCAAGCCCGCCCCAGGCTCGAAGGGCGTCCTCGGCGTCTGCTCCCTCACCCTGGCCGGCGGCCGCAGCGGTCACGAAACGGAAGTCCTGGTGCTCGACGCCAAGAAGCTCAAGCCCGGCGGCACGTACACCGTGCGGGCCGAGGTTTGGGGTCAGATCGCCGAAGCGGAGTTCGTGGCCGTGGAAGCTTTGCCCCTGACGCCGCTCCGACCCGCCTCCGCCGCCAAGAAGGCGGCGGCGGGGAAACCTGCGGCGAAGAAACCGGCCGCCAAGAAAGCGGCGGCCAAGAAGCCCACCGCCAAGAAGCCCGCCGCCAAGAAGCCCGCTGGCGGCAAGGGCAAGGCGAAGAAAAAGAGCTGAGCGCCCCTTCTGCGCCACTCTTCTGAGCCGAGAAATGGCCCGCCCCGGCAATCCGGGCGCGGGCCGCTTTTTTCTTCGCCGCCGCTTTCCTATACTGGTGTCATGACCCAGTCTTCGACACCCGCCCGCCGCCGCAAGCTCCTCCTGCCGCTCCTCGCCCTGCCCCTCCTCGCCGTCCTCGCCGCCGCCGGCGTCTGGCTCGCCACCCCCGGTGACGGCAGCGCCGCCGAGACCGCCGTCGAGGTGCCGCCGCCGCCCGCCGGCTTCACCCTCGGCGGCGACGCCGACGCGGGGCGCGAGCTGTTCGTCAAGAGTTGCGCCGTGTGCCACGGCGACACCGGCGGCGGCGACGGCAAGCTGTCGCAGCACCTGCGTCCCAACCCCGGCAACCTGGCCGAGCGGGTGGCCGAGCGGTCTGACTGGCAGGTCTACCTGACGGTGCGCGACGGCGGCACGGCTCTGGGCCTCGCCCCCACCATGGTGGGTTTCGGCGAGCGCTTCTCCGACCAGCAGATCCGCGACGTCGCCGCCTACGCCCACTCCCTCGCCAAGGCCGAGTAGCCGCCGCTCGCCGGCCCGCCGCAGCCGGACCCGATTCCTGCCATTCTGGCTTGCCGCACCGCGGCCTTGGAGTGCCGCTGCGCGGCGCCGTCCTGCGGGGTAGCCGCCGCCTCTCTCACCATGTGAAGCGCCCCACGTCCCGGGGCGTCGCCCCCCTTCTGGACCCCGTGCCATAACAGGCACGCCGACAATGAGGCCGCCGAGGAGGTGTGCCGGCGACAGCCGGCCGCGGCGGCGAGGGAGCCAGAAAGGGAAGTCATGAAACCGATATTCCGCGGTGCATTGCTCTTCGCTGCCGCCGTTTGCCTGCTCCTGTGGGCGGGGTACGCCTCGTCGCAGGATTGGGCCAGCGACGACGCCGAGCTGTGCGCCGCCTGTCATGAAAACGTGGTGGATGCCTTCGCCGGCAACGTCCATGCCCGCATCCGCTCCTTCGAAGTCCAGGGCCGGACGGTGGGCTGCACGGGTTGTCACGGCGACGGCACCCAACACGCCGAGCAAGCCGACCCGAGTCTCATTCGCGGCTTCGCCGACGGCGCTGACCAGGAGGTCTGCAACTCTTGCCACCAGTCGAAGTCCCACTTCGCCTGGAGCGCCTCGACCCACGCCGCGGAAGGGGTGGGCTGCCTCGACTGCCACTCCGTCCACGAGGCCGACGAACCGCTCACCACCTGCCGGCAGTGCCACGCCGAGGTGGAGGCCCAGATGCAGCTCCCGTCGCACCACCCGGTGCGCGAGGGCAAGATGGACTGCGCTTCCTGCCACGACGTGCACAACGCGGTGGCCAGCCACTTGAAGACGCCCACCGGCCGGGTCAACGACCTGTGCTCGGAGTGCCACCTCGACAAGGAAGGGCCGTGGGTCTTCGAGCATCCCCCCGTCATGGAGGACTGCTCGATCTGCCACACCCCCCACGGTGCGGTGGCCGACAACCTGCTGCTGGCCAACGAGCCCATGCTCTGCCTGCAGTGCCACGACTTCCACTTCCACGCCGGCTACCAGGCCAGCGATGACCACGAGGTGGACGTCGGCGGCATCCCGCGGCAGAACCTGAACGGCAGGACGGGTTTCAACATCGCCTTCAGCACCAAGTGCACCCAATGCCACTCGCGCGTTCACGGCAGCGACCTGCCCAGCCAGACGGTACCCGGCGGCGGCCGTGGCCTGACCCGGTAACGGAGGAGAGACGATGAAACAGAAAGCGCTTCTCGCCTCCGTCCTGCTCCTGCTGCTGCTCGCGGCTCCGCCCCTGGCGGCGCAGGACGAAGGCACCGACGACACAGACAAGAGCGACACCGAGATCTCGCTCGAGGTGGGCGCCTGGAACGCGGACACGGAGGACTCGGAGCTGCGCGCCGCGGAGTACGAGTCCACCGACGGCGGACCGCAGCTCGGTTTGCTGATCCGTTCGCAGCAGCCCTGGGGGCACTTCTTCGTCTCCGCCGACGTGCGGGACGGTGACGACCAGGACGCCAGCTTCGAATTCGACCTCGGCCGCGCCGTGCGCTCGACCACCGAGTGGACCCAGCTGCCCCACCGCCTGGTCCACGACCCGTTGAGCAACCTGGCCTCGGCCACTGACCACGGCCGCGTGGTGACCCACACGGACTTCGACCCACGCGCCGTCTACGGCATCACCTACGAGCTGCTCACCCACCGCACGGAGGTGCAGATGCCGGCCCTGCCGGCCCTGACCTTCGCCGTCGGGGTGCGCAACCAGGAACGCCACGGCACGCGCCAGTCGCTGGCCATCTCCCACTGCGAGGCGTGCCACGTCAACAGCCAGAGCCGGCGCGTCGACCAGCGCACCACGGACCTCTCCCTGGAGGCGCAGTGGGCCGGCAGCTGGGGCAGCCTGACCGGTTCCGTGACGCAGCGCGAGCTGCGTCAGGACCCGCGGGCCCTGACCCTGCTCTACGACGACGCCCTGCAACCGGAGCTGAGGATCCCCATCTTCGACAACCGCTTGCAGTGGGATTCGGCGGAGGGTCCGCAACTCGTGGACGCGACGCCGGACGTCGACAAGGACGTCGTCCGCCTCGACCTGCTGCTACCCGACGTCGGGGGCTTCGCCCTCACCGCCGGCGGCGTGTGGAGCGAGACGGAGAACCTGTACTCGAACCTGTCCATGGACTACAACGGCTACGTCGCCACCGCCTTCCGGCCCCTGGGCCCGAGCTGGGACGTGCGCTGGCGTGGTCGCACCTACACGATCGACAACGACGAGGTCTTCGTGGACGTCAACGACCGCATCGGCGCCGCCGGCCCGCAAGCCGGCTCCACCTGGGGTGAGATCTACGACTACGTGACGGACTACCTGCGCTTGTCGGCGGCGAATCGCGACGTCGTGCAATCGAGCCTCGACGTCGGCTGGCGGCTGCCGAGCAAGAAGGCGGGCCGCATCGTCTTCTCCTGGGACTTCGAGAACGTCGACCGCGAGTACTACCAGGTGGCCCCGGGACAGACGGACACCACGGAGAACGTCTACGGCGTCTCCTGGCGGGCGCGGCCGGCCAAAGGCTGGCGGCTCGACGCGCGCTACAAGCACGGCGCGGTGGACAACCCGTTCCTCAACCTGGACGGGCAGTACTCGCTCCACACCGGGCTACCCACCAGCAGTCCCTTCGCCCCGGTGGCGGACCAGTACTTCGTCTTCCAGGACGCCCGCATCGCCGACGTCACGGCGCTGCCGGAGACCTGGGACGAGGCCCGCCTGGGGGTGACCAAGACCTTCGGCAAGGCGATGCTCACCGGCAGCTACCGCTGGTGGGACGGCGACAACGACGGCGGCGACCTGACCGACTGGTCGCGCACCACCCAGGCGGTGAACGCCTCGCTGTGGATGGCGCCGGCGCCGACGTGGGACTGGTACGTCGCCTACGCCTGGAACGACGCGGAGCTCGACGCACCGGCGTCCATCCCCATCTTCGATGGCTGAGCAGGCTCGATCTTGTCGGGCCAGGATGGCTCCGCACGCACTCTGCTCAGCTACGACACCGAGTCGACCACACTGCTCGGTGGCCTCCACTTCAAACCCTCTACCCGCTGGCAATTCGGCGCCGAGATCGCATGGAACGACTCGCAGGCGGCACTCGCCCCCTTCGACTTCGTGGTCCCGGCGGAGCTTCTCAACGCCAATCAGTCGTACGACTTCCAGCTCAGCTACCTCGCCTCCGACGTCGAGCTGACGAGCCTCGAGCTGCGGGCCGACGCCCGCTACAGCTTCGCCGAGGATCGCTGGATCGGCGTCGAGTACCGAAGGGCTGAGATCGACGACAAAGCCCTCTACCTGACCGACCTCTCCGGAGCGGTCGACTGGCTCACCCTGTCGCTCGGCTGGAGGTTCCGTTGAGGCGGTAGCAGGGTAGGTACTCCTGTAGGGCCTGGCGCCGGCCGGGCGTGGGGCGGGCTCGTACTCCGCCCCCACGCCGGTCGGCGTTCGTTCTTGCGCACCTGCTTGGCCGCGCCGACGGTCCTGGGGTAAACTCGCGCCCACCAAAAAAGCTTGGCAGTTTAGGAACAGGGTCGCCTCGGAGCGAAACGTCGCCTGTGGCTCATCCACAGAGCTTCGGCTCCATGGAGGTGAAGAGCATGAAACACGCAGCTCCTGCTAACGGACCCCAGGCGTCTCCGCCGAGCGCCCGGGCGGACTGGCGCAGAGCCGCCCCGGCGCTGCTCGTCGTCGCCCTCCTGCCCCTTCTCGCCGCCTGCTCCTCGACGCGCACGGCACCGGTGACCACCTCCGGCTTTCTCGGCGACTACTCTCAGCTCCAGCCCCACCCCGACGACGAGAACGTCCTCGTCTACCGCAACCGCGTGGGCGTGCTGGGGGACTACGACCGGTTCCTCGTCGACCCGGTGCTGGTCTACTTCCATCCCGAGTCCCGCGGCGGCAGCATCGACCCGGAAGAGATGCAGGAGCTGGCCCGCTTCCTGCGCGACGCCGTGGTCGCGGAGCTGGAGGCCGGCGGCTACACGCTGGTCGACGAGCCCGGCCCCGGAGTGCTGCACGTTCGCGCCGCCCTCACCGACGTGGTGCCGGTCAACGCGGCGGCCAACGTCGGCACCAAGCTCGCCGGCGCGGTGGTGGGCGTCGGCCTGTTGACGCCGCGGGTGGACCTGGGCAAGGCGTCCATCGAGGCGGAGATGGTGGACGGCGAGAGCGGCGAGCGGGTGGCCGCCTACGTCGCCTCGTCGCGCGGGGCGCGCTACTCCAGCCCCATCCAGGGAGCCAAGAAGTGGGGTGACGTGAAGGCCGCCTTCGACGACTGGGCCGAGTTGTTGCGACGACTGATCGACGAGGCTCACGAGTCCGCCCCGGAGGCGGACGCCTCCTGAGCGTGAGCCTCGGTTCGTGACGCGGAACCTCCGCAAGCTGTGGCCGGCGGCCCTGGCGCTTGTTTGCCTCGCCGTCCCGGCATCTCGCCTCGCCGCGGCGGAGCCGGTGCGCATCGGCTTCGTCCTCGACGGCCCCTGGGAGCGCAACGACGAGCTCCTCGCCCAGGTGCAGCGCGAGATCCTCATCCTCACCGAGGGGGAGATGGACGTCCGCTTCCCCGCCGCCGCCAGCCGCGTGGCGGACTGGAGCGCCGGCGGCGTGCGGCGGGCGAGCGAGGAGCTGCTGGCCGACCCGGACGTCGACCTGATCGTCGCCTACGGCACCCTCTCCACCCACGTCTTCTGTTGCTACGGCGCGCTGCCCAAGCCGGTCGTCGCCCCTCTGGTTCTGGACGCCAGCCTGCAGGGCTTCCCGCGCTCCGGCGCCGGCAGCGGTGTGCACAACCTGGCCTACGTCGCCTTGCCGGACGGCTTCGCCCACGACCTCGCGGCCCTGCGCAGCGTCGTGCCCGTCGAGCACCTGGCGATCCTCGGCAGCGGCCCGGTGCTGGACGCAGTGCCCATCTTCGGCGGCGACGCGGCGACGCAGGCGGCCGCCGTCGGCGTCCGCATCTCCCGCGTCGAGGTCCCCGTGCCGGCCACCGACGCCGACCTCGCGGCGGTCCTGAAACGGATCCCGGCGGACGCCGACGGCGTCTTCCTGGCACCGTTGCGCCACCTCAGCGGCGGCCAGCTCGACCGTCTCCTCGCCGGTCTCGCCGCGCGCCGGCTGCCCACCTTCGCGACCCTCGGCGAAAGCGTGGTGCGGCGCGGCGCCCTGGTGGGGCTGACCCCGGAGACCTTCTTCGAGCGCCTGGCGCGGCGCGTCGCCCTCGACGTGCAACGCATCTTGCTGGGCGACGAGCCCGGCGAGGTGCCGGTGGCCTTCCCGCGCCGCGACAAGCTGACCCTCAACATGGCCACCGCGCGGCAGATCGGGATCTCGCCGCGCTGGCAGGTGCTCCTCGAAGCGGAGCTGCTCCACCCGCTGCCGGAGTCGGTGCCGCACCTCGACCTGACGACCGCGGTGGACGAGGCCGTCGAGGCCAACCTGGACCTCGAAGCGCGCCGCCGCGGCGTCGCCGCCGGCGCCTACGACGTGGACTCGGCCCGCGCCGCCTTCCTGCCCGGCCTCGACGCCTCCGCCCTCGGCCTCAGCATCGACGAGGACCGCGCCGCCGCCAGCCTCGGCAGCCAGGCGGAGCGCACCGTCACCGCCGGCCTCGACGCCACCCAGCTCGTCTACTCCGACGCCGCTCTCGCCAACCTGGAGATCCAGCGCCACCTGCAACGGGCGCGCGAGGCGGAGCTCGACCAGGTGCGGCTGGACGTCGCCCTGGACGCCGCCGTCGCCTACCTGACGGTGCTGCGCGCCGAGACCCTGGTCCGGGTGCGGCGCAACAACGTCGAGCTGACGCGCCGCAACCTGGAGCTGGCCCGGGTGCGCCGCGACGTCGGCACCGCCAACCCGGCCGAGGTCTACCGCTGGGAGAGCGAGCTCGCCACCGCCCGCAAGTCCCTGGTCGAGGCCGACGCGGCGCAGCGGCAGGCTCAGATCGCCCTGCTGCGCCTGCTGGCGCGGCAGCAAAGTCAGCTCTTTGCCTACGACGACGTCAGCCCCTTCGACCCCTCGTTGCTGAGCGGCGAGGACCGTTTCCGCGGCCTCATCGACACGCCGCGGCGCTACGCCGCCTTCACCGACTTCATGGTCGCCGACGGGCTGGCCCGCGCCCCGGAGCTGGCCCGCCTGGACGCCGCCCTCGCCGCCCAGGAGCGCGCCGTCCGCGCCTCCCGGCGCGCCTTCTACGCTCCCACCGTGGTCGTCTCGGCGCAGCTCGACGAGATCCTGCACCGCGGCGGTGCCGGCAGCGACGGTGCCGGCGACCTGTTCACCGGTCTCCCCTTCCCCCTCGCCCTGCCGCAGAGCGACGACACCCAGTGGTCCCTGGCCCTCTCCGCCCGCCTCGCTCTCTTCGACGGCGGCTCGCGCCTGGCCGACAAGCTGCAGGCGGAGGAAGAGCTGCTGCAGCTCCGGCTCGAACGCCGCGCCCTGGAGGACAGGCTGACGCAGCGCATCCGCAGCAGCCTGGAGGCGGCGCGGGGCAGCTTCCCCGGCATCGAGCTGTCGCGGCGGGCGGCGGCCGCCGCGGCGCAGAACCTGGAGCTGGTCTCCGACGCCTACGCCCGCGGCGCGGTGAGCATCCTCGAGGTGCTGGACGCCCAGAACGCGGCCTTGAACGCCGACCTGCTCAGCGCCAACGCCGCCTACGACTTCCTCATCGACCTGATGCAAGGCCAACGCGCCGTCAACCGCTTCGACTTCTTCCTTTCCGACGCCGAGCGGACCGCCTGGTACGGCCGTCTAACGGCGTGGATCGGGGAGCACGGACCGACGACGCCGGAGCCGCGGCGGGACGACCCGCCGCCCGACGCCGACGACGGAGAACGCTGATGCCCAAAGACGCCCTCAACCGCCGCACCCCGTCGCCGCCACCGCCGTGCCGGCCCTCTCGCGCCGCCGGGCCGCTGCCCTTGCTCGCTCCGCTCCTGCTCGTCGTCCTCGCCCTGCCCGGCTGCGGCGGCGAGCCGCCGGCCGCCGAGCCGCAGGTGCGGCCGGTGCGCGTCGAGCGGGTGAGCCGCGGCGCCGCGGCGCGCACCCGCACCTTCTCCGGCGTCGCCCGCGCCAGCGTCGAGTCGGACCTCTCCTTTCGCGTCGCCGGCACCCTGGTGGACCTGCCGGTGGAGGTCGGCGACCGGGTGCGCCGCGGCCAGGCCATCGCGCGCCTGGACCCGGTCGATTACGAGCTGCAGGTCGAAGAGGCGGAGGCCGCCCTGGCCCAGGCGCGGGCGGCGGCGCGCAACGCCGAGGCGAGCTACGACCGGGCGCGCAGCCTGTACGAGAACGACAACGCCTCCAAGGCGAGCCTGGACGCCGCCCGCGCCGCCTCCGAGTCCGCCGCGGCGCAGGTCGAGGCGGCGCGCAAGCGGAGCGAGCTCTACCGCCAGCGCGTCGCCTACACGGTGCTGCGCTCGCCGGTCGACGGTGCCGTCGCCGCCGTACGGGTGGAGGTCAACGAGAACCTGCGCTCCGGACAACCGGTGGTGCTGCTGACCGCCGGCGATCTCCTGGTCGAGGTGGCCGTCCCGGAAGCCCTGATCTCCGACATCCAGCGCGGCGACCCGGCCCACGTCACCTTCGACGCCCTTCCCGGCCGCCGCTTCACCGCCGCCGTCACCGAGGTGGGGGTGTCGACGGTGGGCAACGCCTCGACCTACCCGCTGCGCGTGCGGCTGGACGAGGACGCGGACGGCACGCGCCCCGGCATGGCCGCCGAGCTGACCTTGTCCGCCGGCGGCGGCGGCGACCAGCTCCTCGTGCCGCCGGTGGCGGTGCTGGAGGACGCGGCGGGCCGCTTCGTCTTCGTAGTCGAGGAAAGCGGCGGCAAACGGCTGGCGCGGCGCCGCGACGTCAGCGTCGGCGACCTGCGCGGCGACGGCCTGGAGATCCTCTCCGGTCTCGACGACGGCGACCTGCTGATCACCGCCGGCGCCCGCCGCCTGGAGGACGGCGCCGAGGTGCGGCTGCCCGCCGCTACGCCGGGCGCCGGGAGCGACGCGCCGTGAGCCTCACCCGCACCGCCCTGGAGCGCGACCGGGTCACCCTGGTGGCTCTGCTGGTGGTGATGCTGGCCGGCGTGCAGGCGTTCCTCTCCATGCCGCAGGCCGAGGACCCGGGCTTCGTGGTGCGCACCGCCCTGGTGCTCACCTACTTCCCCGGCGCCAGCCCGCAGCGCGTCGAGCTGCTGGTCACCGACAAGCTGGAGAAGGCGATCCAGGAGATCCCGCAGCTCGACTACGTGCAAAGCCAGTCGAAGAGCGGCATCTCCATCGTCTACGTCAACGTCAAGGAGTCCTACGACCAGATGCGGCCCATCTGGGACGACCTGCGGCGCAAGGTGGAGCGCGGCGCCGGCGACCTGCCGGAGGGTACCGTGGGTCCCTTCGTCAACGACGAGTTCGGCGACGTCTTCGGCACCCTGGTGACGCTGACCGGCGAAGGCTTCAGCTACGCCGAGCTGAAGGACGTGGCGGACGACCTGCGCGACGAGCTGCTTTTGAGCGACGAGGCGGCGAAGGTGGAGATCTACGGCGCCCAGGAGGAGCGGGTGTTCGTGGAGTACAGCAACGCCACCCTGGCGGAGCTGGGGCTGTCGCCGTTGCAGCTCAAGAACACCCTGGAGGCGCGCAACATCACCCTGCCCGGCGGCGAGGTGCGCACCGGCCACGAGACCATCGTGCTCGAGCCGTCGGGCAACTTCGAGTCGGTGGACGACCTGCGGCGCACCATCCTTTCGGTGCCCGGCAGCGACGAGCTGATCTACCTCGGTGACGTGGCGCGGGTGGAGCGCGGCTACGTCGACCCGCCGCGCACCGCCGCCCACGTCGGCGGCGGGTCACCGGGATGACCTTGTCCTCCTCGCGGTACTCGGTGGTCACGAAGCCGGAGAGCAGGGTCTGCAGCGAGATGGCGACGTCCTGGTTGGTCACCCCGGCGCGCTTCGCCTGCGCCTGCTGCACGGCTACCGCCAGCTTCTTCGACCGCGCGCCCCAGTCGCCGCCAATGCCGCACTTCGGCTTCATGACCTTGCTGGGGGTCATCTCGTTGGCCGGCATCGTGATCAACAACGCCATCGTGCTGCTCGACCGCATCCGCATCGAGATCGAGGAGAATGGTCTCGCGCCGCAGCGCGCCGTGGTCGAGTCGGCGCAACGCCGCCTGCGCCCCATCCTGCTCACCACCTTCACCACCCTCGGCGGCCTGCTGCCCCTCTACCTCGGCGGCGGCCCCATGTGGGAGCCCATGGCGGTGGCCATCATGTGCGGCCTGGTGTTCGCCACCGCGCTGACCTTGGGCGTGGTGCCGGTGCTCTACTCGCTCTTCTTCCGCGTCCGCTACGACGGGTTCACCTGGGACGAAGGCTGAGGCCGCGATGACCCGAGGACGCTTTTCCGACCTGCTCGCCAGCCTCGTCGCCTTTTTTCTGATCACGCCCTTCGTGGTCGCCATTGGACCGCCGGGACTGGCCGTCAGCGCGCTCTTCGCCATCGTCCTCCTGGTCGGCGTCTACGCGGTGAGCCGCAATCGTCGCGCCGCCCTCGCCGCCGGAGCGCTCGCCCTGCTGGCCCTCCTGCTGCGCCTGGCCTTCCTGCTCGGTGCCGGTACCGTGGCGGGGCTGCTGGCCAACGTGGCGGCCGCCGCCTTCCTCGCCTTCACGGCGTTGCTGGTGCTGCGCCGCGTGGTGGCGCCGGGGGACGTCGACAGCGACCGCATCGCCGGCGCGGTCTGCGTCTACCTGCTCCTCGGCCTGATCTGGGCCTATCTCTACTCCATGCTGGAGATCAGCCGCCCCGGCTCTTTCAAGGGCCTGACCACGGCCCAAGGCGAAATCGCCTTCGTCTACTACAGCTTCTCCACCCTCACCACCCTCGGTTACGGCGACGTCACCCCGCTCACCCTCTACGCCCGCACCCTCGCCTGGCTGGAAGCGGTCGTCGGACAGATGTTTCTCGCCGTCACCGTCGCCACCCTGGTCGGGTTGCGGCTCAGCGGCGGCGGGAAGGCGGTACCGGAGGACGACGGCGGCGCCTGAAAGACCGACTTGGCCGCGGCGCCGCTGCCTGCCAAAGATGGGGGCATGGGCGGCACCGCGCAGCCCAACGCCGACCTCGGCCGCCTCCCGGCCGTCGCCCGCGCTGACGAGCCGGCGGACCCGGTGCTCCGCCGGGCGCGGGTGGGCGGCGGCTCCCCCACCCGCCCGTGCTCACCCGACCCACCCCGTAGGAGGTTGCCCGTCTGCGCCGGAAGTCGTATGGATTGTTTGAATGTTTATAAAAAATTAATGTTGAGAGATAGGGCCATACGTGCAATTCGGGGCGGCGGTCCGATACGGCCGACGCCCTGGAAACCAACCTGGAGAAAGGTGGGTAGCGACATGGCGACACCTTCTACGACGAAACACCCGACCCCGGCCCCGGCGCGAGCGGCGCAGAAGGTCGGCGAGGCCGAGATGCTGGAGCTCATCCTGCACAAGCCGGCAACGCGGCGCACGGTGGATCCGTCCCTGGTCCTCGGCAAGCCGGTGGCCGGCGTTACCGTCGGCGTCGACCTCTTCGCGAGCCGAAACTTCGACGAGTTGGCGAGCCTGGACCGCGGCACTCGCGCCTACCTCACCAGCACCGCAGTGCCCCTGGACCTTCCCTTGAAGCGCGGCGTCTACCTGGTGCCGAAGCAGCTGCACGGGGAGATCCAGGCGACTCTCGAAGCCAAGCTCGGGCGGCGGCGTGGGCTGATCCGCAAGTTCCTGGCCGAGTACGACGCTCTCCTGGACGCCTTCCTGGGAACGTTCTCGACCGCCAAGCGCGACGCGGCGAAGGCGTTCTTCCCGTCGAAGGCCGAGCTCAAGCACGCCTTCCGGGTGGAAAAGAAGCTCACCCGGTGGGACGACTTCGTCGCCCACCTGTGGCACGACGCCGCCCACCACGCACAGGCTGTCCTGCGCGCTCAGTTCTCCGACCTGATGCGCACCTTCGAGCACAGCCTGGGGCGCACCTCGAGCGGCCACAAGCGACCGGTGTACGAGTCGACCGTGGCGCAGATCTGCCACTTCCTGGACACCTACGACCGCCGCACCCTGGTGGCCGACCCGCAGCTTCAGACCATGGTGAGCCGGGCGCGGGAGATCTTCCTGTGCGGCGAGCAGGAGAAGTTCTTGGCCGCGGTGCGTAGGAACGATGAGCGGCGACGGGACGTGGGCGACCAGACCGGCAAGCTGGTGGCGGAGGCGCGGAGCCTCCTCGCCGAGACTTCCACGGGCGAGCAGGAAGAGCAGGTGCACTGACAGCGCGCCGAGCCGCGACGCCGTCTGCGCCGCGGCCGCCGGGAAGGCACCGATGGCGCTCCGGCGGACGCCTTGGCGCGCCCGAGAGCGCGGGATAGACTGCAGGGGAGACGTGTGCCGCCCAGTCGCGCCCAACCGACCCTCGGAGCGCCCGCCATGCCGTCTTCCCACCGTCGTGCCTCGCTTCTCGCCCTCTTGCTCGCCGCCCTGGCCGCCCTGCCGGCGCTGGCCATGGACGTCGACCGCCACTACGACGCCGACTTCGACTTCTCCACCTTCCAGACCTTCGACTGGCTGGCGGTGAGCACCGCCCTGCCGCCCGGCCATCCGCTGGCCCCGGGCGGTGATCTCGACCGTCAGATTCGCGCCGCCGTCGAACAGCGCCTCATCGCCAAGGGCTTCCGCCCCGCCCGCGAGGGCGGCGCCGACTTCCTGCTCCACTACGACGCCGGCGTCCTGGAGCGCCTGCATGGCCAGGGCAATCCGCAGCCGTTCGTCCACGGCGGCGGCATGCGAGTGACCTTCTCCTGGAAGGAAGGGGAGCAGGCCCAGGCTTACAGCGAGGGCAGCCTGGTCATCGAGGTGATCGATCCGGCGAGCCGCGAAGCCGTGTGGGTGGGCTGGGCCACTTCGGTGGCCGAGGAGCCGGACCAGCTGCGCGGCAAGATCGACAAGGCCGTGAAACGCATCCTCAAGCGCTTCCCGCCGCAGGGCTGAGAGCTTGTGAAGGAATCTCCGGCCGTAGCGAGGGCGTCATCCGGGCGCCTCTCGCAAGGCGCGGTGACGCAGGCGTAGCAGGGCCTACGTCGAGGAGCCGCAACGCCGCGAGAGGCGATTCGGGGGCGCACGTAGCCGGGCGGAGATTTCTTCACAAGCTCTGAGCCTGCGCTGCCGCCGCTGCCGACGGCAGCGTCAGCGCACCCGAGCTCAGTGCACCCGCGCCGACGGGGTGGCCTCGTCCTCGTCCTCGTAGCCGTGGGTGAGGACGAAGAAGTAGGCGGCGACGCGCTCGGTCTCGGTTTCGGCGATGAGCTCGAAGACGAACTCCCCCTCCTGGTCGCCGGCCTGGGCCTCGACGTAGGTCACCTGCTCGGGGTCGAGGAGCAGCTCTCCCATGGGCCGCTTGCCGCGCAGCACCTGGGCCACCAGGTAGCGGCCCTCGGCGGCGAAGTACCAGTGCAGGTCATCGTCGTCGTAGACCACCGCCTCCGGGGTGCCGGCGCGCAGGATGCAGTTGGGGTGGCCGAGAAGCCACGACCAGAAGGCCTCGAAGGGCAGGGTGAGGGGTTCGGCCAGGGTCGCCATCCGTTGCAGACTACCGCACTCACCGCGCGGCCGAGAAACCGCCGCCACCATGCCGTGAGGGATTCTCGCTCAAGCATGGCGGCATCTTTCAGCCGGCCGCGATAAGCTCACCGGCGGCATGCTCGACCGTTTGCGGCAAGAACAGACCTGGTGGGTGAGCGGGTCCCTGGCGGTGTTGGCGACGGTGGCCCTGGGGGCCGCCCTGGCCTACATGAAGGTGCTCATGGTGCCCTTCGTCCTCGCCCTCTTCCTCACCTACCTCATCGCCCCGCTGGTCGACGCCCTGGAAAGCCGCGGCGCGCCGCGCTGGATGTCCGTCGCCCTCGGCTTTCTCGCCGTGGTTTTGCTGACCACCGTCGTCGGCCTGCTGGTGACCTCCGCCGTGCGCCAGCTCGTCGACCAGGCGGACAACTACCAGGAGAGTCTGCGCAACCTGGTGCGCGACGTGCTGGACTTCGCCGGCGTCGAGGCCGGCCGCCGCTCGGTGATGGAGGCGCTGCGCCAGCTGCCGCTCTTCGACCTGCTGAGCGCCGCCGCCGGCACCGTGCTCTCTCTCCTCTCCACCCTCACCCTGGTGGTGATCTTCACCCTCTTCCTGCTCGCCGGCCGCAACCCGGAGACGGCGCGGCGCGGCCTCTACGGCGAGATCGACCGCGCCGTGCGCCGCTACGTGGTGACCAAGTTCGTGATCTCGGCCTCCACCGGCCTGCTGGTGGGGCTCATCCTCGCCGCCCTCGGCCTCAAGCTGGCCATGGTCTTCGGCGTCCTCGCCTTCCTGCTCAACTTCATCCCCAACGTCGGCTCGATGATCTCCACCCTGCTCCCCCTGCCCCTGGCCTTCGCCCAGTTCGACAGCTGGTGGCTGATCATCGCCGTGGTGGTGCTGCCCGGGGTGCTGCAGATGGTGGTCGGCAACGGCATCGAGCCGGTGTTCATGGGCGAGGGTCTGGACCTCCACCCGGTGACCATCCTCCTCGCCCTCGGCGTCTGGGGCATCCTGTGGGGCGTGCCGGGAATGTTCCTCGCCGCCCCCATCACCGCCGTGCTGCGCATCGTGCTGGCCCCCTTCGACACCACCCGCCCCATCTCCGAGATGTTGGCCGGTCGCTGGCCGCGGATCTCTCAAGCCCCGGCGGCGCCCGGCAACTGACGCCGTCGGCGTACGCCTCATGAGACGATTCCCCTTCACGCTCCGCCCCTGCTGCCGCCGCACCCTCGCAGCCGCCGGCCTCGCCGCCGTGCTGGCCGCCGCGCTGGCGGCGGGCAGGGCCACGGCCCAGGAGCCTGCCGCAACCGCGGCGGAGCCGGCCACCCCACCGCCCCGCCCCGCCATCGCCCTGGCTCTCTCCGGCGGCGGCGCCCGGGGGGCGGCCCACGTCGGAGTCCTCAAGGTGCTCGAGGAGCTACGGGTGCCGGTGGACTTCGTGGCCGGCACCAGCATCGGCTCCATCATCGGCAGCTACTACGCCTGCGGCTTCTCCCCCGCCGAGATGGCGGACGTGCTGACCACCACCGACTGGGTGGCGGCCTTCGACGACAAGACGGCGCGGCGCGACCGCTCCTTCCGCCGCAAGGCCGACGACCGGCGCTTCCTCTTCGACCTCGAGATCGGCGTGCTGCCCGGCGTCCGCCTGCCGCCGGGTTACCGGTCGGGGCAGAACCTGCTGCAGCTGCTGCGCCGCAACCTGCTGCGCTGCTCCGCCGCCGAGTCCTTCGACGACCTGCCGATCCCCTTCCGCGCCGTCGCCACCGACCTCGGCAGCCAGGAGCGGGTGGTCCTCGACTCCGGCGATCTGACCACCGCCGTGCGCGCCTCCATGTCCTTCCCCGGCCTTTTCTCGCCGGTGCACCGCGACGGCCGCGTGCTGGTGGACGGCGGCGTGGTGGAAAACCTGCCGGTGGAGACGGCTCGCGGTCTGGCCGCCGGTCTGCTGCGGGCCGACGAGGAACGCGCCGTCGTGGTGATCGCCGTCGACATCACGTCGCCGCCCCAGGACGCCGCCTCCCTCGACTCTCTGCTCGCGGTGACGAGCCAGAGCCTCGACCTGCTGACCAGCCAGAACATGCGCCCCAGCCGCGAGGACGCCGACGTGCTCATCCGCCCCGACACCAGCGACTTCGGCATGCTGCAGTTCGAGGAGGCGGCACAGCTCATTGCCCTCGGCGAGACCCAGGCGCGAGCCCAGGCGGCGGAGCTGGCGCGCTACTCGGTGTCGGAGGCGGAGTACCGGCGCTTCCTGGAGCGGCAACGACGCAGACCGCTGCAGCAGCTTCCCCGCGTCGACTACCTGGCGGTGGAGGGCGTCGAGCGGGTGGACTCGCGGCAGATCGTGCGCCGTCTCCACGTGCGCCCCGGCGAGCCGGTGGACCCGGACTTGCTCTACGCCGACGTCTCCCGCATCCACGGCCTCGGTTACTTCGAGCGCGTGGACGCCTACGTGCGGCGTAGCGCGGAGGGCAACGGTCTGGTGATCGAGGTGAAGGAGAAGAGCTGGGGACCGCGGGTGCTGCGCTTCGGCGTCGCCTTCGACGGCGCCGTCAACGGCGACCGCCCCGCCTTCAACCTGCTCACCAGCCTGTTGTGGACGCAGATCAACGACCTCGGCGGCGAGGTGCGGACCGACCTGCAGATCGGCGACGACCGCCTGCTGGCCAGCGAGCTCTACCAGCCTCTGGACTTTCGCGGCCGCTTCTTCGTCGCGCCCCGCGTCGCCCTGCTCGAGGACCGGCAGGATCTCTACGAAGCGGGTGACCGGGTGGCCGAGTACACCGTCGACTCGGCCCTTCTGGGCTTCGACGTCGGCACCGCCTTTGGCAAGTACGGCGAGGCGCGGCTGGGCCTGCAGTGGGGCGCCTTCGACGCCGAGGTGTCCACCGGCGCGCGCAATCTGCCGGCCATCGACGGCACCTTCGCGGGCCTGTTGGGGCGCCTCGCCATCGACCGCCTCGACAACCCGGTGTTCCCGAACCACGGTTCCCTCTTCGAGTCCGAGGTCTACTTCTCGGAGGGCTGGCTGGGCGCCGACGACCGCTACCGGCGCGCCCGGACCAATTTCGGCTACTTCGATTCCTGGCGGCGCCACACCCTCTTCGGCGGGCTCTCCGCCGGCTGGAGCTGGGGCGGCGAGCTGCCGATCTACGACGAGCTCACCCTCGGCGGGCTGCTGTCGCTCTCCGGCTACCAGCCGGGAGAGCTGCGCGGCGACTTTCTCGGCCTCGCCCGCCTCGGCTACTACTACCGCTTCGCCGACCTGCCCAGCACCGTCGGCGCCGGCGTCTACCTGGGCGGCTGGTTGGAGGCGGGCAACGTGTGGCAGGAGCGCTCCGCGGTGAGCTTCTCCGACCTGCGCTACACCGCCACCCTCGGCTTCGGCGCCGACACCTTCGCCGGCCCGGTGCTGCTCGCCTGGGGGCAGAGCGAGGAGGGGGGGAGCCTGTACCTCAGCGTGGGACGCAGCTTCTGATGCTCGCCTACCGCCTGGCGCGGCCGCTCCTCTTCCGCCTCGACGCCGAGCGCGCCCATGGCGTCGGCAAGGCACTGCTGCGCACCGTGGCCGCGACGCCGCCGCTGCGCCGCCACTGGGAGCGGCGCCACCGGCTGGCGGACCCGCGTCTCGAACGCAGCCTCCTGGGCCGCCGCTTCGCCAACCCGGTGGGCCTCGCCGCCGGTTTCGACAAGGACGGCGAGGTGATCGCCGCCCTGCCCGCCCTCGGCTTCGGATTCGCCGAGATCGGCACCGTGACGCCGCTGCCGCAGCCCGGCAA
>Ga0210095_1000183_pt1 | contig 19410 bp, 19 predicted proteins | sample China_Galinas_PW_FD_184861 | JGI IMG/M metagenome (GOLD analysis project Ga0210095, IMG submission 184861) | Wetland microbial communities from San Francisco Bay, California, USA, that impact long-term carbon sequestration - China_Galinas_PWA_D1... | ecosystem: Environmental > Aquatic > Marine >...
CCGCCGCCGCAGCCGACGTCGGCGACGGTCGCGCCGTCGAGTTCGACGTAACGCCGGATCCAGTCGAGCCTGAGCGGGTTGATCTCGTGCAGGGTGCGGAACTCGCCGTCGGGATCCCACCAGCGCGCCGCCAGCGCGTCGAATTTTGCGACTTCCGCGTCGTCGATGTTCTGCTGTGCCGTCGTCATTGCCTCACTCTCCGTTGACTCAGGTTCCGCGAGGGATCGGGGTCCCCGGCGATGCGCTGGCGCCACTCGTCGCAGCGCGCCAAAAGGTCCGCCGTGTCGACGCCGGTCAGGCGGCCGCCGTCGAGCTGGTGCCGGCCTGCGACCCAGGCGTCGGTGACCTGGCCGGCGCGTGCAGTGTAAACGACCTGCGAGGCGGCATCGTACACGGGCTGGCTGTGACAGCGCTCGAGATCGATGCAGGTGAGATCCGCCGCCTTGCCAACCTCGATCGAGCCCGTCTCGTCGCCGAGGGCGAGCGCATGCGCCGCATTCAGCGTCGCCATCCGGAGCGCCTCGTGCGCCGTGAGGGCGGCGGCGTCGCCGGTCACGCCGCGCGCGAGCAGCGTCGCGATGCGCAGCTCATCGAGCACGTCGAGCGTGTTGTTGCTGGCCGCGCCATCGGTGCCGATCGCCACGTTCACGCCGGCCGCGCGCAACTCGGCGACCGGCGCGATGCCGCTGGCGAGCTTGAGATTGGATTTCGGGCAGTGCGCGACGCTGACGCCGGCCCGCGCCAGTTCCGCGATCTCGGCGGCCTCCATGTGCACGCAGTGCACCGCGAGCAGGGACGCGTTCAGCAGCCCCAGGTCCTGCAGCCGCTGGAACGGCCGTTTGCCGGTCTCCTCCAGCGAGCGCACGATCTCGCCGCGCGTTTCCTGCAGGTGGATCTGCACGGGCACGTCGAGCTGATCGGCCAGCACCCGCAGCTCGAGGAATTCCGCGTCCGTGAGCGTCAGCGTCGAGTGCGGCGTGAAGGCGCTCGTGATGAGCGGATGACCGGCGTAGCGGTCGTGCACGAGCTCGGAGCCCTTGGCGAGGTATTCCGAGGCGTCGTTCGCCCAGGGCGTCGGGAAGTGCATGACCGGTGTGCCGACGACCGCACGCATGTGCAGGTCGACGGCCGTCTCGGCGACGATCTCGGGGAAGAAGTACTGGTCCGCGAAACAGGTGATGCCGGCGTGGAGCATCTCGGCGATGGCGAGCTGCACGCCGTCGCGGACCATCTCCGCGTCGGCCCAGCGCTTCTCGATGGGCCAGACGCCCTCGGCAAGCCAGGGTTCCAGCGGCAGGTCGTCGGCCACGCCGCGCAGCAGGGTCATCGCCGCGTGCGTGTGGGCGTTGATCAGGCCCGGCAAGAGGACGTGGCCGGGGCGCTCGATGCGGACGCTCGGCTGCCAGACCTCGCGGGCCTCGGCGGCCGGCAGCAGGTCGGCGATACGGCCCTCGGCGACCACCACGGCGTAGCCTTCGAGCACGGCCCCGGCCGGCTCCACGGGGATGCACCAGCCGGGCGTAATCAGGGTGTCGCAATGGCGCATGTCGGGGTCTGGCCGCGGTTGCCGTCGGGAGCGTGTGGAGGGCCAGTATACCTAGGTTTGATGCGGCTTCCAGCGCATCCCGGGCGGGCTCGAAACGCTTCGGTCGGGGGGTCCCGTGTGGTAAAATTCGGGTCTTGAATCGGCGCCTGTTGAGCTCGTTTCGAGCTGGGCAAGAAAGAGAAGTTTTCCGACCGATATCCAGCGTTTTACGCGACTCCGGATTCTGCCGCCAGGCTGGATTCGCGCCCGAATAGTGAGTTTTTATGGCTGAAGTAGCTCAGGAACTGCTGTCCAGAAGCCTCGAAGAGGAGATGCAGCAGTCCTACCTCGACTACGCGATGAGCGTCATCGTGGGTCGCGCCCTTCCCGACGTCCGGGACGGCCTGAAACCGGTGCACCGCCGCGTCCTGTTCGCGATGCGCGAGCTCGGCAACGATTACAACAAGGCCTACAAGAAGTCCGCCCGCGTGGTCGGCGACGTGATCGGCAAGTACCATCCGCACGGCGACACGGCCGTCTACGACACGATCGTGCGCATGGCGCAGCCGTTCTCGATGCGGGCGCTGCTGGTCGACGGCCAGGGCAACTTCGGCTCGGTCGACGGCGACGCGCCGGCGGCCATGCGCTACACCGAGGTGCGCATGTCGCGCATCGCGCACGAATTGCTGGCCGATATCGACAAGGAAACCGTCGATTTCGTCGAGAACTACGACGGCTCGGAGTCCGAGCCCTCGGTCCTGCCGACCCGGCTGCCGAATCTGCTCGTCAATGGCTCCTCGGGCATCGCGGTCGGCATGGCCACCAACATCCCGCCGCACAACCTGTGCGAGGTCATCGACGCCTGCCTCGCGCTGCTCGAGAATCCCGCGATCGACACCGCGGGCCTGATGGAGCACCTGCCGGGGCCGGATTTCCCGACCGCCGGCATCATCAATGGCGCAGCCGGGATTCACGCCGCGTACCGGACCGGGCGCGGCCGCGTCTACATCCGCGCGCGCACGCACATCGAGGAATTCGGCGCCCGCGGCCGCCAGGCCATCGTCGTCACCGAGCTGCCGTACCAGGTGAACAAGGCGCGGTTGATCCAGAAGATCGCCGACCTCGCGCGCGACAAGCGCATCGAGGGCATCAGCGATTTGCGCGACGAGTCCGACAAGGACGGCATGCGCATCGTCATCGAGCTGCGCAGGGGCGAGGTCACCGACGTCGTGCTGAACAACCTCTACAAGCACACGCTGATGCAGAACGTGTTCGGCATCAACATGGTGGCGCTGCACGACGGCCAGCCCAAGCTGATGAACCTGAAGCAGATGCTCGAGGCGTTCCTCGCGCATCGGCGCGAGGTCGTCACCCGGCGCACGATCTTCGAACTCCGCAAGGCGCGCGACCGGGCCCACATCCTGGAAGGCCAGGCGGTGGCGCTGGCGAACATCGACGAGGTCATCGCGCTGATCAAGGCCTCGCCGTCGCCGGTCGAGGCGAAGGAGGGCCTGACCGGCAGGCTCTGGGAGCCTGGCCCGGTGACGGCCATGCTCAAGCATGCGGGCGACACCGACACGCGGCCCGACGGCCTCGAGGAAGGCAGCGGCATGGTCGAGGGCGGCTACCGGCTCTCCGCGACCCAGGCCCAGGCCATCCTGGACCTGCGCCTGCACCGTTTGACGGGCCTGGAACAAGAAAAAATAATAAATGAATACAAAGATCTACTGGGTAAAATTAAAGAACTTTCCAATATTCTGGAAGACCCCGACGAGCTGCTGAAAGTCATCCGCGCCGAGCTCACCGAGGTGCGCGACAACTTCGGCGACGCACGCCGCACCGAGATCGTGAAGGACCACAGCGACCTCAACATCGAGGACCTGATCCCGAACGAGGAGGTGGTCGTCACGCTGTCGCACGGCGGCTATGCGAAGGCGCAGCCGGTCGACGACTACCGGGCGCAGAAGCGCGGCGGGCGCGGGCGCTCGGCGACCAAGGTCAAGGACGAGGACTTCATCGACAAGCTGTTCATCGCCAACACGCACGACACGATCCTGTGCTTCTCCAACCACGGCAAGGCCTACTGGCTCAAGGTCTACCAGGTGCCGCAGGCCAGTCGCGGCTCGCGCGGCAAGCCGATCGTGAACCTGCTGCCGCTCGAGGAGGGCGAACGCATCAACGCGGTGCTGCCGGTGCAGGATTACGCCGAGGACAGCTACGTGTTGTTCGCGACCTCCGGCGGCACGGTCAAGAAGACGGCGCTGAGCAAATTCTCGCGGCCGCGCTCGAACGGCATCATCGCGATCGACCTGCGCGAGGACCGGCTGGTCGACGTCGCGATCACCGGCGGCGACGCCGAGATTCTGCTGGTCGCCAGTCACGGCAAGGCGATCCGGTTCCACGAAGCGGACGTCCGGCCCATGGGACGCGGTGCCGCCGGCGTGCGCGGCATCCGCCTGCCGGCCGATCACGAAGTCATCGCGCTGGTCATCCTGCGCGAGGGCCTGATCCTGACCGCCACCGAGAACGGTTTTGGCAAGCGCACGGCCGTCGACGACTACCCGGTGCAGGGCCGTGGCGGCCAGGGCGTGATCGCGATCCAGACCAGCGAGCGCAACGGCCGCACGATCGGTGCCGTGCAGGTGGCCGAAGACGACGAGATCATGCTGATCAGCTCGAACGGCGTGCTGGTACGCACCGCCGTCGCCGACATCTCCATCCAGGGCCGCAACACCCAGGGCGTCCGCCTGATCCGCATGGAGCCGGAGCAGTGGCTGGTGGGCGTGGCGCGCATCGAGTTCATCGAGGACGAAGAGGAATAGCCCCGGCAGTCATTGCGAGGAGGCCGCAAGCCGACGAAGCAATCCATGGATTGCTTCGCTTCGCTCGCAATGACCGGGACATAAGTACGCAATGACCGGGACATAAGTATATGAAGATTTACCTAGTGCAATCGCTGCGCTAAATCGGGACAATACGCGACCGCAACCGCAAGGATCCCTGGGACATGTCCCGCGTCTATAATTTCAGCCCCGGCCCGGCGGCATTGCCGCTCGACGTACTCGAGATCATCCGCAACGACATCCCCGACTGGAACGGCACCGGGATGTCGGTCATGGAAGTCAGCCATCGCAGCAAGGAGTTCATGGCGCTGGCCGAACGCTCGGACGCGAACCTGCGCCAACTGCTGGATGTGCCGGACGATTACAGCGTGCTGTGGACGCAGGGCGGCGCGACGCTGCAGATGGCCATGGCGCCGCTGAACCTGGCGGGGCCCGGCGACACGGTCGACTACGTGCTGACCGGGAGCTGGGGCAAGAAGGCGGCCGGCGAGGCGAAAAAGCAATGCAAGGTCAACGTCGCCGCCGACGCCTCGGACCGCAATTTCACGTACATCCCGCCGGAATCCGGCTGGCAGCGGAGCGCCGGCGCGAAATATCTGCACATCACCTGCAACGAGACGATCGCCGGCGTGGAGTTCCATGCCGTGCCGGGCAGCGAAGTGCCGATCGTCGCGGATATGTCGAGCAACATCCTGTCACGGCCGATCGACGTCCGCGACTACGGCGTCATCTATGCCGGTGCGCAGAAGAACATCGGGCCCGCCGGCATCACGCTGGTCATCGTACGCAAGGATCTGCTCGAACCGGCCCGCGACAACCTGCCGCACCTGATGACGTGGAAGTCGTATGCCGATTCGGACTCGATGACCAACACGCCGCCGACTTTCGCCTGGTACGTCGCAGACCTGGTCTTGCAGTACCTGCTGCGACAGGGCGGGCTCGAGGCGATGGCGGCGCTGAACGATCGCAAGTCGCGCAAACTGTACGCGGCGATCGACGCGTCGGATTTCTACCGCAACCCGGTCGAGACGGATTGCCGCTCGCGCATGAACGTGCCGTTCATCCTCGCCGACGACAAGCTCGACGCGACCTTCCTCGAGGAGTCGCTGGCGGCCGGCCTGGCGAACCTGAAGGGCCATCGCTCGGTCGGCGGCATGCGTGCCTCGATCTACAACGCGGTCACGGAAGAGGCGGTCGACGCGCTGATCGCGTTCATGGCCGAGTTCGAAAGAAAACACGGATAACCCCATGTACAAGGTATTGACGCTGAACAACATCGCGCTGGCCGGACTACGCCGGTTCCCGCGCGAACGCTACGAAGTCGCTTCGGAGATCACTCACCCGGACGCGATCATCCTGCGCTCGTACAACATGCGCGAGATGGACATCCCCGAGACCGTCGCCGCAGTCGGCCGCGCCGGCGCGGGCACCAACAACATCCCGATCGAGGTGCTGAGCAAGCGCGGCGTGCCGGTGTTCAACGCGCCGGGCGCCAACGCGAATGCGGTGAAGGAACTGGTCATCGCGGCGCTGATGATCGGTGCGCGTAACCTGTGCGACGCGAGTCATTACGTCCGCCACCTCAAGGAGACCGGCGAGGCGCTGTCGAAGAAGGTCGAGGCAGGCAAGAAACAGTTCGTCGGTTTCGAACTTCCCGGCAGGACGCTCGGCGTCGTGGGTCTCGGCGCCATCGGCGTTGAGGTCGCCAACGCGGCGCTCGCACTCGGCATGAACGTCATCGGCTTCGATCCCAAGATCACGGTGCGCCGGGCCTGGCAGCTCGACTCGGGCGTCGCCCACGCGGAGACGCTCGATCAGCTCTTCAAGAAGGCGGACGCCGTCACCGTGCACGTGCCGCTCACCGACGACACCCGCGGTCTGGTCAACCGGACGCGGCTGGCGCTGATGAACGACGGCGCGTTGCTCATCAACTTCGCTCGCGGCGGCGTGGTCGACGATGAGGCGGCGCTCGTGGCGCTGGAGAGCGGCAAGCTGCACGCCTACGTCAGCGATTTCCCGACCGAGGCGCTGATCGCGCACCCGAAAGTCGTCGCGCTGCCGCACCTCGGCGCCTCGACGGCCGAAGCCGAGGAAAACTGCGCGGTCATGGTGGCCGACAACGTCAAGGACTACCTCGAGAACGGCAATGTCCGTTATTCGGTGAACTTCCCGGAATCCCGCCTGCCGCGGCTCGACGCGTGGCGTATCACGATCGCCAATGCGAACGTGCCGAACATGGTCGGGCAAATCTCGACCTGCCTGGCAAAGCATGGCCTCAACATCGAGGACCTCCTCAACAAGTCCGTCGGCGACCTCGCCTACACCATCGTCGACGTCAACGACGAGGTAACCGAGGAGACGCTCGGGGAGATCCGCGCGATCGAAGGGGTGCTGACTTTGCGAAACCTCGGTAAGCCTGTAATCTGAGCGTCTTCATCGGCTTACGCCGGCCTGAGGCCGGCTGATGGGACGTTCGATGGGCGGGCGGAAAGACAAGGGGGAGGCGCCGGACCTCGATACGATGCGGGCGCGCATCGACGAGGTCGACCGGCAGATCCAGGCATTGATCTCCGAGCGTGCGCGCTACGCACAGCAGGTCGGCGTGGCCAAGGGCAAGCTGGCCACCGCCGTCGACTATTACCGTCCCGAGCGCGAGGCCGAGGTGCTGCGCGAGGTCGTCGCGCGCAACGAAGGCCCGCTGCGCGACGAGGAGATGCTGCGCCTGTTCCGGGAGATCATGTCCGCCTGCCTCGCGCAGCAGGAACCGTTGAAGGTCGGCTTCCTCGGCCCCGAGGGCACCTTCACGCAGACCGCCGTGTTCAAGCATTTCGGTCACTCGGTGCGGGCGCTGCCGTTCCACACCATCGACGAGGTCTTCCAGGAGGTCGAGGGCGGCATCGCGGACTTCGGCGTGGTGCCGATCGAGAACTCGACGGAAGGCTCGGTCAACAACACGCTGGACATGTTCCTCACCTCGCCGCTGAAGATCGCCGGCGAGATCGAACTGCGCATCGAACAGCACCTGCTCGGCCGGATGACCGGCCTGGAGAACATCGAACGTATCTGCGCGCACGAGCAGTCGCTGGCGCAGTGCCGCGGCTGGCTGCGCGAATACCTGCCGCAGGTCGAGCTGATCGGCATGTCCAGCAACGCGGCCGGGGCACGGCGCGCGCGCGACGAGCAGGGCACCGCGGCCATCGGCCCGGATGTCGCCGCCGACGTCTACGACCTGAAGATCCTGGTCAACAGCATCGAAGACCGCTCCGACAACTCGACGCGTTTCCTCGTCGTCGGCCGCGAGCTGTTGGCGCCGAGCGGCAACGACAAGACGACGATCCTGCTGTCGACCAGCGACACGGCGCGCGGGGCGGGCGTCCTGCATCACCTGTTGCAGCCGCTGGCAGATCACAACGTGGTTATGACCTTCATCGAGTCGCGGCCGTCGCGGCGCCGCAATTGGGACTACGTTTTCTTCATCGACATCGAGGGACACGCCGCGCAGCCGCCGGTGTCCGACGCGCTCGCCGAGCTCGAGAACCGCAGCTCGCTGTTCCGCGTGCTCGGCGCGTATCCCAAAGCGGTCGGCTGAGGCCGGCCGGTCCCGTCCTCCTTATGCAGTATGTCGTCCAGCCCTCGACCGTCGCCGCTGCGGCGGTCGCCGTCCCCGGCGACAAGTCGATCTCGCACCGCGCGTTGATGCTGGGCGGCATCGCCCGCGGCCGCACCCGGATCTCGGGTTTCCTCGCCGGCGCCGATTGCCTGGCGACGCTCGCCGCGATGCAGGCGATGGGTGTCGCCGTACAGCGCGAGCGACCGACCGAGGTGGTCGTCGACGGCCTGGGCCTGCAGGGCCTGCACGCACCGTCCGGCCCGCTGGATCTCGGTAATTCCGGCACGGCGATGCGGCTGATGACCGGGCTGCTATGCGGCCAGCCGTTCGACTCGGTGCTGACCGGCGACGCGTCGCTGACCGCGCGCCCGATGCAACGGGTGATCACGCCGCTGCAGGCGATGGGCGCGGCGATCGACAGCCACGACGGCCGGCCGCCGTTGACTGTGCGCGGCCGGCGTGCGCTGCACGGGATCGATTACGCCCTGCCGGTAGCGAGCGCGCAGGTCAAGTCCGCGCTGCTGCTGGCCGGCCTGCAGGCGGCGGGCGTGACCCGCGTCGTCGAACCGGCGGTCACCCGCGATCACACGGAACGCATGCTGCGGGCGATGGGCGTCGAGGTCGTTACCGACGGCGCTCGCATCGAGATCGCCGGCGGCCAGCAGCCGGCCGGCTGCGACGTGCGGGTGCCGGCGGACCTGTCCTCGGCAGCCTTCCCGATGCTGGCGGCGCTGATCGCCGCGGACGCCGACCTGACGATCCGCGACGTCGGCGTCAACCCGACCCGCACGGGCGTCATCGAGATCCTGCGCGCAATGGGCGCCGACATCCGCCTCGAGAACCCGCGCCGCTTCGGCGACGAACCGGTGGCGGACCTGCGGGTGCGTGCGTCCGGCCTCACCGGCGGCGCCGTCGATGCCGGCCTCGTATCGCTGGCGATTGACGAATTTCCCGTCCTGTTCGTCGCGGCGGCCGCGGCCAGCGGGTCGACGGAATTCACCGGGATCGGCGAGCTCCGGGTCAAGGAGAGCGACCGCATCGCGGCGATGGCGGCGGGGCTGCGTGCGCTCGGCATCGACGTCGAGGAGTCGGACGACGGCGCCGTCGTGCACGGCGGCCGCTTCCGCGGCGGCATCGTCGAGAGCCGCGGCGATCACCGCATCGCAATGGCGCTGACGGTCGCGGCCACGGTCGCCGCCGCGCAGGTCACGGTCCGCGACGTCGACGCGGTGGACACCTCGTTCCCGGGCTTTGCCGACTGCCTGCGGAGCCTCGGCGTCGACATCCGAGTCGGGGAGGACGCAGCCGCATGAGCGCCACGGTGCCGGTGATCGCGATCGACGGGCCGAGCGGGTCGGGCAAGGGCACGATCGCACGGCGGGTGGCGCGGGCACTCGGCTGGCACCTGCTGGACAGCGGTGCGCTGTACCGGCTGGTGGCGCTGGCGGCGCAGAACAAGGGTATCGGGCTGGACGACGCCGAAGCGCTGGCCGGCCTCGCCGCCGGCCTGGACGTGCGTTTCGAGAGCGACGCCCGCGGCGAGGAACGCATCCTGCTCGAGGGCGAGGACGTGACGGCCGGGATACGGACCGAGGAATGCGGGGTGGGCGCCTCCGCGGTGGCCGCGCTGCAGCCGGTCCGGGATGCGCTGCTGGACCTGCAGCGGGGCTTCCGGCGGGCGCCCGGGCTGGTCGCCGACGGGCGCGATATGGGCACCCACGTATTCACCGACGCGGGCCTCAAGGTGTTCCTGACGGCGACGCCGGCCGAGCGCGCCAGGAGGCGCTATAAGCAGTTGAAAGACAAGGGGATCGGTGTTAGTCTCGCGGCCCTTTCGCGGGACATCGAAGCGCGCGACCGGCGGGATTCCGAACGCACGGTGGCACCGCTGAAGCCGGCGGGGGACGCCAGAATACTGGATTCCTCCGGCATCTCGATCGAGGACGTCACGCAGACGGTCCTCGACTGGGCGTCGGAACGTCGATCCTGAGCGGAAGGAAATTGGTGGGCCGGGCAGGGAGCCTGGCTCGTATTTCAATTCAACGGAGGCGTCGGCCGCAGGAAGCGGCGTGGCGTAAGGGCGGGAGTCGAGCGCTCCCCTGGTTAATCACATGTCTGAAAGTTTTGCCGAGTTATTTGAAGAGAGTTTCGCCAGTCAACACATCAAGCCGGGTTCCATCATCACCGGCACCGTTGTCGCGGTAAACGACGATGTCGTCATCGTCACTGCCGGTCTCAAGTCCGAGGCCGTCATCCCCATCGAACAATTCCGGAACGAGAAGGGCGAGAGCGCCGTCTCGGTCGGCGACGAGATCGAGGTCGCGCTGGACGCCGTCGAGGACGGTTTCGGCGAGACGCGGCTGTCGCGCGAGAAAGCGATCCGGGCGCGTACCTGGACGCACCTCGAGAAGGCCTTCGAGGACGGCGAGGTCGTCGAGGGCATCATCAACGGCCGGGTCAAGGGCGGTTTCACCGTCGAGATCGACAGCGTCCGCGCGTTCCTGCCGGGCTCGCTGGTCGACGTGCGCCCCGTACGCGATCCGGGCTATCTCGAGGGCAAGTCCCTCGAGTTCAAGGTCATCAAGCTGGACAAGCGCCGCAACAACGTAGTCGTGTCGCGCCGCGCCGTCGTCGAACAGGAGTACTCGGCCGAGCGCGAAGCGCTGCTCGAGGACCTGCAGGAAGGCAATGTCGTCAAGGGCATCGTCAAGAACCTGACGGACTACGGCGCGTTCGTGGACCTCGGCGGCATCGACGGCCTGCTGCACATCACGGACATGGCGTGGAAACGCGTCAAGCACCCGTCCGAAGTCGTCAACGTCGGCGACGAGATCGAAGTCAAGATCCTGAAGTTCGATCGCGAGCGCCAGCGCGTGTCGCTCGGCATGAAGCAGCTCGGCGACGATCCGTGGAAGGATCTGTCGCGGCGCTACCCGCCGCAGACCCGCCTGTTCGGCAAGGTGACGAACATCGCGGATTACGGTTGCTTCGTCGAGATCGAGGACGGCGTCGAGGGTCTCGTGCACGTCTCGGAGATGGACTGGACCAACAAGAACGTCAATCCGTCGCGCGTCGTCGCGGTCGGCGAAGAGGTCGAGGTCATGGTCCTCGAGATCGACGAGGAACGGCGCCGGATCTCGCTCGGCATCAAGCAGTGCAAGTCGAATCCCTGGGCCGAATTCGCGGTGACCTACAACCGGGGCGACAAGGTCTCGGGCCAGATCAAGTCGATCACCGACTTCGGCATCTTCATCGGGCTCGACGGCGGTATCGACGGCCTCGTGCACCTGTCGGACATCTCCTGGGAGCAGCCCGGCGAAGACGCGGTGCGCAACTACAAGAAGGGCCAGGAGATCGAGGCGGCCGTGCTGGCGATCGACGCCGACCGCGAGCGCATCTCGCTGGGCATCAAGCAGCTCGAGAAGGACCCGTTCTCGGCCTGGCTGGCGGAACACCCCAAGAACTCCATCGTCTCGGGCACCGTGACGGAAGTGGACGCCAAGGGGGCGACGCTGGATCTCGGCGACGGTGTCACCGGCTTCCTGCGGGCGTCGGAGATGGCGCGCGGCAGGGTCGAGGACGCCCGTACGATGATCAAGGTCGGCGAGACCATCGAGGCCAAGTTCACCAACGTGGATCGCAAGAACCGCTCGATCGCGCTGTCGGTCAAGGCCAAGGAGGTTCAGCAGGAGGCCGAGGCCATCAATACCTACAAGTCCGATGCCGGCGCGGCACCGGTCGGCACGACCCTCGGAGAGTTGCTCAAGGAAAAAATGACCGGCGGCAGCAAATAATACGTAAAAACAGTAGCCCAGACCTTTTGGTCTGGGCTATATTGTTAGTATTATCCGGGGGTTACGTGCCACGATCCATCAGGCGAAGCGAACAATGACAAAATCAGAACTCATAGAAGTTATCGCCCGCAAGCAAAAACACCTCCCCGCCAAGGACGTCGAGCTGGCGGTGAAGCACCTGCTGGACCTGATGAGTGATTCGCTGGCACGCGGACAGCGCATCGAGATTCGTGGCTTCGGCAGTTTCTCGCTGCACTTCCGGCCGCCCCGGATCGGCCGCAATCCGAAGACCGGCGAGGCGGTGGCGCTGGCCGGCAAGTACGTCCCCCACTTCAAGCCCGGCAAGGATCTCCGCGAGCGCGTCAACCAGAGCCGCCAATTCCCGATCAAGAGTTAGAATCCTTTTTTTTGCCGTAGGATCGTGGTTCGCCGGAGCGGTCGCCCGCCGGGGCGGGCTCCTACGGAATGCAAGCTGGCAGTTGGAGTGAGCCGATGCTGAGACGTGCCGGACTGATCGTCCTCGTGGTCCTGTTGGTCGTAATCATGTTCACGTTCACCGCGCTCAATACCGGGCGCGTTGACCTGGACCTGGCTTTCGTGAAGGGCTCGTACCCGGTCTCGCTCTCGTTCGCGATCACCTTCGTCGCCGGCATCGTGTTCGGGATGCTGTGCATGACGTCGATGATGTTGCGGCTGCTCAACGATCGGCGGACGCTGCGGCGGCAGCTGCGGCTCACCGAATCCGAGATCAAGAGCCTCAGGAATCTGCCGCTCTCCGATGCCGACTGAATCCACGTTCCTGCTGGCAGGCCTGTTCCTGCTGCTGGCGGCAGCAGGCTGGGCTCTCGGCCGCTTCGGCGAGCGCGACGAGGAGGACGCGCCGCCGCCGCTCAACGTCGATTATCTCAAGGGCCTCAACTTCCTCCTCAACGAGCAGACCGACCAGGCACTCGAGCACTTCCTGCAGATGGTGCGGGTGGACGACAAGACGATCGAGACCCACTTTGCGCTGGGTAACCTGTTCCGGCGGCGCGGCGAGGTCGACCGCGCGATCCGCATCCACCAGAACATCATCGCCAGGCCGGACATCGCGGCCGAGCAGCGCGACCAGGCGCTGTATGCGCTGGCCAAGGACTATCTCGGGGCCGGCTTGCTCGATCGCGCGGAGAACATGTTCGCGCGCCTCGCCGAGGGTTCGCGTTACCAGGTGCAGGCGCTGCAGAACCTGTGCGGCATCTACGAGCAGGAGAAGGAATGGCAGCACGCGATCGAGGCCGGGCAGAAACTGGAGCAGCTCGGCGGCCGCTCGCTGGGATTGCAGATCGCGCATTACTACTGCGAGCTCGCCGAGGCCGCGGCCGGCGGCGGCGACTACGCGGCCGCCCGCCAGTACGTCAAGAACGCACAGGCCGGCCGGCCGCGAACGATGCGCGGCGCACTGATCCGCGCGCACATCGCGCGCGAGACCGACGACTACAAGACGGCGCTCAGGCTCTATCACCGCATCATCGAAGAGCACACTTACCTGATCGCGGTGGCGCTGCCGGAAATCGTCGCGACGTACGAGCGGGAAGGCTCGACGGGCGGCCTGGACCGCGCGCTGCAGTCGATGCTCGACAAGAATCCGGACATGAGCACGCTCGTCGCGTACACGGCGATCGTCAACGACATCGGCGGCATCCCGGTCATCGACCGCTGCGTCGAGCAGTACATCCTCAACGAGCCGACGCTCCACGAGTTCGTGGACCTGCGCGAGGTCTCGCAGGGCGGGGCGGATGCGCACAGGAACGCGCTCGAAAAAGTGCGCAGCGCGCTCTCGAAGCTGGCGACCGCGACGCCGCGCTACCAGTGCAAGGAATGCGGCTTCTCCAGCCAGCGACTGCTCTGGCAGTGTCCGAGCTGCCGCAACTGGGAAACGCAACGGCCGGCGTCCCGGGTCCAGTTCGACACGGTCCTGCAGCGCAGTATTACCCACTGAATTGCCCAGATTGAGCAGCGGCCCCGGCCGGCGTCGCTGCCCTATGCTCCTTCGGCGTGCCGCATTTCGCGGCCCTGTCTGAACCACGGAGGAGCACACGATGAAGAAACGCCTGCTTGCGTTGCTGCTGTTGGCAACGGCCCTGCCGGTCGTCGCGTTCGCCGGACCGGTGAACATCAATACCGCGGATGCCAAGACGCTGTCCGCCGAACTCAAGGGTGTCGGCCTGTCGAAGGCCCAGGCGATCGTCGAGTATCGGGAGAAATACGGGCCGTTCAAGAGCCCCGACGATCTCAGCCTGGTCAAGGGCATCGGCGATCGCACGATCGAGATCAATCGCGACAACATCAAGGTTACGACCGTCTCGAAGAAGTGAGGCGGTCGCGCCAGTTCGGGTGAAAGCGGTCACAGCGCCGCGCACCCGAATTGGCTATCATGCGCGGTAAATCGATCACAAGGAGCGATGCATTGCGCAAACCGATACGCGCGGCGGTGTTCCCGGTTGCGGGCCGCGGCACCCGATTCCTGCCGGCAACCAAGGCGAGCCCGAAGGAGATGCTGCCGATCGTCGACAAGCCGCTGATCCAATACGCGGTGGAAGAGGCGATCCGCGCCGGGGCGACCAAGCTGATCTTCGTGACCGGCAGCTCCAAGCGCGCCATCGAGGACCATTTCGACACCGACGCGGAGCTCGAGCGGGCACTGACCGAGTCGGGCAAGACGGAACTTCTCGAGTCGATCCGCAATATCGTGCCGCCCGGCGTGACCTGTATCTACATCCGCCAGGGTGAGCCGCTCGGACTCGGCCACGCCGTGCTGTGCGCCCGGCCCGCCGTCGGCGACGAGCCGTTCTTCGTACACCTCGCGGACGACCTGATCGACGGCGATCCTGCCTGCCTCGCGCAGATGGCCAGCGAATACGAGCGCCACGGCGGCAGCGTCATCGCCGTCGAGACCGTGCCGCACGAAGAGACGTCGAGCTACGGCATCGTGGCCCTCGACGACGACAATCGCATCACGCGCATCGTCGAAAAGCCGTCACCGGACGAGGCGCCATCGGATTCGGGGGTGGTCGGCCGCTACCTGCTGGCGCCCGAGATCTTCGACAAGCTGGAGACCACCGGCCGCGGCGCGGGCGGCGAGATCCAGCTGACCGACGGCATCGCCGCGCTGCTCGACGAATCGCCGGTGTACGCCCACCCCTTCCACGGTACGCGCTACGACTGCGGCAGCAAGCTCGGCTACCTCAAGGCGACGGTCGCCTACGGCCTCGATCACGCGGACACCGGCGAGGCGTTCCGTGCGCACCTGCGGGAGCTGCTCGGCGACTAGCCGCCGCGACCGCGCGGCACCGCCAACGCTTGCGGGAACTACCTACCCTTGCTGCGTCAACTTCTGCGGGGCATTGGCGTTCTCATTGCTGAGTCCCTTCTACAAGAGCGAAAGGAGGACGCCATGAGAACGAAGACAGGTCTGTTTGCCATTGCTTCCGCCGCATTGCTGCTGACGCCGGCGCTGGTACAGGCGGGCGGTCACGGAGGCGGCGGCCAGGGGCAAAAACCGGCGCCGGTCGTGCGCGGCCAGCAGGACATGCAGCGTGACCAGGTCCGCGACCGCGATCGGACCAAGACGCCGGACCAGGATCGCGATCGCGATCGCGATCGCGTCCGCGACCAGGACCGGATCCACGTGCCGGATGCCGCCAATGTCGGCAACGAGAAAATCTACGGCTCGAAGCTGATGACGGAGCAGGAGCGGCTGGAGTTCCAGGAGCGGCTGCGCAAGACGGATGCCGGTTCCAGGGAGCGTACCGAACTGCTGGCACAGCATCGTGAGGAGATGCAGCAGCGGGCGAAGGCCCGAGGCGTGACCCTCGACGAGGACTGACGGCAGGCTGCCGGCGGGCGGCAGGCCGCACTGGCAAGAGACCGCCGCGGCGTGGACAATCCACTGCCATGTGCGGTCTCTACAGCCTGACGACGTCCCGCGAGGCGGTGCGGCAATTGTTCCCGCCGGACTGGCAATGGTCGGTGGCCGATGCGGAATTCGAACCGGCCGCGAAGATCGGCCCGTCCGCGAAGAAACCTGGCAGCGCCTCGAATCATCGGCTGGTCGCGCGCAGGCACGGGGATGCGATCGAATTCGCATCGTTGCGCTGGCGTTACGAGGCCAAATGGATGCGCGACAAGGGCATCAACGTGCCGATCAACGCGCGCAGCGAGACCATGTGGAGCAATGGCCTGTTCAAGTATTCGGCACGGGACCGGCGCTGCCTGGTGATCGTCGACGGCTTCTACGAGCCGAAGGGCCCGAAAGGCGGCAAGCGCGAGCAATACCTGTTCACGTTTCCCGGGCAGAGGGCGTTCGCGCTCGGCGGGCTCTGGACCAGCTACAAGGGCGATGACGATGCATTCGACGGGTTCATCGTCTGCACCACCGAGCCCAACGATCAGGTGTCCCCGATCCACAGCCGGATGCCGGTCATACTCGAGCGCGAGCAGGAATGGACCGATTGGCTTACGGGCAGCGAGGACGACGCGCGACACCTGTGCGACCCGATCGAGCGGCCGGAACTGACGTGCCATCGGGTGTCGTAGTTTGGCGAGCAAAGGAGACGACATGTTCGACCATATTGGATTCGGCGTCACGGATCTCGACGCCAGCAAGCAATTCTTTCTCGAAGCGCTCGAACCGATCGGTGTGCGCGTCGTGATGGAAGGGCCCTACGGCGTCGGCTTGGGCCAGAACAGCAAGCCGTCGCTCTGGTTCCACGAGGCAACGGACAAGCCGGGGCCGATTCATCTGGCGTTTGCGGCCGAGAACCGGGAACAGGTGGATGCGTTCTACCGCGCCGCAATGGCTGCCGGTGGCAAAGACAATGGCACGCCGGGTGTCAGGTCGCAGTATCACGAGCACTATTACGGTGCGTTCGTAATCAGTCCGGACGGCCACAACGTGGAGGTCGTGTGCCATCGTCCGGAAGTTTGACGGCGAGAGGGCTTGACCGGCCGACCATCGTGCGGACAATGGAGTGGGAACCCTCCGAGTGAGGAGCAGTACGATGAAGTCGAGCACGGTGTTCATTTTCGCCGCGGCGACACTGCTCGTATGCGCAGCGTCCTCGGCCCCCGCCCAGCAGCATTGCCCCAACCCGTCCGGTCAGTGGACACAGGTCGATCGGGCTCGCCATCCATTCGATCAGGACGGTATTCCGCACGACAAGCTGACCGACCATCGACGGGCGCAGGTCTCCGAAGACCAGATCTACGGGCACGAGATCATGTCGGCGCGGGAGCTCAAGAAATTCCGGAAGGCGCTGCGCAAGATCGGTGCCGACGACGAGAAGCTCGAAGCATTCCTGGCCCAGCACCGGCAAAAGATGCAGCAGCGGGCGCAGGAACTGGGCGTCGATCTGGAGGAAGTGCAGAGCTGATCGCGGCCGGCAATCCGCCGGCGATTCGGGTGTTTTCCCCCCGCCGATTGGCGGGGAAAGCCGTATTCGCATCCGGGATCCGTGGCCATAGGCTGGTAAACGTGCCAAATTGTGGCCTGAAATGATGTCTCACAGACTTTCACAACTTTGGGCCAGAATGGCCGTCGTGGTCGTATCCGCTGCAGTCGCGACGCCCGCATGGGCATGCTCGATCTGTCGCTGCGGCGATCCGACATTCAATGCATTGGGGATCGAAGGCGTCTCGCTCACGGGGCTGCGAATCGCATTCGATTGGGACCAGGTGAAGAAGACGCAGGGGGTCCCCGGCGAGGACTTCGACTCGCTGCGGGAGCGGCGGTCGACGCTGCTGGTGGCCTGGAACGTATCCGAGCGCTTCGGCGTCTTCGGGCGCCTGCCGTACAGCGACCGGATTCTTGAGGAGACCGAGGACGGCGACACGGAGACGACACACGCGTCCGGACTCGCGGATCCGGAGATCTACGGGCAACTGCGACTCTGGAAGTCGAACTTCGAGGGCGACGTCGGGATCCGCAGCACCGTTTACCTCGTGGCCGGCGTCAAGACCGACTGGGGCCAGAACAGCGCCTCGCGCGGCGGCGAACGTCTCGACGAACACGCCCAGCCGGGCACCGGCTCGACGGACTGGTTCGCCGGTTTGTCGGGTTCGTACCAGATCGACCCGCAATCGGCACTGTTCGCCTCGGTGCAGTACCGCCACACCGGCCAGAACGACTACGGTTATCGCTACGGCAATATCAAGCTGGTGAACCTTGGCTACGAGCACAAGCTCGGCGATCGCTGGGACGCCATGATCCAGGCCAACTACCGGAAATCCGGCCGTGACCGGGTCGATGCGACCGGCATGACGGACCCCGACACGGGCGGCTCGATCACCTACCTTACGCCGCAGCTTGCCTTCGATGCCGGGAGCGGCTGGGTCGTGCGGGGCGCGGTGCAGATCCCGCTGTCGCAGTCGGGTCTCAACGGCTTCCAGGACGAGAAGGCCGTGATCAACATCGGTGTGACGCGGCTGTTCCTGCAGTAGCTGCCCTCGGGTCCCGCAGCCCTCGCACCGGGGCTCGCCGTTGCCGACGGCAGAGCCCCGGTCCGAGCTGCCGCGCTTCCGGCGATCCGGGGGATTGCGGCGCTGCCCGTATGGGTCGGCGTGGGTGCCGCGCTGCGAGGTTTAATTGACGATATCGGGGCCTCTACGCACAATCGATCCCGGAGATAACGATCCTCCACAAGGGGAGTAGCAGTGCCCGTAGAGCTCTGGATGTTGATGGCGAGCGTCGCGCTCGGTTTTCTCCATATCGTTGCGGCCTCCCATGCGGCCAGTCTGCAAAGGGGCTATCGGTGGACTGCCGGCGCCCGCGATGAAACTCTCCCGCCGCTGTCCGGTGTAGCGGGGCGACTCGACAGGGCATCACGAAATTTCTTCGAGACGTTTCCACTGTTTGCGACGGTCGTGTTGGTCGTCGTCGTTGCCGGTAAGAATTCATCGCTGTCTTTCTGGGGCGCTCAGCTGTACTTCTGGTCTCGCGTGGCGTATTTGCCCTTGTATGCGGCAGGTGTCTGGTTGCTGCGGTCTCTCGTCTGGAATGTCGCGATTCTTGGCATCGTGCTGGTGGTGCTGGCGCTCTTCTGAGGCGAAGAAATTGTTTTGATGATTTGAGATGACCAGTTGTCGGAGCCGCGGACAGCAACGAGAGGGCAAGGATTCTGCTGGAATCGGCGCGGACGGCTTGAGCAAAGCACGGCTTGACTCATTGCTCTTGCACGCTCGAAGGTGAAGGAGCATTCGGTGCCGGTCCAAAACTTCGAATCAGAATCGAAGCTCGAGGATGCGTTGAAGTCACTTGGAAGACTGAATGATTGCTTTCAGCCAGAGCGTTCGATTAGCAGAGGCGCTTCCGCGGAAACATATTTTTCGAACTGGTCAATAATCCGCCACGTGGCGGATTTCCTCGAATCTACTTTAGGTTTCGCCAATAGGGACCTTTAGCGGGATCGCGGCCAGCCGGTATACTTCGGAAAGCAGCCGGTGGGCTAGAGAGCCCGGGAGAGGCTGCTTGTGACTGTGAGTTCAATCGGTGGTTGCAACACCTAAGCTCTAACTATAGAGCAGGAGGTGTTGTTGATGAAGCAAAGACCGAGGATTTATTACTCCCAGGCGCAAATAGCGCAGATGTGGAATCGCTGGCAG
>Ga0210095_1000184_pt1 | contig 19359 bp, 14 predicted proteins | sample China_Galinas_PW_FD_184861 | JGI IMG/M metagenome (GOLD analysis project Ga0210095, IMG submission 184861) | Wetland microbial communities from San Francisco Bay, California, USA, that impact long-term carbon sequestration - China_Galinas_PWA_D1... | ecosystem: Environmental > Aquatic > Marine >...
GGATGGTCGGACTGGGTGAAGACCTGGAACTGCACGCGGTCGGAACGGGCGAGGCCGCCGTTGGTGGCGAGCCGGTCGAGGGCGTCGGCGCGCGAGCCGGCCGCCGCGACCAGCAGACCGCCGAGGACGGTGTAGGTGATGGCCAGGCAACGGGAGGAGGGCAACGGACGATCCACCATAGCGCTCGCGGAGTTGGGTTGGAAAGCCTGTTAGCATTTTAGAGTAAACGGAGGATATGTCCATGTCGTAGCTGTCGGCGGTCATCTCGTTTCGTGGCCGGAGCCCCGCCCGCCAGGGTCGGACACCGACGCCAGGTCGGCGCAAACACTGGTCCCCCGCCGGATGGCCGTGCAGGTCGTTGTAGCGTTTGAAGGAGTCGATGGCGGTCCTCGCCCGCCGAACCGGTGCCGCCGTGCTCACCTGCGACAATCGGCTGGCTGCTCTCCTGGACGCGCTGGGCATCGCCCACCACGGAGTGGAGTAAGGTGGTAAGCCCTGCCCGGCCACTTACTCGCCTAGGCTGGACGGGCACGCGGCGCGTTGGGCCGGCCTTCCAGCCGTTGGTCGCGGGTTCGATTCCCGTCTCCCGCTCCATCTTCCAGCAGTAGAAAACCCCCCAACATCCTGCTCCGGTACACACGTCCGGCCGTGCGCGGTCTGCGGCTAGACGTGCTTACGCCTCACTCTCCCGAGTGGCGCTTGTCGCCATGCGGTGGTTTTTGCGTTTGTTCCCAGGTCTCTTGACGCCGTCGACGACCCCATTTTGAGCTGGGCGAGCTTTACATGAAGCAACGGCCACGGCTCCTTCGAGTCCTGGATCCAGGCCTTTGTGGACAAGGGGCAGGCGACCTCGCCGCCCGCCGCCAGCTTCGATCCCGTCGGCTCTCCCAACGGGCTGATGGGGTGCGGTCCGGCGGATGTGTGGATCCTGGCGGCCAACGTCCCGGCTCCGTCTGGCGCCGCGAGCAATTTCGTCAAGAACTCGTTGTCGATCGTCCTCCGGGTTGCGCTCGGTGACTTCGAGGCGATCCTCACAGGGGACGGTACCGAGTTCACGGAGAACGCGATTCTCGCCAACTACGCAGCGCAGCCGAGCTTCCTGGAGGTGGACGTCTTGAAGCTGGGCCATCACGGCAGCCGCACGACCTCGAACCGAAGGGCGTGGCTCGAGGCGGTGAAGCCACGAGCAGCCATCGCCAGCGCCGGAATGCCGAACAGTCACGGGCACCCGTCCGTGGATGCTCTCTTCCTTCTCCCGGCCTCGACCCAGAACTTGAGCACGAAGCACAAGCTGCGTTGGTGTGTGGGGAAGGACGGCTGTGGCACGTCGCAGGTCGACGAAGCCGTCTACTCGACGCCCTTCGCCGGAGACCTCAAGGTGGCCAGCGATGGGACTGACTTCGACCTGACGTGTGAGAAGTCCGCGGGGTGTTGAGGCGGCGGAGGACTGATCCTGGCGGCACCTGTCACCGTCTACGCCGGACCCGCGCTGGCTTTCTCGTGGCGCTCGCGGCTCTACGCCGAGGCCGCCTTTGACCTGCCGGTGAGCCAGGACAACTCCGGCCTGCAACTGGTCCCCGACTCGCGTTTCCGCGCCGCCGTCTCCTGGCGCTTCTGAGCCGGCCGCGCCCCCAGCCGACGGCCCCTCAGGAGCGCGGGCGCGAGCGGATGCCGAGCCGCTTGAGCTTGCTCTGCAGGGTGGTGTAGGGGATGCCGAGCCTGCGAGCGGCCGCACTCTTGTTGAAGTGGCTCAGCTCGAGGACCTCCAGGATGTGGCGGCGTACCGCCTTCTCCAGGGAGTAGTCGTCAGGCGGGGAATCGTCTACCGCTGGCGGAGCGACGGCCGGTGCCGGCGCGACTGCGGGTGCTCCGATGCACCGAAACCTCTCCGGCAGATGGCGAACGTCCAGCGGAACGTCCCCGGTGGTGGCCATCAGGCGCAGCATCAGGTTGCGCAGCTCGCGCACGTTGCCCGGCCAGTCGTACGCCTGGAGAGCCGCGTAGAAAGCAGGCGTCGCACATCTGATCTCGCCATCCCTGCCGCACGTCCGGCAGCGCGCCAGATGGGACAGCTCCTGGCGGCGCTGCAGCTCCTCGCAGGCGCGGTAGAGGAAGTGGTCGCTGAGCAGGGGGATGTCCTCTCGACGCTGCCGTAGGGGCGGCAGGTGCACCTCGAGAACCGAGAGGCGGTCCAGGAGATCCTCTCGGAAGCCTCTGTGCACGGCGGTGGCGCGCAGATCGCGGTTCGTCGCCGCCACGATCCGGGCGTCCGCCGCCACCGGCTGGTTGCAACCGAGGCGGCTGATCTCGTCGTTCTCGATGACGCGCAGCAAGGCCGACTGCATGGACGGGCCGATGTCGGCCACTTCGTCCAGGAAGAGGGTGCCGCCGGCCGCGGCCTCGAAGCGGCCGATGCGACGGGAGTCGGCGCCGGTGAACACGTTGGGCTCGTGACCGAAAAGCTCCGTTGCGGCGAGGGTCTCGGGGAGGGCCGACACCAGCACCGGCACGAAGGGTCCGCGGCGCCGCCGGCTCCAGCTGTGAATGGCGTGCGCCGCCAGCTCCTTGCCGGTGCCGCGCTCGCCGGTGAGCAGGACCGGCGCCTTCTCGTGCCGCGCCACCTGACGCAGCTGGGACAGCAAACGGCGGAATGCCGGGCTGGTGCCGATCAGCTCGATCTTCACCCCTTGGTTTTGCCCGCTCTGCTGGCGCAACAACAGGCGCGGCAACTCCTGCACCATCTCCTCCGAAAGCTCGCTGAGCCAGGCGGCCTGGCCGTTCTGGAAGAGTCCGCGGCGTCGGGACTCGACGCGCAGCTCTCCCAGTGGCCGTCCGTGGTCGATCAGAGGGACGCAGAGAGCCGCCTCGCTGGTGCGTGACAACCAGGCCTCGGCGACCTCCAGGTTCGGGGCTCGGTTCCGTACGACGGGGCGGTGGAAGACCTGCTCCCGGCGACGCGTGGCCGTGGCCCAGGTCTCGAGGTGGCGCGACGCGAGACGGCCGGCGTTTCGGTCCAGGCCCGCCGTCCAGACGTCCGGTTCCGGGTCCCGGCCGTCGGGGAAGAGGAGGAGGACGGCGGCGACGTCCGCATCCGTCGCGGCGAGGACCGCCTGGAGCAGACCCTCCAGGTAGCTCTGGGGGTCGGGGAGGGAGCCAGCGGGCCGCCCGCCGCCCGATGGGCTCGAGGGGGTAGGTGCCGCCTTGAGCATTGAAATCCAAAGATATCACAATTCGTCAATTGTGACGATAAGCCGTCCATCAACTGACGACATGTCGTCGACGGCCGAGGCCGGGTTGCGCCTCGGGCCCGCCGAGCCGTCGCCGAAACCCTTGCAGACAATGGGCTTATTTGCAATCAAACAATTTTAGGATAAATGGCACGTGCGTTGCTGAGGAGATGGAGAAATCGAGTCGTGGAACAACCCAGTCCCGGAGGTACGCCATGAGTTTTCGCAGGAGTCCCGACGTGATCACGCGCAGGGAAGGCGACCAGACGCTGGTCTTCCATCAGAAGACGGGGTGGATCGGCATCCTCAACCCCAGCTCCGGCTTCATCTGGGAGCAGTGTGAGGACGCCGTCTCGCCGGCGGAGATCGCCGACCGCATCGCGCAGGAATACTCCCTCAGCGGCGAGCTGGCCGATCGCCGCCACCTGGTCGACGTCGTCGAGAAGCACCTGGCCCTGATGCACACCGGCCAGCTCGTGGAAGCCGTGGCAACGGCGTGAGCGCGCCGCACTTGCCGCTCACGCCGGCCGCGAGGCGGCGACGGCAAGGCGCGTCAACGGAGGAGGACCCGATGCAGACACAGCCCTCGGTGGCGCCGCGGTTGCGCTCGCTCTATCTCTACCTGACCCACGAGTGCAATCAGCGCTGCGCCCACTGCTGGATCAACCCCAAGGTCGAAGGGCGATACCAGGGCCGCCGGCCCGGCCTGGCCGACTACCAGCGTTTCATCGACACGGCTCTTCCGATGGGCCTGGACTACCTCAAGCTGACCGGCGGCGAGCCGCTGCTGCGCGACGAGGTGGGCCCCCTCATCACCTTTGCCAGGAGCCGTGGCGTCGACGTCCACGTGGAGTCCAACGCGATGCTGGTCACGGCCGAGCACGCGGAGTTCTTCAAGCGGAACGACGTGCAGATGTCGGTCAGCCTCGACGCCTCCACCGCCGCCGTCCACGACCGCCGCCGCGGTCTGCCGGGAGCCTTCGAGCGCACCCTGCGGGCGCTCGGTCTGCTCACCGAGGCCGGGGTTCCGCTGACCATCGTCACCTCGGTGTCGAGGAGCAACCTGGAGGAGATCCCGCCCATCCTCGACCTGCTCGCCACCGTCAAGCGCAAGAGCCCGCTCAACTTCAAGATCAACCCCATCGTCCCCATGGGCCGGGCCGTCAAGATGGGCCGCAGGGGCGAGACCCTGACGCCGCCGGAGCTGCTCGACCTGGCGCGCTTCGTCACCGACGAGCTGTCGCCGCGCTACCGGCGCCACGGCATCTCCATCACGCTGCAACTGGAGATCGCCTACTTCTCCATCGACAGCCTGCTGCACGGCGGCGGCCGCGGCGGCCTCGGGCACTGCGGCTTCCTCAGCCTGCTCTCCATCCTGGCCGACGGCAGCATCACCTTCTGCGGCCTGGGGTACGCGAAGCCGGAGCTGGTCATGGGCAACGTCTGCGACGACTACGACCTGCCCACCCTGTGGGCGGAGCACCCGTTGCTGACCGACGTACGCCGCTACGTCCACGGCGAGCTCGAAGGGGTGTGCGGCGAGTGCCTCTTCCACCCGGTTTGCCTCGGCGGCTGCCGTGCCGTCGCCCTCGCCGCCGGCGGCTCGTTGGCGGCCTCTCCCGTGTGGTGCCAGTCGCTGTACGACGCCGGTCTGTTCCCGCCGTCGCGGCTGCGCAACCAGGAGACCTACGCGGCGGCGCCGGCGCCGCCCTCCAGCCTTGTCGGAGCAGCTCGGGCTTGAGCAGCCCGAAACCATTCACCCTGAAACCGGAAAGGAGTGCGCATGAAAGAGCCGAAGGTTCCGTTCGACATGCCGAAGCTGATCGGTCTGGACGGCCGAGAAGTCACCGAGGACAGCCTCATCGAGGAGCTGACCGCCGACCGTCTGTGCCTGGGCGGCGGCCACAACTGCAGCAACGGAGGCAAGATCCCGACGCTGGAGGAGGAGATCGTCTGATCTCCGCCGCACCCTCGAACCACACTACCCACAAACCTGGAAGGAGACTGCCATGAGCAAGCAAAAGACCCCGTTCGAAGCGCCGAAACTGGTGGGGCTCGACGGCCAGGAAGTCACCGAGGACGCTCTTCTCGAAGAGCTGACGGCCGATCGGGTCTGCCTCGGTGGCGGCCACAACTGCAGCAGCGGCGGCAAGCCGGCGACCCTGACGGACGAAATCGTCTGACGCTTCGCTTTCCACCGCGCCTGAGCTGCTTCCGCAACGGGGGGCCCGGAACCCGGCGCCCCCCGGGTCGCCACCCTCACCGAGGAGGTCGAACCTTGCCGCGCCGCCGCCCCCCTTCGCCGCCCCTCGCCTTCCATGGCTTGAAGGTCGTGTGCGGCTGGAAGTGCAACGCGCTGTGCGCCCACTGCGGCGTCTCGTCGGGTCCGCAGGCGACGGGGAGGCTGACGACGGAGACGGTCCTGGCAGCCATCGACGACGCGGCCGCCCTCGGTCTTTCCACCCTCGAGCTGACCGGCGGCGAGTCCTTTCTCGTCTACCGGGATCTGCTCGCCTATGTGGAGCGCGCCTGCCGCCACGGCCTCGACACCAGCGTCGACAGCAACGGCTTCTGGGCCAAGAGCGTCGCGGTGGCCCGCCGGCGCCTCGAACCGCTGCGCCGCCGCGGGCTGCGCCGCATCGTCTTCAGCACGGACCGCTATCACCAGGAGCACGTGCCCTTGTCGCGCGTCCTCTGCGCCCTCCGGGCCGCCCGCGAGCTGGGGCTCGAAACCTCGGTCACCGTCTGCGCCCTGGCTGGCGACGACGAGCTTCTGTCGACGGTGGCCGCCCTGCGGCGCCAGGGGACCGCCGTCCACGTGCAGCGCATCTCCCCCTTCGGCCGCGCCGCCTCGTTGCCGCGCGCGCGCATGCTGCGCTCCACCTTCGAGCAGGCCGGCGCCCCCTGCCGGGCGGTCCACGCCCCCACCGTGGCGCCGGACGGGCGGGTGACCCTGTGCTGCGCACCCCCCACCCGCCTCGAACCGGCCGTGGCGCGCCAGTCGCCGCTGGTGCTGGGCTGGCTCGACCGCGAGCCCCTCGCCGCCATCCTGCGCCGCGCCCGCCGCGATCCCCTGCTGCGTTTGCTCGCCGCCGGGGGCCCGGGGGCGCTGGCAAACCGCCTGCGCGAGCTGGACGGCGCTCTGCTGCCGCCGCGCGAGGACGGCTACTTCGGCAGTTGCGACCTGTGCCTCGAGGTGCTCGCCAGCCGGCCGCGGGTCGAGCGCCTGCGCGGCGTCTTGCCGGCCCCGCCGGTCCCGCCGGTCCGCGCCGCGGCGGCCCCGCTCTGCGGAGGCGCGCCGTGAAGGCTCTGCGCTGGCCGCCTCGTCTGCGCCGCGAAGACTGGCGTCTGCTGCGCCGCTGGTTCCGCTACCTGCGCCCCTTTCGGGGTGCTCTGGCGACGGCGGCGGGGCTGCTGCTGGTGGCCACCGGTCTGCAGCTCGCCACGCCGCTGCTCACCGGTCTGGTCATCGACCGCGTCCTGCTCGCCAAGCGGGCCCACCTGCTGCACTGGGTGGCGCTGCTGCTGGTCGCGGTCACCCTCGCCTTCATGGCGGTCAACCTGCTGCGCTCCTACGTCCTGGCGCGCGTCAAGGTGCGGGTGGCGCTGTCGATGCACCAGGACCTGGTGCGCCACCTCCACGAGCTCTCCTTCACCTACACGACGCGGCGGCAGAGCGGCTACCTGGTCTCCCGGGTGCTCGAAGATCCCGGCACCGTCTACGAGTTCATGACCTCGAACCTGCTCACCATCCTGCAGAACGCCGTCACCTTCGTGGTCGCCCTCGGGGTGATGCTCTGGCTGAGCTGGAAGACGGCGTTGCTCTCGCTGCTGGTGCTGCCCGCCTACGTCGCCCTGGGCGCCGCCTTCGTCAGCCGCCTGCGCGACCTCAGCGCGCAGGCCACGGAGGCCACCGCGGAGCGCTCCCGCGTGCTGTTCGAGACGCTGGCCGGCCTCTACACGACCAACGCCTGCTGCGCCGAGGGTCAGATGCTGCGCCGCTTCTTCGCGCAGCAGAAAGACGTCGCGCGCAAGCAGATCGCCCAGTTCCTCCTCGGCTCGAAGGTCTCGTTCCTGCGCGGCTCGATGGCCGCCCTGGGACCCATCGTGGTGCTCTGGTACGGCGGCCTGGCGGTGATCCGCGGAGATCTGACCATCGGCGAGCTGGTGGCCTTCGGCGCCATCTTCGGCTACCTCTTCAACTCCGCCCAATCGCTGAGCGCCACCCACGTCTCCTTGCAGCGGGTGTTCGTGGCCCTGGAGCGGGTCTTCGAGATCCTCGACCAGCGCCCGGCGGTCCCGGCCGCCTTGCAGGGAAGCACCCCCGAGGCTTTCGAGCGCGGGATCGAGCTCGCGGGCGTGCGCTTCAGCTACGACGGCCGCCAGGAGGTGCTCCACGGCGTCGACCTGTTGGTGCCGGCGGGCAAGGTGGTCGCCCTGGTCGGCCGCAGCGGCGCCGGCAAGTCGACGCTGGCCCACCTGCTGATGCGCTTCTACGATCCGACGGAGGGCACGATCCGCATCGACGGCGTCGACCTCAAGGACCTCTCCTTGCCGGCGCTGCGCCGCTGGATCGCCCTCGTGCCGCAGGACGTCTTCCTGCTGTCGACCAGCGTCGAAGACAACCTGCGACTGGGCATGCCGCGGGCCAGCCGCGAGGAGGTGGAGCGGGCGGCGCGGCTGGCGGACGCCCACGAGTTCATCGTCGGGCTGCCGCAGGGCTACGCGACGCCGGTCGGCGAACGCGGCTTCAATCTCTCCGGCGGGCAGCGCCAGCGCCTGGGCGTCGCCAGGGCTCTGCTGCGGCGTCCGAAGCTCCTGGTGCTCGACGAGGCCGCCTCGGCGGTGGACGGCGCTTCCGAGATGGCCATCTGCCGCACCGTCCGCACGCTCAACGTCGAGCACGGCATCACCTCCATCGTCATCGCCCACCGCCTGTCCACGATCCTCACCAGCGACCGCATCGTCCTGGTCGAAGACGGCCGCGTGGTGGCCGCCGGCAGCCACGCCGAGCTGCTGGAGTCCTGCGCCGCCTACCGGGAGCTGATCCGCTTCCAGTTCGGCTCGACCGCTGCCGGCCTGCGCTCGCCGCTGCGCACGGTCCCCCCTCTCACCTCAACCCACGGAGAAGCCGATGAACCAGCATCCGTTGCACACCGCCGGTGACTTCACGGCGCCGATCAGCGTCTTCCTCAATCTCACGCGGCAGTGCAACCTGCGCTGCGTGTACTGCGCCTCGGAGACCGTGCCGCCACGGCGCGACGCCGCCAGCGAGCTGAGCGACGACGAGATGCTCGCCCTGGCCGACCGGCTGATCGAGGCGCACGTCTTCCGTTACGCCATCACCGGCGGCGAGCCCCTGCTGCGCCGCGAGCTCGCCTTCGCCCTGATGGAGAAGCTGATGCCGGTTGGGCAGGTGTCGATGTACACCAACGGCACCCTGCTCAGCCGCGAGGACGCCCGCCGCATGGGCCGCCTGCCGGCCCGGCTCTCGGTCTACCTCTCCGCCGATGCCCCGTCCGAGGAGCTCAACGCCACCACCCGCGGGCGCAACGTGCTGGCCAAGGTGCTGCGGGCGATCGGGTACCTGTCGGCGGAGGGGGTGAAGGTCAACGTCAACTGCGTCGTCAACCGCACCAACTTCGAGCGTCTCCCGGAGCTGGCCGACCTGCTGGAAGCCCACGGCGCCGACGAGCTGCACCTGATCCGTCTGCAACCGGTCGGCTACGCCACCCGCCGTCCCGACCTGCTGCTCGGCCCCGACGGCCAGCGCGCCGCCTGGAAGAAGGTGGCCGAGATGGAGGCGGAGGAGCGCAAGCTGAAGCTGCGCCCGGCGGACCTGCTCTACTGGGAGGGCTTTGAGGAATCCTTCGCCGGCCTGAACGGTCGCACCAGCCGCCAGGTCCCCACCCTGCTGTCGTGCAGCGCGGGCAAGGACCAGTGCGCCATCACCGCGGAGGGCGACCTGGTGCCCTGCAACTTCATGATGGACTACCCCTGCGGCAACGTGCGCCGGCAGGACGTGATCGACATCTGGCAGCGCTCGGAACGGTTGCTGGCCTTGCGCGCCCTGCGCCGCACGCCGGTGACCAGCGTGCCCGAGTGCGCCGACTGCCGCTTCAACTCCTTCTGCCCGGGGGGATGCCGCGCCGTGGCGTTGGCCGCCACGGGCAGCCTGACGGGCTGCGACACCTCCTGCATCTACATGCAGCAGGCGACCTCGGCGCAGCCCCAAACCCTCCTGCCGGTGGTGGCTTGAGGTGATCCCGCGAGGCCGGTGCCCGCTGTCGCGGCGAAGGCTGCGCGCCGTGCTGCTGGGGCTGAGCGCCGCCCTGGCCGCGACGCCGCTGCTCGCCGTCCCGCCGCAGGTGCGGGAAGCTCGCCTGGCCGAAGCTCGCCTGGACAATGGTCTGCGCGTCGTGGTGGGGTCCATCCCCGGCTCGCAGGAGGTGGCCCTGGCCGTCGCCTACGGGGCCGGCTCCGCCTTCGAGGAGGATGGCCGCGGCGGTCTGGCGCACCTGGTGGAGCACCTGAGCTTCCACGGTACCGGCGAGCTGGGATCGCGGGACTGGTCGCGGGAGGCTCCTCTCCTCGCCGAGATCGAGGAGCTGGCCGAGGCGTCGGTAGGCGAGGCGCGCAAGGGCGAGGAGGCCGACTTCGCCGCCCTGGCGGCGGACCGCCGCCGCCTCGCCGAGCTCGTCGCGCGCCAGCGGGCGTTGGCCATCCCGCAGGGTCTGCGCCTGGCGTTGACGGAGTGCGGGGCCAGCCGCCACACCGCGTCCACCGCCCGCGACTTCGTCGTCTACCAGACGCTCCTCGCTCCCGGCGCCCTGGAGTGCGCTCTGGCCGTCGAGGCGCGGCGCATGGAGGGGCGTTCGCTGCGCGGCTTCTTCGACGAGCAGGGGGAGGTCCTGGCCGAGCTCGCCGAGCACGCCCGAGACCCGGCCGTGGCCCTGGTGGAAGCCGCCGCCCGGGAGACCTGGCCGGGCCATCCCTACGGGCGCGGAAACTGGGGCGAGGCGCGGCAGATCCGCCTGCTCACCCCGGGCGACGCGGAGGCCTTCTACCGCCGCCTCTACGACCCCGCCAACGCCGTGGTGGCGGTGGTCGGCGACGTCGGAGCGGAGGAGGCCCTGCGTGCGGTCGGCGCTGCCTTCGCGGCGATCGCCGCCGCCGCGCCGCCGCCGCGCATCGCCGCCGTACCGCCGGCTGCCGGAAATCCGACCGCCGCGCCGACCGACCGCCTCGTCTCCCTCGCCGGACCGGGGGATGGGGCGTGGATCGGCGTCGGCTGGCGGTGGCCGCCGCGCCGCAGCCCGGACCTGCCGGCGCTGCGCGTTCTGTCGGCCGTCCTGGAGGCGCGCCTGCGCGGCGCCCTGGCCGACGGTCCGTCGCCTCTCGCCGCTGAGCTCGACGTGCAGGAGTGGGCGGCGGGCGGCGCCGCCGGCGGCCTGACGCTGATCCGGGCGCGGGTCCGACGGGCGGCGGACCTCGCCGCCGCGCTGAGCGTCGTCGACCGGCAGCTCGCCGACCTGCGCCGCGGGCCGGTGGCGGGCGCCGAGCTGGAGGCGGCGCGCCGGCGCACCGTGGGCGGCGTGCAACGGGTGCTCGGGCAACCCGCTCTGCTGGCGCGGGAGCTCGCCGTCTTCGCGTTGCAGACCGGCCGCGGCGAAAGCCTGACGGACCTTCCCGGCCTGCTGTCGTCCGTCGACGCCGGCGACGTGGAGCGCGCCGCCCGCCTCTACCTCGATCCCGCTCAGCTGATCCGCATCCAGCTCCTACCTGGAGGATGACCTCATGACGACGCCCCCGATGCTCCAACGCCGGCTCCCGCGGCGGTTGCTCGCGCCGCTGCTTCTCGTACCGCTGCTTCTCGTACCGCTGCTGCTCGTCGCCGCCGGCCCGGCGGTGGCCGCGGCCACCGACTGTCGACAGATCCTGCACCAGGCGGCGGCCGGAGAGGCGGCGGACGCCGCCGCCCGCAACGCCAGCTACGAGGGGGTCCTCACCGACCTCGAAAGCGGCGCCACGAAGCGGTTCTCGTTGACCGCCCAGGGGGGCGATCAGCTTCTCTACGTGCTGTGGGACGACGCCGGGCAGGAGCTCAGCCGCTGGGGCTATCACCTGGATCGCGCCTGGGGATACAAGGCGCAGGAGGGCGTGCGCGAGCTGGACGGCGACTCCCTCCAGTCGTGGCGCCTGCTGGCGGTGCTGTTGTCGCCGAACCGCTTCTCGACCCTGGCCCGCGAAACCGAGCGCTGCGAGCTGGTGGAGCCGGAGACGGCGTCATCGGGTCCGCTGCTGGACCTCCACCTGACGGCGGGCGGCGACCTCAGGCTCGGTCTGACCCGCGCTCCCTTCCATCTGCTGCGGGTGGAGCGCGTGACGGGGGAGGTGCGCCGGACCACGGTCTTCGTCGGCGCCGCGACGGTGGACGGCGAGGTGCGCTTCGACGAGCTGCGCACGTTGCGCGACGAGATCCCCCGGGCGCTGTACCGGTTCGAGCGCATCGCCTACGGGCCGCATCTGGCGGACGACTTCTCCTCCTCCGACTCCTTGCCCCCAGCTGGAGCGGCCGGCGGGGGGGCGCCATGACGGCCCTCGGGAGCTCCTCGCACGCGGCGCGGAGCGTGCTGCTCCTTTCCCCCGACTACCCGCCCAGGGTGAGCGGCGGCGTGGGGACCCACGTCCACGACCTCGCCACCCGCCTGGCGCGGCGCGGCTGGGACGTCACGGTAGTCACGCCGGGGCCGCGCAGCAGACCCGTGGCACGAAGGGAGGACGGCGTCGAGGTGGTGCGGATCCGTTACTACGACGAGGTCGGCGAGGAGACGTTGCAGCTGCGCCACCGCGCCCTGTCGGAGCTCTGCGTCAGGCTGGCCAGGCAGAAGCGGGTCGATCTCGTCCACGTCCACGACCCCTTCTTCGCGCCGGTGTCCGAAGCGGTGTCGAGGCAGACCGGCCTGCCGCTCCTCCTCACCCAGCACAACTGCTTCCACGCCATCCTGGAACGCGTCGAGAGCGGCAAGGACCAGGCCTTGCCGGCGGCGATGACCGAGCTGCGCAGCCGCGAGCGGCGCTCCCTGGACGTGGCGACGGCGGCGATCTGCGTCAGCAGCGTGGTGGCGGACGAGCTGCGCGCCGCCGGCGGCCCCCTGCCGCCGCTCCACGTGGTGCCCAACGGCGTCGACGTGGAGGCCTTCGCCGGCGTCGAGCCGCGCCAGGCGGCGCGGGTGCGGGCGACCCTGGCGGCGCCGGACCAGCGGCTGGTGCTCTTCGCCGGCCGGGCGCACGGCATCAAGGGCCTGCCGGAGCTGATCATCGCCGCCGGCATGGTGCGCGACGAGGCGCCGCAGGCGCGTTTCGCGTTTCTCCTTTGTACCAGCGAGCCGGCGGCGATCGCCGCCTTGCGCAGCTCGGGGATCGGCGCCGACGGCGTGGTCTTCCTCGACAACGTGCCGCGGGTCGACATGCCCGCCCACTTCGCGGCGGCGGACGTCGTCGCCATGCCCTCCCGCTGGGAGCCGTTCGGGCTCGTGGCGCTGGAGGCGATGGCGGCGGCGCGGCCCCTGCTGGTCAGCGACGCGGCACCGCTCAACGAAATCGTCCGCGACGGCGTCACCGGTCGCGTCGTGCCGCGGGTCGCCGGCCCACGGGGGGTGGTCGACGCCCGGGCGTTGGCCCGCATCCTCGTCGAGCTGCTGCGCATGCCCGCCGAGTCGCTCGCCGCCATGGGCAGACGGGGGCAGAACCGGGTGCGTGCGCTGTACTCCCTGGAGCGCATGGTGGAGACCACGACCCGAGTGTACCGCCAGGTCGCCGGCGCCCGCCGACCCGCGCCGCGGTCCACCGTGCGCCGTGCGCCGGCTGCCGCCGCGCTGCCGCCGCGCGCCGTCCTGGCGGGATCGTAGGGGCGGCCATGGCGGGCGGGCTCCAGTTTCTGCGTTGCGGCCTGCGGCGCTTGCTGCGGGCTCCGGGGCCGACGCTGGCGGTGCTGCTCACCCTCGCTCTCGGCAGCGGGGCGACCTTCGCCCTGTTCAGCGCCCTCGACGCGGTCGTCCTCCACCCGCTGCCGTACCCGGACAGCGACCGTCTGGTGGTGTTGGGGGAGGGCGACCAGGTACCGACGGAGCCCCTGAGCGCCGCCGAGCTCGCCTTCTGGCGCGATCGGAACGGCAGCGGCTTGCAGGCCCTCGTGGGCTGCAAGTACTGGCTCGTGGACGCCCGCCTGGCGGCGACGCCGGAGATGTTGCTGGCCTTGCAGGTGGCCGGCGACTTCCACGCCGTCACCGGCGTCCGGCCGCTTCTCGGCCGCGGCCTGGTCGCCGCCGATCAGGCCGCCGGCGCCGAGCCCGTGGTGCTGGTGAGCCACGACCTCTGGCAGCGGCGTCTCGGCGCGCCGACGGACGTTCCGGGGCACCGCATCGTCCTCGCCGGCGAGCCCTACAGCGTGGTCGGCGTCATGCCGCCGGGTTTCCGATATCCGGCGACGGAGGATCTCCCGGGGCAGCGGGTCGAGGTGTGGCTGCCGCTGCGGCTGGACGCCGCCGGCTGGGCCGACGCCGTCGACCACTCCCTGGAAACGGTGGCGCGCCTCGCCCCCGGCGTCAGCCTGACGCAGGCGAGGGCGCGGCTTGCGGCCGTCGGCGAGACGGCCGCCAACGCCGGGGCAACGCTACCGCAGGCGCACCGCGTCTCCCTGCGCTCCCTCCACGAGCAGGTCGTGGGTCACCTGCGGCTCGCCTTCGCCGTCTTGCTCGGCTCCGTGTTCTGCGTCCTCCTCGTCTGCTGCGCCAACGTGGGGCACCTGATGCTGGCCAAGGCCCTCGCCGCTGAGCGGCAGATCGCCCTCAAGCTGACCCTCGGGGCGAGGTGGAGCGACGTGGCGGGCGAATGGCTGCTGGACGGGCTGCTCCTGGGGTTGGCGGGGAGCCTCGCCGGGCTCCTCTTCGCCCACTATGGGATCGAGGTCTTCCGCGCCCTCGACCCGGTGCGGCTGCCCAACGTCGACCACCTGGCGCTGGGTTGGCCGGCGCTCCTCGCGTCCCTGCCGGTGATCGCCGTGGCCGGCGGCCTCGGGGCGCTGGTGGCCCTGCTGCGGGTGCGCCGTCTGGACTTGCAGGCCTGCCTCAAGGAGGGGAGCCACCAGACCGTGGGGACGGGCCGCCGGCGCCGCCGGCTGGCCCGCTCCCTGATCCTCTTCCAGGTCGCCGCCGCCACCACGCTGGCGGTGGCCGCCGGCCTGCTGGTGCTCAGCTACGTGGAGCTGGCGGACACCGATCCCGGCTTCGACACCCGCCGCGTGCTGAGCGCCTGGATCCTGCTGCCCGACTCCCGCTACCCCGACGGGGCGGCGCGGGCGCGGTTCTACGACCGGCTCTTCGATCGTCTCGAACGCGAGCCCGGCGTCGAGGTGGCCGGCGGCGTCACCAACCTGCCGTTGACCAGCAGCTCCTGGGGCAGCAGCCTGCGGCTGGCCGGTGGCGCAACGGGCGGTGGCGGCCCGGGTGGCGAGCTGGGCGCCGAGTTTCGGATTGCCAGCCGCGGCTACTTCTCCGCCTTGCGCATCCCGCTGCTCGCCGGGCGGCCGTTCGGCGCCGAGGACCGCGGCGGCGGCGCCCGCGTCGCCCTGGTCGACGAGAGCCTGGCCCGGCGCATCGCTGCCGGCGGCGACGCGGTCGGCGCCCTGCTCTCCATCGACGCCGCCCCGGGCGATCCCTGGCGCGTCGTCGGCGTGGTGGGGGCGACGCGCCAGGCCGACCTCGAAGCGCCGCCGGCGCCGACCGTGTACCTGCCTCTCGCGCAGTACCCGACGCCCTTCCTGGTGCTGGCGGTGCGCACGCCGGGAGAGCCGGGGGCGGCGGCGGCCACCCTGCGCGACACGGTGCTCGCCCTCGACGCCGACCAGCCCCTGTTCAACGTGCGGACGATGCGCGAGCTTCGCGCCGCCACCACGGCGGAGCCACGGGTTCGCGTCTTCCTGCTTAGCCTGCTCGCAGCGCTCGCCCTCAGCCTGGCGATCCTGGGCGTCTACGGCAGCATCTCGCACTCGCTGGGCAGCCGCACCCGGGAGCTCGCCGTGCGTCTGGCCCTGGGGGCCGAGCCGCGCGGCATCCGGCGCCTGGTGCTGGCCGAGGGGTTGAGGTTGGCCGGCCTGGGAATCCTCCTCGGTCTGGCGGTCTCCGCCCTGCTGATGCGGCTCCTCTCCGGGCTGCTCTTCGGCGTCCAGCCGGCGGAGCCGCTGGTCTACGTTGGCGTCGCGCTGCTGCTCGAAGCGGCGGCGGCGGCCGCCTGCTACCCGCTGGCCCGCCGCGCCGGCCGAGTGGCGCCGGCCGCCACCCTGGCGGCGTCCTGAGACGCCGACGGTGCGCGGGCTGCCGAAAGAGATCTCGTGCCGTACCGCAACGAGCTGCAAGACCTGCTGCGCCAGGTCGAGGCAGGCTGAGCGTCAGGCCTCCACCGGCGGGGAGGTCAGGTCGACTATCTCCACCCGGTTCCGCCCCGCCCTCTTGGCCTGATACAGCGCCGAGTCGGCGGCGGCGGCAAGGCGCTCCTGGGAGTCCCAGGCGGCGGGGACGGCGATGGCGCCGCCGATGCTCACCGTCACCCATGGCGCCACCGTGGAGTCACCGTGGGGAATGCGCGCCTCGGCGACGCACTGGCGCAGCCTTTCGGCCAGGTCGGCCAGCTCGGCGGCGGAGGTCTCGGGCACCACCGCCGCCAGCTCCTCGCCGCCGTAGCGCGCCAGCATCTCGTCGGCGCGGCGCAGGCCGTTGGAGAGCAGCGAGGTGACCTGGCGCAGACACTCGTCCCCCGCCGGATGGCCGTGCAGGTCGTTGTAGCGTTTGAAGAAGTCGATGTCGATCATCAACAGACCGAGGGGCCGGCGGCGGCGCACGGCGCGGCGCCACTCGGCGTCGAGGCGCTCCATGAGGCTGCGCCGGTTGGGGATGCCGGTGAGGGCGTCGAGCCGCGCCAGGCGGTCGAGGCGGCGGTTGGCGGCTTCGAGACGGGCTTGCGCCTCGCGCAGCTCGGCGGTGCGTGCGGCCACGTCGGCGGCGAGGCGCTGCTCGCGGCGGCGCACGGCGCGCAGGCGGAGCCACACGGCGCCGCTGGCGAGGAAGAGGACCAGGACGGGCAGCAGCACCCACGGGGCGGGGGTGTCGGTGAGGCGGGGGCGGACGGCGAAGGTGAAGCTCGCTCCCTGCGGGTTCCACACGCCGTCGGCGTTGGCGGCGATGACGTCGAAGCGGTTTTCGCCGGGGGGCAGGAAGGGGTAGTAGGCGACGCGGCGGCCGCCGGCCTCGAACCACCTCTCGTCGCGGCCCTGCAGGCGGTAGCGGAAGCGCACCCGCCTTGGGTCGGCGAAGCTCAGCGCGGTGTAGCGGATCTCCAGGTTGCGGGCGCCGGCGGCGAAGACCGCCGGCCGCCGCGGGTCCACGGCGACGCCGTCCAGGGTCACCGACTCGATGAGCACCGGTGGCGGCGCCGGGTTGGGCGCCGTGTCGCGGGTGTCGAGGAGGGAGACGCCATCCAGCGTCGGGACCCACAGCTCGCCGCCAGCGGTGAGCAGGCCGGCCGGCTGACCGCCGCCGTTGCACTCGCTGCTCAGCATGCCGTCGCCGGCGCCGTAGCGCATCGCCTCGACGTGCGGCGCCCGCCCCTGCACCACCGCCTCCAGGCTGCTGCGGGGCACACGGTAGACGCCGCGATTGCCGGTCAGCCAGAAACGCTGCCGGTCGTCCTCGACGATCAGCGAGACGACGTTTTCCGGCAGTCCCTGGCGCTGGCCGATGCGGCTCAGGTGGCCGCCGTCGAAGCGGTAAAGACCGTCGCCGTAGGTGCCGATCCAGGCAACCCCGGCGGCGTCGTGGTAGACGGAGCGCACCTGGACGCCGGTCAGCTCGGCGGCCACGGGAAGGGCGGCGCCGCTGGCCGCGCGGTACACGAAGAGGCCCCCCTCGGCGCCGATCCACAGCGCTCCGTCGGCATCCTCGCTGAGGTGGAGGACGTGCAGACCCGCCGTGCCCGGCAAGGGGTCGAAACGCAGCTTGGCGAGGCGTTCCCGGTCCAGCGCGCCGCCGCTGCCGACGATGCGGAAGACGCCGTCGTCGCTGCCGGCCAGCAGATCGCTACGCCGGCCTTGCAGCAGGGCGCGAACGATGCGCCCCGGGGTCGGCGGACCGGCGACGGAAACGACGCGGTCGCCCTGCAGGGTGAACAGCCCACCGCCCATGGTGCCGATCCACAAGCGGCCGGCGCCGTCGCGCAGCAGGGACCAGACGCAAGTGTTGGTCAGCCCTTCGGCCTCGGCGTAGCGGCGCACCCGGCGCGCGCCGTCCAGGTGCGCCAGGCCGCCGCAGTTGAGGCCGGCCCAGATGCCGCCGGCGCCGTCGGAGACGATGGGGACCACGGAGGCATGGAGAGGGCTGCCGGCGCCGCCGTAGGAGATGGCTGCACCGCTGGTGAGCTGGTGCAGCCCGCTCTCGCGGGTACCGATCCACAGGTTGCCCTCGCGGTCCTCGAAGAGCGTCGACACCCTCGGCACCGTCGGATCGTCGCTCGGTTGATAGGCCTCGACGCCGTGCCGGCCGAGACGGACCAGGCCGCCCGGTTCGAGACCGATCCACAGGTTGCCGTCGCGATCTTGGAGGATCGCCTGGACCCGCGCGTCTTCGCGGCCCAAGTCGGCTACCGTGACCTCGCCGCGGTCCGGGCTCCAGCGCAACAGGCGGCGGCTGGCGCCGATCCACACGTCGCCGCTGGCGCTTCGGTAAAGGGCGGAGACGGTGGCGCCCCGTGCCACCCACGCCTCCAGCGCGGCGACGAAGCGGTCCCCCTGGCGTCGCCACAGGCCGTCGACGGTGCCCACCCACAGATCGCCCTCGGGCGTCTCCAGGATCGACGTCACCAGCACCTCCGGCAGGCCCTGGGCGGCGCCGAAACGGCGCCAGCCCGCCGCTCCGAGATGCACCAGGCCGTGGTTGGTGCCGATCCACAGGCTGCCGGAGGAGAGGCCGCGATGGAACGCCGTCACGCCGCCGAGGCTGAGGCCGTCCGGGGGCTCGAAACGCAGGATCTGGCCGTCGCGCAAGAGGGCGAGACCGGAGCGTTCGGTGCCGATCCACAGGTCGCCCTGGTCGTCTTCTTCCAGGGACAGCAGGCGGTCGCTGGGCAGCCCCGGGTGGTCGGCCTGGGTGAACACCTGGAAGTGCACGCCGTCGAAGCGGGCCAGGCCGCCGTAGGTGGCGAGCCAAAGGTAGCCGTCGCGGTCCTGCACCACGTCGTTGACCGAGGTCTGGGGCAACCCGTCGTCGAGGCTCCAGGCGCGGTGGACGTACTGGCTCGGCAGACGCTCGGGGTCGAGGGCCGCGGCGCGTCCACCGGCGGACGCGGCCAGCAGGCCGCCGAGGACGGCGCAGAGGAGAGGTAGGCAGCGGGGCGGCAACGAGGAGTCCACCGGTGCTCGCGGAGTTGAGAGGAAACGCTCACCAGCATCTTAGCGCCCGCAGCACACGATGTCGTGCGGCGCCTGCGCAACCCCTTCACGGCGCTCTGGGCGCCGACCGCAGATCGGTGGTCTCCACCCGGTTGCGCCCCCCCTGCTTGGCGGCGTAGAGGGCCGAGTCGGCGGCGGCGACGAGGTGTTTCAGGGAGTCCCAGGAGCCGGGAACGGTGACCGCACCGCCGACGCTCACCGTCACGTGGTCCGCCACCGGCGAGTCGCCGTGGGGGATGCCCGCCTCGGCCACCGTGCGGCGCAGCCTCTCGGCCAGCTCGGCGAGCTCCTGGGGAGACGTCTCGGGGACGATGGCGGCGAGCTCCTCGCCGCCGTAGCGGCCGAGCATCTCGTCCGCCCGGCGCAGCGCCGCGGCTAGCACCTCGGCGACCTGCCGCAGGCAGCGATCCCCGGCCGGATGGCCGTAGAGATCGTTGAAGCGCTTGAAGCAGTCGATGTCGATCATCAGCACGCCGAGGGGGCGGCGGTGGCGGATGGAGCGGCGCCACTCGGCGTCGAGACGCTCCATGAGCCCGCGGCGGTTGGGGATGCCGGTGAGGGCGTCGACGGTGGCCAGGCGGGAGAGGCGCCGGTTGGCGGAGCGCAACCGCGCCTGGGTGTCCTTGAGCTCGC
>Ga0210095_1000186_pt1 | contig 19103 bp, 18 predicted proteins | sample China_Galinas_PW_FD_184861 | JGI IMG/M metagenome (GOLD analysis project Ga0210095, IMG submission 184861) | Wetland microbial communities from San Francisco Bay, California, USA, that impact long-term carbon sequestration - China_Galinas_PWA_D1... | ecosystem: Environmental > Aquatic > Marine >...
GTGCGACACGCCGCGCCCGCCGCGCCTCCCGCGGGGCGCGGCGCCTGCGCGGCCGGGCGAAGAAGCTGCAGAGGCGCGCCCGCCACGCGCGCCGCGCCGCGCGGCGCTGCCGGCACGCCAACCGCGGGCCCTCGCGCCGCGGGCGGGCCTCGGCGTCGACCGTGGCGAAGCCGACCGCCGGCCCGGGCGGGGACGCCGCCGCGGGCGCCGCCGGGCCGAGGCCGGTAGGAGAAGGGCCGGGCTCGGCGGCGCTCGGGGTCGGCGAACCGCAGCCCGTCGACGCCGGCTTCGCGGTCGGCGCCTGGGACGCCGAGGGGCAGCCGGTGAGCCTCGCCGGCTCACACCCCTACGAGCTGGAGCTCTCGCTCGGGCTCGGGCAGGGCGGCGCCGAGGCCGACCTGAAGGAAGCGCGGATTGAGTTGCCCGAGGGGCTGCTCGCCGATCCGGCTGCCGTCGGGCTGTGCTCGGCCGCAGCCTTCGCGGCCGGCGAGTGCCCGGAGCGCTCCCAGGTGGGCACGGTCGAAGTCGACAGCGGCCTCGGCGGCGGGCAGCGGCGCAGCTTCGGCCTGTTCAACGTCGATCCCGCCGAAGGCTATGCGATCGAGCTCGGCGCGTCTCCCGGCGGGACGCCGCTCCTCTTCAGCGGGCGGATCGGCGCCGACGGGCGGGCTGCGACACTTGGTCTGAGCGCGTCGGTGGCCGCCGCGCTGCGGGTTCGCGGGCTGCGGCTCTCGCTCTGGGGCGCGCCATGGGACGCGTCCCACAACGGCGAACGGGGCGAATGCCTGAACTCCGCCGAACCCGGCTTTCCCCTCGGGAGCTGCTCGGTGGGCGACCCGCTCGCCGAGCAGTCTCGCCCCCTCGCCTTCCTCACCCTGCCGGCCCGCTGCGGGACCCCGCTCGCCTTCACCGCCCGTGCACGCTCCTGGCAGGGAACGGGCGAGCTGGGCAGCGCGTCCGAGTCCTCCTCGCCGCTCTCCGACTGCTCCGGACTGGGATTCGCCCCCCGGGCCACGGGCGTGCTGACGACCGACCGCGCCTCCTCGGCGAGCGGCTTCAAGTTCCGGCTCGGAATGGAAGACGCGGGGCTCGCGGACCCCCGGTCCCGCGCCGCCTCGCTCCCCAGCCGGGTGCGGCTCGAGCTGCCCGAGGGGGCGACGCTGAACCCCTCGATGGGCGCCGGGCTGCAAGGCTGCTCGCCGGGTCAGTACGCGAGCGAGTCCCCCTTCACCCCGCAGGGCGCCGGCTGCCCGAACGGGTCGAAGATCGGCGACTTCGAAGTGCGCAGCCCCTTCTACGACGGTCTGCTGAAGGGCGCGGTGTACCTCGCGGCGCCGCACGACAACCCCTACGACTCGCTGCTCGCCGTCTACCTGGTCGCCAAGGCCGCCGACCGCGGCATCCTGGTCAAGGCCGCTGGGGAGGCGGTGCCCGATCCCGGCGACGGCACGCTCACCGTGAGCTTCGACGGCCTGCCGCAGCTCCCCTACTCGGAGCTGGAAGTCAACGTGCGCTCCGGCCAGCGGGCGCCGCTGGTCAGCCCGCCCGGCTGCGGGGCGGCGAAGACGCGGATCGAGCTCTCGCCAGCGGCGCAGGGCGTCGCCGCGCTGCGTTCGAGCAGCGAATCCGACATCTCGGCCGGGATCGGCGGCGGCCCCTGCCCGAGCGGCTTGACGCCGCCCTTCCACCCGCAGGTCGTCGCCGGCGGAGTCAACTCCAACGTCGGCTCCTACACGCCCTACTTCGTCCACCTGCGCCGGGGCGACGGCGAACAGGAGATCACCTCCTACTCGTTGAAGCTGCCCGAGGGGATCGTCGGCAAGCTGGCCGGGGTCCCCTTCTGCCCGGACGCCGCGATCGCCCGGGCACGGGGCCGTGGCGGGTTCGAGGAGGCGGCATCGCCCTCCTGTCCGGAGGCCTCCCGGGTCGGGCGGACGCTGAGCGGCTACGGGGTCGGCTCCGCGCTCAGCTACGCTCCGGGCCGGATCTACCTCGCCGGGCCCTACCACGGCCGGCCGCTCTCGCTGGTGACGGTCAACGCGGCCACGGTCGGGCCCTTCGACCTCGGCACGGTCGTCGTCCGCTCGGCCTTCTCGGTCGACCCGCACAGCGGTCGGCTGGAAATCGACTCGCGCGCCTCGGACCCGATCCCCCACATCCTCGACGGCATCCCGCTGCACCTGCGCGACGTCCGTGTCTACATGGACCGGCCCGAATTCACCCGCAACCCGACCGGGTGCGGGGCCTCGGAGCTCAGCTCGACGCTGACCGGGGCCGGCGGGCGCCTCGGCGACCCCTCCGACGACTCGACCGCGGTCGCATCCGAGCACTTCCAGCTGCTCAACTGCCTCACCCTGGGCTTCCGCCCGCGACTCGGGATGCGGCTGCGCGGGGGGACGGCGCGCGGGGACTACCCGGCGCTGCGGGCGGTGTTCAGAGCGCGCCAGGGCGACGCCGACCTGCGGCGGATCGCCGTCACCATGCCGCCCTCGCTGTTCCTGGCCCAGAACCACATCCGCACCGTCTGCACCCGGGCGCGGTTCGCCGCCGGCGCCTGCCCGCGCGGCTCGGTCTACGGCCGTGCCGTCGCCCGGACGCCGCTCTTCGACGAGCCGTTGCGTGGGCCGGTGCTGCTGCGCTCCTCCGACCACCAGCTACCCGACCTGGTCGCCGACCTGCACTCCGGCGCGGTGCAGATCGTGCTCGAAGGGCGGATCGGGCCGTCCAAGAAGGGAGGCATCCGGGCCTTCTTCGACGGCCTGCCCGACGCGCCGGTAGAACGCTTCACGATGTGGCTCGCAGGGGGCCGGCGCGGGTTGCTGACCAACTCGGTGGACATCTGCCGGCGGCCGCCGAAGGCGAGCGTCAAAGCGCTCGCGCACAACAACCGCGGGGCGATCTTTACGACCAGGCTACGCGGGCGGTGCCATCGGGGCAAGGCGAAGCGGAAGCACCGAAAGGGCAAGGGGCGCGGGCAGAGGCAGAGGCCGCGCGGGTGAGGCCGGGTTCTGTCCACCTGCGCTCGCTTGCGCTTGCGGCCGCGACGCTGGCAGCGCTGACGGCCGCCGTCCCTGCCTTGGCGGAGACCGTCAGGCGTGGCACCCTCCAGGTGAGCGTCGAGGGGAAGCTGTCGCCGCGCAGGCTTCCGCGCGACGGCAGTGCGCCGATCGCTGTCAGCGTCGGAGGGAAGATCGCCACCACCGACGGGACCACCCCGCCGCAGCTGCGCACGATGCGGATCGAGCTGAACCGCCACGGCCGCCTCGACACCCGTGGGCTGCCGCTCTGCCGCCCGGCCCAGATCCAGCCGGCGTCGACCGAACGGGCGCTGAAGGCGTGCCGCTCCTCGCTGGTCGGCCGCGGCACCTTCACCGTCGACGTGGTTCTCGCCGGCCAGCAGCCTTACCCGACCACCGGCCGGCTGCTCGTCTTCAACGGCCGCTACAGGGGCAAGCACGCCCTGCTCGGCCAGATCTACTCGCCGAAGCCCTTCTCGACGTCCTTCCTGGTGCCCTTCGAGGTCGGCGCGGCCAAGGGCGGGCGCTACGGGATCGCCCTCACCGCGTCGCTGCCGCGGGCGCTCGGCAGCTGGGGCCACGTGACCGGGCTGCAGATGCGCCTCTCGCGCCGCTACCGCTATCGCGGCCGGGCGCACAGCTTCGTCAGCGCCGGCTGCCCGGCGCCAAAGGGATTCCCCGGCGCCCTCTTCACTCTGGCCCGCGCCACGTTCGGCTTCGCCGGCGGCAAGAGCCTCAGCTCGACCCTCACCCGCAGTTGCCGGGTGCGGGGGTAGGAGCCCGGGGGAGCGGTGAAGGCGAGGCGGCGACGCCCCGCCGCCGGCACGACCTCCGAGTCCCCGAACCAGGCGCGGGCGCGGGTCCGCGCGCGGCTCGAGGCGCAGCGCGAGGAGATCGAGGCGGCGGCGCTGGCGAGGATCGCCGAGATCGCCGACCCCGGCGAGATCGCCGACCCCGCCTACGTCGAGGGCCTGCGCCGCGCGGTCCCAGCGGCGATCGAGTTCGGCCTGGCGACGGTCGAGGGCGGTGAGGCGACCGAGCCGCCGGTCCCGGTCGAGCTGCTGGCGCAGGCGAGGCTCGCCGCCCGCAACGGCATCGCCCTCGACACGGTCCTGCGCCGCTACTTCGCCGGCTACAGCCTGCTCGGCTTCCATCTGATCGAGCAGGCGAGCAAGGACGGCCTGATGGACGGCGAGGGCCTGCAGCGCCTCACCGCCACCCAGTCCGCCCACTTCGACCGCCTGCTCGCGGCGATCGGAGAGGAGCACGCGCGCGAGTCCGCGGCGCTGGCACGCTCCCCGCGGGACCGGAGGCAGGCCGAGCGGATCGAGCGACTGCTGGCCGGAGAGCCGGTCGACACGTCGAGTATCCCCTATGGCTTCGAGGGCTGGCACTTGGGTGTGGCGGCCGTGGGCGCCGGGGCGGAGCGGTTGGTGCGCGGGCTGGCGGCGAGCTTCGACTGTCTGCTGCTGCTGCTGCGCCGCGAGGAGGGACTAGTCTGGGCGTGGCTCGGCTCGCGGGCGCGCCTCGACCCGGGGCAGCTGCTGCGGACGGTCGAGAGCGGCGGCGATCGCCAGATCGGCGGCGAGCCGTCGCCGCCGATCGCGGTGGGCGAGCCTGCCACCGGCTTGTCCGGCTGGCGTCTCACCCACCGCCAGGCACTCGCCGCCCTGCCGGTCGCCCGGGGCTGCCCCGAGCACATCGCCCGCTACGGTGCCGCGGCGCTGTTCACCGCGGCTCTTCAGGACGAGCTCCTGGCGACCTCGTTGCGCGCCCTGTACCTGGAGCCGCTGGAGGCCGAGCGCGATGGTGGCGAGACACTCCGCAAGACGTTGCGCGCTTACCTCTCCACGGAGGCCAACGCGTCTTCGGCCGCGGCCAAGCTGGGAATAAGCCGGCAGGCCGTGGCGAGGCGTCTCCGCAGTGCGGAAAGCATCATCTCCCGGCCGTTGTCAGGCTGCTTGCCGGATCTCGACGTCGCCCTGCGCCTCGCCGAGTTCGGTACGCCCAGGGCGTAACAAGTCGCAACCTCGCGGCTCGGGCGGCGAGCGCATTGTCACCCCGCCGAGTCGCTGTCCCCGGCGAGACTCGCCACTGTAACCGGTCAAAACGGGTCCCTGAGGCCCGAGGCTCAAGGAGGGTCGATGAAGCAATTGAAACGCTTTGGCGTCGCCGGATTCCTGGCACTCGCCCTGGCTCTGGGGGGCAGCGTCGCGTCGGCGTCGGCGGAGACGGGATTCGTCGCCGGCGAATACCCGGCGAAAGTCAGCGGAGCGAGCGAATACATTGAATTCCAGCTGGGCAACAATACTCTCACCTGCTCGCCCAGTCTGGAACTCGAAATGGCCGAAGACACGACCCAGCCGGAAACCGCATCGTTTACCGGCGGTACCTGCTTCTGGGCGGGGCTTGGAAACATGACCCTGGAAGCCAACGGCTGCCAGCTGAGCTTTGACCCGCACGGCGAATCGGAAAGCGCGACCTTCGAAGGGGAGTTCAGCCTCGGTGGCGCCGAATGCGAAGCGATGACCATAAGTCACTCCTTCTGGAACTGCGAACTGCAGATCGAACCGACGTCGGAAATGTCGGCCACGTTCGAAAACCAGGGCTCGGGAAGCGGCAGGACCCTGAGATTCAACCCGGAAGCGTCGACCTTGAGGTACACGGGAGTCGGGGGATACAGCAACTGCCCGGAAGGTACGCACAGCGACGGGGAAATGTCCGGTGGCCTCACCATGAGCGCGGAAAGCGGTGGCGAACAGGCCGCCCTCTATATAGGCGACGTCCCGGGGCGCGGGGTCTTCGTCGAAGGGGGCGAATTCCAAGCCGAACAGTACCCGATGCCGATGGCCGGGGAAGCGACTGAACCGCACGAGTTCACTCTCGGTCCGGTCGGCGAAGTCGCTTGCCCGTCAGCGGGGATTGGCACCAACCTCGGAGCAGCGGGCACGACGCTCTCTCCTGTGGGGGCCGGGTACGAAGACGGCTGCCTGACCAGTGGAACCTGGCAGACGTCGGTGGAAATGAACAGCTGCTACTACGTGTTCCACATCGACAACACCATGGATATTGTGTGCGAAAACGCTGAAGACGCGATCGATGTGACGCTGTATAAGGTCGGAAGCGAAGAAGTCAAATGCCATGCGCACATCGGACCGCAGACGGGTCTTTCGGAAGTTACCTACTCGACCGAGGGCAGCGAAGAGAACCGGGCGATTCAGGTCAACGTCAATGTCGCAAACCTCTCCTATGAAACTACTGACGGTTTTTTCAAGTGCGGTGTGTCCAAGGGAACGCACACGAACGGTACGTTCACTGGCGGCAACCTGCTGAAATGGTGGGGGTACCTTTAGAGTACACCAAGGTCGACCGGCGCCCGTGATGGCGCTTGGTCGATGACAAGCGACCCCGGGGGCGGCGTGCAGCCCCCCCCGGGGCGACGCTCTCCGAGGGTAGGCGTTCAGGTAGTCGGTTGACATAAGCAGGCCCCGCACGGCCGGCGGAGAAGCAATCGCCGTGCGACGCGAGCAGGTGCGTGAGGCGATCGAGCGCGACCCCGAGAGCGTGGTCGATCTGGTGATGGCCCTGCAGGAGCGGATCGAGGAGTTGGAGCGACGCCTGGGCCAGGATTCCCGAAACAGCTCCAAGCCTCCCTCGTCGGATTCGCCGAAGAGCCGCGCCGAACGTCGCCGCGAGGCGCGCGAAAAAGCGAAGGAATGGTCCAAGCGAAAGCCCGGCGGTCAGCCTGGCCACGAGGGCAAGACGCGCGAGATGGCGCCACCGGAGCGGGTCGACCGGGTCTTCGAGCACCTGCCGGAGCGCTGCCGCTGCGGGCACACCTTCGAGGGCGACGAGGAGCGGGTGGGAGAGCCGGTCGCCCACCAGAAGTGGGAGCTGCCGCAAGTGCGGCCGCTCGTCATCGAGCACCGCCGCGCGCGCCTGGCCTGCCCGGGCTGTGGGCGGGCACGGCTGGCAGAGCTTCCGCCCGGCGTCACACCCAGCGCCTTCGGCCCGCGCCTGGAAGCCCACATCGCCACTTTGGCCGGCGTCTTTCGCCTCTCGCGCCGCCAGGTGCGCCGGGTGGTGGAGGAGATGCTCGGGGTGCCGATCTCCACAGGCGCGGTGGACGCGGCGATCATGCGGATGAGCGAGGCGCTCGCCGACCCCTGGGAGGCGCTTCGCCGGACGGTGCGCGAAGCCGAGGCGGTCAACGCCGATGAGACAGGCTGGCGGATGGCCGGCGCCGGGCAGTGGCTGTGGCTGGGGGCGAGCGCGCTGGCGGCCTGCTACCGGATCGACCCCACCCGCTCTCAGGCCGCCGCCAAGGAGCTGCTCGGCGAGGACTTCGGCGGCATCGTGATCAGCGACCGCTACGCCGGCTACCACTTCCTCGACGTCCTCCAACAGCAACTGTGTTGGTGTCACGTCATCAGGCAGCTGGTCGAGCTCTCCGAAGCCAAGGGGGCGACGGGCCGCCGCGGGGCCGAGCTGGTGGCGAGCGGGCGCGAGGTGATCGCCGTCCACCGACGCTACTTGGAGGAGGGTCGCGAGCTCCCCTGGTTGTGCACCGAGCTGGAGCCGCTGCGGGGTCGCATCCGGGCGCTGCTCGAGCAGGGCGGGCGCGGCCATAACCGCCGCGAGCGCAGCCTCTGCGGTGCGCTGCTGGCCGAATACGAGGCGCTGTGGACCTTCTGCGAGGTGCCCGATGTCTCCCCCACGAACAACACCGCGGAGAGAGCGCTCCGTGGCGCGGTGATCATGCGCAAGGTGCAAGGCGGCACGCAGTCCGAGCAGGGCAACCGCTGGATCGAGCGGATCCTCTCGGTCAACGAGACCTGTCGCCTGCAGGGGCGGGCCGTGCTCGATTACCTGCTCGAGGCCGCCGACTCCGCCCACCACGGACGGCCGTCACCCTCGCTCGTCCCGCCGTAGGGCGAACGGGAAGTCAGGACTTCAGGCGGGGCTGACCACCTGAACGCTTACCTCCGAGGTTGTGAGGCAGCTCGCCCCTCCGGCTGGTTCTCCAGGTCCGCGCGGTCCTGCGGCCGGCTCCGCGCCCCCTTCATTTCGCGCAGTCGTGCGAGCGAGCACCCCAGCACGGGGATCCCGAACAACTCGCTCGGCAGGGCGTCCTCGGCGAGTTGCTGTTGCCGGGCACTCCCCGTGCCCGCTGCACGACGTCCAGTTCGCCGAACCGGGTCATTGCCGTGACGTTGCCGCCGCGTCGAATCACGCCGGCGTCCCTGGCCGGGTCGAACTCCCTGCCTTCGGCGGCGGCCGCGACCGCACGCCCTGAGACATACGTTCGCTCTGAACATGTTGCTCGGCTGGTACGTCTCTTACCTCGCAGGTGAGGAGATACAGGCGCTGGTGGCGGCCCCGGACCGAACCATCTGCCTGGGGCGGCGCGACCATGCGCTGATCCTGCTCGCGATCCAAACCGGGCTTCGCGTTTCCGAGCTCGTCGCGCTCTGCTGCAAAGACATCTCGACATCCGACGGCGCGCATGTCCGCGTGCGAACCGGGAACGGTACCTGTCAACGAAAATGAGACACCCGTCGTCCGAATTTAGTGAGCAACCTCCTCTGACTTGGGCTTGTTGATCCACGCTGCCGTCGGCAGCGTGGGCGGTGTCGGCGCCTTGCGCACGAAGCGCTCGGGGTTGGCCGCGTAGGCGGCGCTGAGCACCGCCTGGCGGGCGGCGTGAGCCTTCTTGGCGCGACCGTGGTGGACGGTGGCCGGGGTCATCAGGCCGATGCCGGAGTGGCGGTGCTCGTGGTTGTACCAGCGAAAGAAGAAGCGGCAGAACTCGCGCGCCTGCTCGATCGAGTCAAAGCGCGCGGGGAAGGCCGGCCGGTACTTCAGGGTGCGGAACTGCGCCTCCGAGTAGGGGTTGTCGTTGGAGGTGTGGGGGCGGGAGTGGGTCTTGGTGACGCCGAGCGAGTACCCGTCGCACTACTCACATTGTCGATCCCTTGCCGGAGCGGGTGCGGCTCGTCGCCGCTCCGGGCGAGTTGCACGACATCGAGCTCGCCGTGCTCGGCTTCCGAACCGAGGATGGCGAGACCGCGCTCGTCTGCCGGCTGACCGACGGCAGCGCCGGGACGATTCCGGCTCGCTGGACGGATCTGCCGCGGCGTCGTCCGGCTGAGCAGCCGCTCGGAGTGGTGGCGACGCCCGAGGCTTGGCGTCTGCTCGGCGAGCGGCTTCGGGCGCTGCGCGAGCGCCGTCCGGGTCGCGGTCGAGCCTCCGCCGAAAACGGAGGAGACGATGTCCGGGCAGCTGGCGCTGGAGACGGGAGAGCAAGTGGTGGCCGCGGCGGTATGGGAGACGCTGCCGCTGGAGGTTCAACGGACGATCACCGTGGAGCTCGCGAGGCTCGCGGCGGGGTTGGTGGAGGCCGGGCGCGATGAGTGAGAACGCGAAGATCACCGAGGCGCATCGGCGCCGGCGGGCCGTGGTCTACGTGCGCCAGTCCTCGGTCGGGCAGCTGGAACACAACACCGAGTCGGCGGCGCGCCAGTACGCGCTTCGCGAGCGGGCGATCGAGCTCGGATGGCCCCCGGGCTCGGTCGCCGTGGTCGACGAGGACACTGGGCGCTCGGGAGCGAGCAGCGACGGCAGGCTGGGCTTCACCGAGCTGGCCGCCGAGGTCGGGCTCGGCCACGTCGGGTTGATCCTGGCGCTCGAGACCTCGCGGCTGGCGCGCAGCTCGGCGGACTGGCACCGCCTGCTCGACCTGTGTGCGCTGACCGAGACGCTGATCGCCGACACGGACGGCGTCTACTCGCCCCAGGAGTTCAACGACCGGCTGCTGCTCGGCTTGAAGGGCACGATGTCGGAGGCCGAGCTGCACCTGATCCGGGCCCGCTTGGTCGGCGGGCTGCGCAACAAGGCCGAGCGGGGAGAGCTGCGCCTGCCGCTGCCGGTCGGGCTCGACCGCGACGACGACGACCGCATCGTGCTCTGCCCCGACGAGCAGGTGCGACATGCGATCGAGCGTGTGTTCGGACTCTGGCGCGAGCTCGGCTCCGCGCGCCAGGTCGCGATGGAGCTCGTCGCCGAGGGGCAGGAGCTGCCGCGGCGCACGGTCGGCGAGCGGCGTATCCGCTGGGCTCGCGCCAGCTACGGGGCAGTGCACGACTTCCTCACCAACCCCGCCTACGCCGGCGCGTTCGTCTACGGCCGCCAGCGCACCGAGAAGCGCCTCGACGAGCACGGTCAGGTGCGCACTCGCCGGGTCGAGGTGCCGATCGAGGAGTGGTCCGTCTGCCTGCCCGACCACCATCCCGGGTATGTCAGCTGGGACGAGTACCTCGCCACCCGCAGGCGGCTGCGGGCCAACGTGAGGCCGCGGGGCGAGGGCGGCGGCGCGGCGCGCGAGGGCGCAGCGCTGCTGCAGGGGCTGGTGCGCTGCGGGCGCTGTGGGCGGAGGATGCAGGTCGCCTACTCGGGCACGGGCGGCAAGGTCGTCCGCTACGCCTGCGTGCGCGGCCGCGACATGCACCAGACCGGCGCCGCGTGCCAGTCGCTCGGCGGCGGGCGGCTCGACAAGGCGGTCGCCGAGGCGTTCCTCGAGGCGGCCGCCCCGGCGGGGATCGCGGCGACGACCACTGCGGTCCGCGAACTTGAGGAGCGCCACAAGGCGCGCCTCGACGGCCAGCGGCTGGCGGTTGAGCGTGCCGGGTACGAGGCCGACCGCGCGCGGCGCAAGTTCGACGCTTGCGAGCCGGAGAATCGGCTCGTCGGCCGTACCCTCGAGCGGGCGCTGGAGGACGCGCTCGGCGAGCTCGAGCGCGAGCGGAGCAAGCTCGGCGAGCTCGAGCGCGCCCGCCCCGCGCCGCTGACCGACGCCGAGCGCGAGGAGCTCGCCAGGCTCGCGCGCAACCTGCCGCGCCTGTGGTCCGCGTCGACGACCGCGAACCGCGACCGCAAGGGCCTGCTGCGAACGCTGATCGGCGAGGTGATCGTCACCTGCGACCACGACAAGCGCCGCGCCACGGTCGAGATCTGCTGGGAGGGAGGCGCCCACACCGAGCTCGACGTGCGGCTCAACGCCGCCGGGCCGCCGGAGGCCAAGCAGACCGCCGAGGACACCGTGGAGCTGATCCGCCGCCTCGCCGCGCACCAGCCAGATAGCCAGATCGCCTCCGTCCTCAATCGCCAGGGCAGGCCGACCGCCACGGGCCTGCCGTTCACCGAGGCGCGAGTGCGCTCGGTGCGCAAGCGGGCGGGCATCCCGGCCGCCCCGCCGCCGGACCCTGACGAGGAGATCGTCACCGTCGAGGGGGCGGCGAGCGAGCTCGGTGTCTCCCCGCAGACGATCCGCCGCTGGATCGGTGCCGGGCTTCTTCCCGCCGAGCAAACCACCGTGGGCGCGCCCTGGAGGATCCGCCTCACCGACGAGATCCGCGCCCGCTTCGTGCCCGACGTGCCCGAGGGCTACGTGCCGCTCGCCGAGGCGGCACGAGCGCTCGGCTGCGCGCGACAGACCGTGCTCCACAAGGTCCAACGCGGCGAACTGCGCGCGATCCAGATCACCAACGGGCGGCGGAAGGGCTTGAGAATCGAGGTTCCATGCCCACGGCTGGACCAAATGACCAACGACTGAACCAGGAGGTGCATTGTGAACCGACGCCGAGGTCGGCGAGCAGGAAAGCCACCGGCTTGGAGCGCATCGCCGAACCGCGGTCGGCGTGCAGGGTGAGCCGCCCGCGGCTGATCCCCTGCTGCTCGCAGGCCTGGGCGATAAGCGCTTCGGCGAGGGCAGCGGACTCCCGCTCTTGCACGGTCCAGCCGACGACGTAGCGGCTGAAGACGTCGAGGATCACGTAGAGGTGGTAGCTGGTCCACTTCGCCGGGCCCTTCAGCTTGGAGATGTCCCAACTCCAGAGCTCGTTCGGGCGCTTCGCGAGCAGCTCTGGTTTCGCGTAGGGCGGGTGGGTGAGCTGGTTGCGCCGCTCGCGCGAGGAGCCGCTCTCGGCGAGCAGCCGATACATGGTCCGCTCCGAGCACAGGTAGCGGCCCTCGTCGAGCAGCGTCGCCCAGACCGCGGCGGGCGAGGAGTCGACGAAGCGCTCGGAGCGCAGCTTGGCCAGCACGGCCTCGCGCTCGGTCTCGCTGAGCGCCCGGACCGGTTTGGGCCGGGGCTTCTTGGGCCGCGGCTCGGGCGGGCGCCGGCGACGGTAGATCGTCGCCGGCGATGCCCCCAGCGCCCGGCAGGCCGGACGCGTGCCGATGATCGGGGTCAGCTCCTCGACTGTGGCCTCGATCATCGCTCGGTGCTCCCCTCGGCGCCCTCGGTCCCGAGCAGGTCCTCCAAGAGCGCTGAGACGTTTCCCTGCACCTCGATCACCTTGCGCGCCTTGGCCAGCTCGGCCTCGGCGCGCTCGGCGCGGCGGCGCAGCTCGGCGTTCTCGGTCTCCAGCGGGTCGGCGCCCTTGCGGCCCCGCTTGCGCCCCAGCTCGCCCGCATCGCGCTGGCGGCGCCAGCTCGAGAGGTGGGAGGAGTAAAGGCCCTCGCGACGCAAAAGTGCGCCGAGCTCGCCCGGCTTCTTGCAGGCGTCGGCCTGCTTGAGGACCGCCAGCTTGTACTCGGCGGTGAAAGACCGGCGCTTGGGGCGCTCGGTCAGCTCGGGGTCGGGGACCCCCTTCGGCGCGGCGCTCCCGCCGGCCGCTTCACTTCTCTCGCCTTCGGCTCGCTCCGTTTCGCGGCCGGCGGCTTCGTCTCGGTTGATCAACGACATCACGTGCTCCATTCACGCCCTCGGGGTTCAGTAATTCCCGAATCATGCGTGTCTCACGTGACGTTGGCAGAGAGGGGAAGGGCCGCAAGCAGCGCTGCACCCCGCTGAGCGAGAAGACGAAGGCCGTGCTGCGCACATGGCTCGCCGAGCGCCAGGGAGCGCCAGAGGATCCGCTGTTCCCCAGCCGGCGAGGAGGGTCGCTCGGTCCCGACTCGGTCGCTTGGCTCCTTGCCAAGCATGCACGGGCAGCGCCTTGGGACGCGCCCCGCCGACCGAGGTTCCGTGCAGCAGCGCCCGGTCGAGCGCCGGAGCGATATCGGCCTGCGTTCCCGGTGGCCTATCCTCTGTGCCTGTGAGCGCAACTCTCGACAACGTGGTCGGCGAGGGTTCCCTCACCCGCCGTGAGCGCCGTGTGGTGGAGCGCATTCTCGACCGCATGCGCCGGCAGTGGGGCGGGGGCCTGTTGGCGGTCTGGCTGTACGGCTCGCGTGCTCGGGGGGAGGTCGACCCGTACGAGACCGACCCCGACCTGCGCTCGGACGTCGACCTGCTGGCGATCGTCGATTTGTCGATCGACACGGAGGCGGCGGGCCGCTGGGCGCTGCCGATGGTCGAAGAAGCGGCCGACGCCGTCGGCGACAGCCCCGTCTACTACTCCCTGCGCGTCTTCGACACAGCCTGGCTGCGCGACCGCCGCGAGATCCGCTCCTTCTTCATCCAGGAGGTCGACCGCGACAAGATCGTGCTCTGGGGCCAGCGGCTCGACGAGCCCGGGAAGAGCGGAAGAGCCGCTGCGTGAGCCCCCGCACCGAGGAGTTCATCGAGCAGGCGCGTGACCGGCTGGCCGCCGCCCGCGAGGCGCTCGCCGCCGGTCACCGCAGCGTCGCCGTGAGCGTCGCCTACTACTCGATGCTCTACGCCGCCCGCGCGACGCTGTCGGAGGACGACGAGAACGCCCGCAGCCATCGGGGGACCTGGAACCTGTTCAGGATCAGGTACGTGACCACCGACGCGTTCGACGCCGCCCTCTTCACGCTGGCCCAGCACGCCCAGGTGGCCCGCGAGGGCGGCGACTACCAGGCTGTCACCCCGAGCGAGGAGGAAGCGGAGCGCTATGTCGTGGGCGCCGCAGACTTCCTCGCAGCGGTAGAGAAGATGCTCGATCCTCCGGGCGAGTCCGGTGGATGACGACGTTGTCCGGCCGGAGGGGAAGGCCCTCCTCCGTGCTCACGCGTCCCGGTAGCCCTCCAGCGAGTACCGGGTCAGGAATGCGCCGCGCCGGAGCAGCTCGCGATCGACCCGGGTGAGCCGCGCCAGGTCGCAGACCTCGCTCCACTCGCGCTCGATCGTCTCGATCTGGCGGTCGACGATCTCGCGGGTTTCGGCCGTGCTCAGCAGGTAGGTGGGCGCGCGCTCCACGCAGGTCGCCACCCGGCTGAGGCGGTGGCCGTCGCGGCCGATCGCCATCGCCTGGGAGGCCTCGCCCCCGGCGCGCGGCAGCGGGCAGATGTCGTAGGCGGGGGTCAGGGTCAGCTCGGAGCCGTCCCAGAAGGCCGCGTGGTTGCGGGCGTGGTCGTCGGTGTTGCCGCAGAGGACGTTGAAGACGAGGCGGGAGAAGAGCTCGCGCAGCGTGGCCTTCGGATCGGTGAAGCGAGCGCGCACCTCGTCGGCGAGCGCCTCGTAGCTCGCGTACCTCCCGCCCCACTCGTCGAGGCCGAGGATCGTCAGCGCCGAGACCATGGCGCGGCGGCCGCCGGAGGCGGGGCGGTCGAATCGCTCGACCAGCAGCGCGTCCTTGCCGTGGGCCTCGGTGAGCTCGACGCGGGCGGCGTCGATGCCGGCGCGGCGGGCCAGCTCCATCGCCACGAGCTCCCCCTTGACCACGGGGAAGCTGTCGGTCGAGGAGCTGAACTTCGCGATCAGCCTGCGCGAGCCGTCGCCGAGGAGCGCCTTGGGCCGCGCCCCGCCGACCGACGTTCCGTGCAGCAGCGCCCGGTCGAGCGCCGGCGAGAGCGGGACGCCCTCCTCGACCCTGCGCGCCGAGCGCGCCAGGTCGGCGAGCTCGGGGAGCCGCGCCTGTCCCTGCGAGCGCGGGACGTACTCGGTCGGCGAGGTCTGGAAGTCCAGCGCGCCGATCCGGTCCGAGCCGGACTCGAGCAGGTAGGTGAGCTCGGAGAGCGCGCCGGTGTCCTCGGCGCCGCTGCCGGCAAGGCGGTTGAGGATCACCCGCCTGCCCCACGCGTCCGGGCCGGCGTCGGCGATGCAGCCGGGGATTGAGCCGGCCGCGGGCATGATCTGTCCCCGCCGCGGCGGCAGCTCCGGCAGGAAGAGGGGGATCCGCCCCTCGCGCTCCAGGTAGCTGCGCCCGTAGGTGAAGCCGATGACGTCGCCCTCGACGTCGAGGCGTCCGGCGACGACCGGGTCCACCGCGCCCGGCAGCCAGATCCAGACGAAGGCCTCCGTCGGCTCAGAAGTCATCGTCGACCTCACGCGGTCGGCGCACCTTCCGCGGCAGCAGGCTCAGGCGGTCGTCCAGACGCTCCTTCTCCAGGCGCCGGCGGGCTGGGTCCTCGTCGAAGAGGGGGACGCCGCTCAGCGCCGCCGCCTCGAGGGCGATGCCGAGCCGCACGCTGGGATCGCCTCTTTCGACTTTGAGCATCGTCGTTTCGGTGACCCCGACGCGCTCGGCCAGCTCGGCCACCGTCCACCGCCGCCGGCGGCGCTCCGCGCGGACGGCGGCGCCGAGCAGCTTCGCCGCTTCCGACGCCGGGGGAGACAGTGCACGACTGTTGGCCATAGCGTTACACAACTATAGCTACTGGCATGATAACCATAGAAAAATAGTGTGTACGCGTCTGTTGCGCCTTCCGGAAGCGAGTTCGTCGCACGCCGCGGCGTAGGCTCTGTCTGTGGACAGCGCCGATCGATCGATCGCCCGCCGGCTGCCGCCCGGCTCGCACGGGATCCCGGCGGAGGTCGTCGCCCGCAATCAGCGCGAACGGCTGGTTGCCGCGATGGCGGAGGAGTGCGCCGAGGCGGGGTACGCGGAGGCGACGGTCTCGGCGGTGGCGAAGCGGGCGGGCGTCTCCTCGCTCACCTTCTACAAGCAGTTCGAGGGCAAGCGCGAGTGCATGTTGGCGGCCCACGAGGAGCTGCTGGGGCGGCTGCTCGAGGCGGTCGACCGCGAGGCCGGGGAGGAGGGCGATGCGACGGCGAGTGCGCGCGCGGCGCTGCGCACGGCACTCGCGATCTTCGCCGCCGACCCGCCCTCGGCGCGGCTGCTGACGGTCGAGATCCTCGCCGCCGGGCCGGCGGGCGTCGAGCGCCACGACGCGATGGTCGCCGTCTTCGCGGAGCGGCTCGGCTCCGGCTGGGTCCAGGCCGCCGGCCTGCTTGCCCTGGTCGGCAAGCTCGCCGTCGCCGGCGAAGCCGAGCGCCTGCCGGGCCTCGGCGACGAGCTGGCCGCCACGCTCTCGTCGCAGAACCTGCACTGAAAATTTAGATCGTGCGCGACACTCGCGCGACCTGTTGTCTTAGTGTCTGCCATCATGTACAAGATGGACGACGGCTGGACGGACGAGCGGATGGACGACTTCCGGGACGAGGTCAACCGGAGGTTCGACGGCGTCGATCGGCGCTTCGACAGGTTCGAAGGCCAGGTCGACAAGCGCTTCGACAAATTCGAAGGTGACGTCGACCGTCGGTTCTGCGACGTCGACCGTCGGTTCGACGAGGTCCTCAAGGAGCTCCGCCGGATCAACGATCGACTCGATGGCATGTACCGCGCGAGCTTCGTGGCCGGCGGCGGAGTCATCGTCGCGCTGGTCGGCGTGATCGTCCAGCTCTGACCCGCCGCGCCTACGTCCCGAACTCGACCCAGAGCGGGTAGTGGTCGGAGATGTGCCAGGACTTCGCCACGTTGTCCATCCCGGTCAGCAGGTGCTTCGTCCACTCGAAGCGGCCGGCGTGGCCGCTGCCCTCGAAGTCGAGCGTCAGTTTCGCCCTGCCGCCCTTGACGAACCAGGCGATCTGGTCGTAGTAGTGCTCCTTGCCGGGATGGTCGAAGATCGTCCGCGTCAGCCCCCGCAGGTCCTCTGGCGGGGTCAGGCCGGTCGAGGTGAGGGCCTTGTAGTTGGCGTCGGTCGTCGCGTCGATGTTGAAGTCGCCGAGGCACATCAGGTTCTGGTTGTACTCGTCGGACGTTTTGCGCGCCCACTCGTACATCCATTCGGCGATCGCCTTCAGCTCCGGCGTGCGGTCGGACGCGTCGTCGCCGTACTTGACGTGCAGGGTGACGAGGATGAAGGTCTGCGCGGCCCAGCGGAAGCTGACCGCGTACGGCGTGCGCGCGAACTGCTCGCGCAGCGCCCCGTCCGCGACCGCGCCGCCGCCGAGCTGTTCGTCGGGCAGGACGATCTCCGCCGCGAGGCCGGACGGGCGCACCCGGCGGGTGTCGAACACGTAGGCGAGGCGCTCGTCGTTGCCCGGCTGGGAGGCGTTGACGTCGGTCAGGATCAGCCCCCATTCCGGCCCCAGCGCCTTGAGCGCGTGGCGCAGCGCCCGCAGGTCGTCCTTCGCCTCCTGGATCGCGATCACGTCGAAGCGCGAGAGGATCGCGGCGATCGCCAGCACGTCGGACATGTTGCGCTTCGGATGGTCGTCGGGCCCGCGCACCCAGGTGTCGGACATGCCGCCGAAGGCGCGGATGTTCCAGGTCGCGACGAGCAGGTTGCGGTCGACGACCTTGCGCGGCAGCTCGGCGTCCAGCCCCGCCTCCAGCTTCGCCAGCTCCTGCCTGGTCGCCGCGGGCGGTTCGAGGACCTTCGGGTTGTCCCTGCCCGGGTCGGTCTTGATCTCGAGCGCGGGCATCGGCCTGCGGCCACCATCGCACAGGCGGGCGATTGGCGCAACTATTCCAGTATAAACACAGCGGTTCGCAACCGCGCCGTTCGGAAGGAGAAGGACGCCCAACCCCCGGCGCCGCCCGGTAGAATGCCAAGCCGCAACGCGGGCGAGACGCAGCGAGCCGCCCGCAACCGCGGGGCTATAGCTCAGTTGGAAGAGCGCGTGGATCGCACCCACGAGGTCGCCGGTTCGAGTCCGGCTAGCTCCATCGCGAAGTGCCTGCGTAGCACCCGCTTTTCGCTTGACGACTGAGCTTGCGCCAGCGATGCTCAAACGGCTAGTCAACCGCAGGTCAACTTCCGGGCCTCGGGACGGCGCCAAGACGAGGAGGAGTCATGCCCCCGAGCAAGAGCCGGCGCCGCACCCGGGTTGAGCGCGGCGTCTACCGCCAGCCCAACGGCAACTACGCCGTCTGCGCGCGACACGCCGGCCGCCTTCACTTCCGCACCGTGGGCCGCGACCTGGCGGCGGCCCGGCGCGCCCGCGAGGAGCTGGTCACAGCGCTGGCGGCCGGGCGAGTGCCGGCCTCGCCGCGGCTGCGCTTCGACACCGTCGCCGACTGGTGGCTTGCCCGCTTCGAGGCGAAGGTCACGGCCGGCGAGCGGCACCCACGCACGCTGGAGGCCCACCGCTACCACCTCGAGCACAACCTGCTGCCGCGTCTTGCCTCGCGGCGGATCGCCGCCCTCGGGGTCGAAGACGCGGCGGCGCTGATCGCCGAGCTGCGCGCCGACGGGCGCTCGGCGAAGAGCACGGCCAACGCGCTCGGGACGCTGCAGGGCATCCTTCGCTTCGCCCGCCGCTGGGGCTGGGTCCTCGCCGACCCGGTCGAGCTGCTGGAGCCCGAGGAGCGCCCTCGCCACCCGCGCCGCCGCCAGCGGGTGCTGGGCCGGCCGGAGATTGAGCGCCTGCTCGATGCCTGCCCACCGCGGGGACGGTTGCTCGTCATCACCGCCCTCTACAGCGGCCCGCGGATCTCCGAGCTGCTCGGGCTGATCTGGGAAGACGTCGACTTCGCCGCGGGCCTGATCCGGGTGCGGGCGCAGCTATCTCGCGCCCACCGCGGCGAGCCGGCCCGGCGGGTGGCGCCGAAGACGCCGGCCTCGGTGCGCGAGGTGCCGCTCATCGAGCAGCTCTCACACCAGCTTGCCGCGCACAAACAGGCATCGCCCTTCGCGGCACCCGGCGACTGGGTCTTCGCCACGTCACGCGGAACCCCATACGCTCAGCGCAACGTGGCCCGGCGCCTGCTCACCCGCACCGCCGACGCAGCTCAGCTGAACGGCGACGGCTGGCCGCCCCTGCGCTTCCACGATTATGCCGACCCGCTCGTTATGCCGACATGGCTCCGGAATCCGGCTCTGGAGGCGGCGATCTGGGCGTAGAGGTCGGCATAATCAGAGCGAATCGAGGAACGCGAGCAGCGAGTCGGAGGG